>Ga0208495_1000272_pt1 | contig 21166 bp, 16 predicted proteins | sample CryBogmetaGMA14M_FD_184551 | JGI IMG/M metagenome (GOLD analysis project Ga0208495, IMG submission 184551) | Freshwater microbial communities from Crystal Bog, Wisconsin, USA - MA14M (SPAdes) | ecosystem: Environmental > Aquatic > Freshwater > Lake | place: Crystal Bog, Wisconsin, USA...
ACGGAAGAATGCGCCTGATTTCCTTTGCTGCGGGTAGGCTAATTACCGTATCGCCCACCCAGTTCGTTCCCCTAACCACAATCCGCGCAGGGGGGGGGTGTGATTCATGTGTCATGCTGGAAGATGTCACGTGTTACCTGGAAAGAAATTTCGTCTCTGAAAATGCCGCGATATCTAACGTCATTCATACGTTGCTATGAGCAAGTGATGGTCATTTTTAAAACATTCCTTCCTTTATCTCGATGATACTCTATCGATTCTACCGCTTGTCTAACGAGATGAAGTCCCAGACCACCCTCGGTGCTCTCTAAGATGGATTCTTTCATTCGAGGCGGAGGCACAGACAGCGGATTGAACTCCTGCCCATCGTCCACAAACTCGATGATTAACCCTGTATCCTCTAAAACTAACAGTACTCGTATGTCGTGCTCCCCTTTGTCATCAAAAGCATACTTGATAATGTTCGTAAGTATTTCTTCGAGTACCAGGTTCACCTTGTAAACAATCTTTGATGATACCAATTGGGATTCCAAGAAATTGTTAACTTCCTTACTCGATTTGATCAAATCATTGGCGTTGTTTCGTATCAATGTAGTGTACTGGTTCTTCATTCACAACCTCTTGTGGCCACGATTCGCACCGAAGAATCTTAGGTTTTCCTTATCCTTCGAAAACTTCCTTAACACTGCGGGGATGACCTAAGCGGTGCATTTGGCTGAAATGCCAAGCTTGAGGGATGTGACATTATAGCTGCATAGTTTCCGCCAGGGCTCAAAGAAGCCGTAATGCTTCATCCTCGTCATGCGCTATGGGGATGAGCCTGGCAGTGCCGGAAGTCATCAATGTTTCTTCGACCATTGGTTGTGGACTCAGGACAATCATTTTCTTTCCTGAAGAGGCCAAAGATTTGGCGGTGGTGAACAACAGCCGAATTCCAAGCGAGGCTAAATACGAAACCTGGCTCATATCGACTAAGAAGTGAGTTTTACTGGAGTCTGCAAGATGCCTGAATTCATTGCCTATCTTGCTTTCTCCTTCGAGGTCAAGTATTCCGGAAAGAGCAATCCGGGTAAGCCTCGCGTCCCCTCGAACCACTTTCATTTCCATTATCTGCCTCCGTCCAAATAATCCAGGTTCCTTCTATAGAGTGAAAACTTCAGACTTTTTTGTTGAGCCTAAAAGCCAGTATTGTAATGTCATCCGCCTGAGACATCCCGTCAGAGAAGGAAACGACCTCTTTGAACAGGTCTATAACCACATCTCGAACTGACCTATCCGTGAGCCGACGCGCTTGTTTAATCAAGTTTTCTTTGGCGAAGAAGCGTCCCGTCCTGTCAAACGCTTCAGTGACACCGTCTGTAAAGGCCAACAGCGTATCTCCCGGTTCCATGATGAATTCTTGTGTTGGGAAAACCGCATCTTGGAACAGGCCCAATGCGGGACCACCTGGGTGATCTAAGAAAGCAATACTTTCTTGCTGTCCAATTACAAGGGGTGAATCGTGTCCGCCGTTGGCATAAATGAACTTTCCTTCTTTGAAATTGAGGACACAGCAAAAGATCGTTACGAATACACAACTTTCGTTATTCTGAGACAGGCGTCGGTTCACGCGAGCCAAGACGTGGCCAGGATTGCTATTCTCACCGGCTGCCGTTTCCAGGAGCGACTTGGTGACAGCCATGAGAATGGCCGCAGGCACTCCTTTCCCGCAAACATCACCGATGGCAAAACACATATTTTCTTCATCGATAGAAAAGAAATCGTAAAAATCGCCTCCCACATTTCGAGCCGGCTCCATCACGGCATAGATTTCCAACCTGTCACCGCCCACAGGTGGAGAAAAACTGGTGGGCAGCAAACTCCTCTGTATTTCTGCAGCTATGGAAAGTTCGCTCTCCATTCTCTGTTTAGCTGCGGTTTCCTCGGCAAGTCTATTCACGTACTGGGTAAGTTGCCGGCCAAGAAGATTGAAGGACTGGGACAACTGTTTCACTTCCTCGGGTCCCCGTTCTGATACCTGCACTTGGAAGTCGCCCTCTCCAATCTTTTTAACTGCGTCACGAAGCCCCATGATGGGCCGAGAAATGGAACCGGTGAACCAGAATCCGAAAAATCCTGCAAGCGCCAAAAGGATGAGGCTTCCTCCAAGGCTGAGGAATTTTGCATGGTCAAGTGTCGAACCCGTAGACTTTACAATCGATGCTCGGGCCTGTTGCTCGGCTTTTTGGTCAGCGTCCCTGATCTTCTCCTGTACAGGCAAAAAGTACTTGTCTATTTCAACCACTGCAGAAACCACGAAAGGGGTTCCCGGAACATGCATCAAGGCCATGAATTTTTTTGCAGCTTTTTGATTTCTATCTATAAACGTATAGTAACCTTGAACCCTATCTTCTGTAAAAGAACGCTGGACAAGTTTCCACATGTCTGGAAATTCATCTTTCCATTCAGAGTAATTCCTGCCTTCCACGCTACTATTTAAATGCCAGACTGCGACCCCCTTGTTGTCAAACACGTCAATATGGCCCGCGATATTTTCGCCTTCAGGTGTATAAATGTTCTGTGCAGCTATCTTTCGTAGTTCTTTATCCTTACGAATTTCCCCATAATCTTGGAGGTCCCGCTTCGAAAGTTCCAATGAGAGAAGTGCCGCAGCTTGATGACCCTGTGCCTCAACAAGCTTCTCGCCAAATCGTGTAAGATACGTCTCGGAAAGATCATTGTCTGCTTTAGCAAGAGCGCTCACTGCTTCCGAAGCCGTTTCAAGGTTCTCAGACATGAGGCGGTCGAGCACCTTATCCGCCAAGAATACCATTCCGAGAGTTGTCATCAGAATTATAACCAAATAAGATAACATCAGACGCGTAGCTATTTTCACTACATGCTCTCCGCTGAATTAGTGCCCCATATACTTCTGGTATTCCGGGTAAGCATCCTTATATATACTCCCGCTCCTATCCGCAAGACTGCTGTAATCCTTTCCTGGGCTGATTCAAGCAAGAAACATATCTTGAAAAATCTAAGTCCTTGCAGAAATGAAGATTTATTAGTACGTTTTCAAATTGTGTCACGAAACTCGCATTGGAGTTCAACACCGTCCTCGTGCTCTGCAACTACGTTCCGTTTGAGTCAATTTCACGCTGTGGTTTCTCAATGCTTAATTCCTGGGAAACAGTTACCGTCTCGGAAGCAGAAACCATCCTTCTGGGTCAAGCCATAGGAAAGATTCTTAGATCTGGAGATGCCGTGCTTCTTCATGGCGATTTGGGGTCCGGCAAGACTCGGCTGGCCAAAGGGATCGTCTCTATTGCTGCGCGTGTCGCAATTGACGACGTAGTAAGTCCTACCTTCACTCTGATCAATCGATTTGAAGGAGAGTTCCCAGTTTATCACGCCGACCTGTACAGAATAGAATCCAATCAAGTAGATGAAATAGGACTTGAGGAACCTCTCGGGTCGGGTGGGGCTCTCATCGTGGAATGGGCGGAAAAAATACTTGACCTCGGAAACGAATCGCTTAGAGTTTTTATCTATTACACGGAAGAGGAAGATCTTAGGAAAGTAGTATTTGAATGGACCGATAAAAGTGCATGGGCGACCAGACTTCCCAGTGTAATTGATGAATGGGAACGTCGCAATCCATTTGTCGGGGCGACTAATTTTGTGATGGAGCAGTGATATGCCGTTAATAGTTCAAAAATTCGGGGGCACCTCGGTAGGAGACCTTGAGCGTATTGCGAACGTGGCACGCCGGGTGGCTTCCCGCAAGGAACAGGGAAACGACATGGTAGTGGTAGTGTCTGCCATGGCCGGGGAGACCGATAGGCTGATAAATTTGGCGAAGAAGATAACACCTGTTCCTAATGAAAGAGAGCTTGATGTATTGGTCTCTACCGGAGAACAGGTCACTGTTGCGCTGCTGGCGATCACCCTCGAATCCATGGGTTATAGAGCGGTGACATATTGCGGCTGGCAAGTGCCTATAGTGACAGACGATGCGTACGGCGCGGCCAGGATCTACGATGTTCCGAAAGAAGCCATAGAGAGGGATCTGGCAGAAGGACGAATCATTATTGTAGCAGGTTTTCAAGGTGTGGACGGAAAGAGGAATATCACGACCTTGGGCCGAGGGGGCTCCGATACCTCCGCCGTGGCTGTGGCAGCCGCCCTGAAGGCAGACTTGTGCGAGATATTTACAGATGTGGACGGAGTTTATACAACGGATCCCCATATTACAGGCAAAGCCAGAAAAATAGGAAAGATCGCTTATGAAGAAATGTTGGAGATGGCATCCCTGGGAGCCAAAGTGCTCTATATCAGGGCAGTGGAATTTGCGATGCGTTACAAGGTGCCGCTGGTAGTTCGTTCCAGCTTCAACGATCATGAGGGCACACTGGTCACGGAGGAGAGTTCAGACATGGAAAAAGAGTCGGTCAGGGCCGTTACATGCAATACGAAAGAAGCAAAGATAACCATTTCCGGGGTAGAGGACAAGCCGGGAGTAGCCTCCCGTATATTCTCAGCACTGGCGGATTCCCACGTTGTGGTTGACATGATTATTCAAAATAGCAGCGCTGAAGGGAAAACCGACATCAGCTTCACCATCCCTGAAGCCGATTTGGGAAAAGGCTTGGAGATATGCAGGGGGATTGAAGAATATTTCCAAGCGGAAAACATAAACGGATGTGAAGACATCGCAAAGGTATCAATTATAGGACTCGGCATGAGATCATACTCCGGGGTCGCAGCCAAAATGTTTTCGGCTCTCGCCAGAGAGGGCATAAATATAGAGATGATTTCCACTTCAGAGATCAAGATTTCGTGCGTGATTCGACAAAAGTATGCCGAACTCGCTGTACGGATCCTGCACGATGTCTTCGAACTGGATAAGGCTACGTGACTGGGGAAACCCCTGCAGGAATGATCGACCTTACCGGTTCAGAAAGAGGCAGTGCCGACTGTAAATATGGGCATCACGTAATTATAATTATACTTTATTGACAGTTGCTAATTAACATGATAAGATATTTTAGTAAAGTGTTGTAACAAGTTGATATCATTTATTAAGGAGTCGAGAGATGGTACGGCCACTCCTAGCTTGCACTGTAGGATTTCTGGTACTGTCCGCGTTGCTCACCCCGCTAACCCCTCATGCCTATGGCAGTATGGCATCATATTGCTGTCCTCAGATCCCGATCTGTGGACCACCGATTGTCCCTCTATCGTCGTGCTGCGTCCCGACACCCCTCTTTCCACCACCACCCCCTCTCGTGGTGCCAATAGTAGTTGCTCCGCCGCCGCCATGTTTTCCGATGCCGCCAATGCCGATTGCCAAGGTCAAACGGTCATACGGCAAGCCTTTTGGCTACTAATTCGGATTGCGGCGAAGATATAAACGCACGCAGACTGCCACTGAACCGTATATTTGAGAGTCACACCGAACAACGCTAGAGTTCTCCTGGGTAAGAAAATACCATATTTCCTGTAGCTAAGGACAAGCCTGAAGCCTCATTTTGGGGCCTTAAAGGCTTGTCTGCTGCCTCCTCCAGAAACTTTTTTCTCCTGATTTTATTGTCCTTTTATGACAATACAATCCTCCATCAGTTGAATTCTCCGTTTAATTGCCTTATGGTTTTTTCTATGAGATCCATCTACTAGTTGTTTCTACGATACCTTGACAAGACGCAGCTTGATCTCGCGCGATGACTTTGATGGCGCCGATGAAGAAATGAAAGTCTAGGAATTATTTCTTAGGAGGGAAACCAAGATGATGGGCAAATCGCACTTCTGGGTTGTTTGTGATGCAGTTGCCTACATCAAGAAACAGGGAAATGAGGCGCAGAAAACGGCATTGCAAACTTTTGAGATCGCTTACGGGGAAAATAAACCGGTCGACAGCATCCCCCCGCATGAAACTGCGGTAGAACGTCTGGCTGGTTTTGAGTCGCTGCATACCGACAAATTCGGAGACCTGGCCCTTACTTTCCGCTCCCTTCCCGGAGGAGGAAAGACCAATGTTACTGGACTCGGATTTCACATGTTCACCGCCTTCAACCATTTCATCAATCCTTATCCTGACACTGACGCTTCGTGGCCCAGCGCCAGCGGATATGCTTACACCGCCTCGTCAATGAAGGGGTTTGATTCCCTTGTCGTGAAAGGAATTTCTGAACACCTCAGTGGTTTGGTGGATGTGGAGAATTCCTTGGTTCTCGATCGCATAAAGTCTTTTTGGAAAGACGGAATTGATGCGTGGAACACTAATTTCGAGCAGGATCTCAGTGGAGCCAAGTTCGCGCCGTGGAATGTACTTGCCCGCTTCTACCATACCAATCTTCTGTGTAACCACTATGAACCTCTGGAAGTGCGAGGGCCAAACGAGCATATAGTCGGTTTACAGCTTCTCGGCCCATTAGTTCATGCAGCGTCCGATGCCTGTTCTGTCCAACACGTTCGTTCGAGCCTGGGCTTCGGGCATTCCGTGTGGGAGAATTACCTGAAATCAAAAGTTTATAACAGACAGATAAATATAAACGCCAAGCTTGTAAGCCAATTCCTGTCTGAGGAGCCCTTCGAGCCGTCTCCAATAGTTTCCGAAGGTCCTCTGGAAGGTCGATTCGATGTGGGAGTTTTTATATATATGTTGGCCGCTAGGACGGCTGATCGGCTCCAAGAGTCTACATCCCAAACCTGGAGTCAATTGTGGAAGGAGGGTGACAAATTCTGGCGGAACTATCTATTGGGTTCAACCATGAGGGATGATGCACATTATCTCTATAACATGGCCGTGGCCGGTACGGTTCACGTTATAGTGAAGAGTTATGAAGATATGGTCAACCAGGCGATATTATTACCTAAAATAGGATTGTTACACCGGGAAAAGATGCCTGACCTCCCTCGGATTCAACACGATATTCCCCAACTGCCTACGAAAAAAACCATTGACGGGCTTCCATCAGAGGAAGTCATGCCTGTGCCTTTTTCCAATGCAAGAGACCTGCTGGGTTTTGACCCTATCGGAAGGAGTAACATCCAGCACCTGGTAAGTAATGTTTCGGAGCTCCTTTCCAAGATAACTCATGAGAAATTGGATATTGGGAGAATAAAGCGCGTCTTCAGAGATATCGAAAAGGAATTGATGGAACAGTATGTCAGGATGGCAGATAGAGTGGGCGAGGGGTTTTGTCCTCTCAGGGCCGTAGAAAAACTTCCGCTTGACTCGGACTTGAGTGCCCATTTTGGAACTGGTACCTTTCGAATGCCTTCTTCCGAGGAGTGTGACGACCCCCGTTCGCTGGCCCAGTACATTGATCTCTCAGACGCTCATGCTTACAAGGCCAATAAACTTCAACTTACGCAGCTTGTGGCGGGGCTGAAGTTCTACCGTATGAAATTTGAACAACAAGAGGGGGTAGTGTCGAGAATCGACAAGATCACTTCTGGCCTTGAACAGCTTAGAGATGTTGGCCAACATGATGCCGCAGCAGAGGCTTTTGATCTAGTCACCCCGAGAGTCGCTATGAAATCGAGGGTTGGAGGTCCAAGAGAAGCTTCGTTGGCTGGTTCCAAGGCACGTAACCTATTCTCAGCTTTTCAGGAATGGATAGCCCCTCTGTTCCAAGTCCCTGTGGCTGCCCTGGCAACGGTAGCGGCAGCAGCGTTACTCGTCGTGGTCATGTTTCCCCGTGGTGTACCTGAACCAGTGATGGGCTTGAGTTCAGAGAAGTGGGACAAACCTCAACTAATGCTGATGGCTCCGAAATCTTTGCCCCTCAAAGTCGAACCGGCCCCTGAAACCCCAAAACTGAGAATGGCAATGATCATTAACTTCAAGAACTTCAAAGAACCCATAAACCAGGAAACAGTCGATTCTTCATACCGTGCAATAAAACCCACCTCGGCCATGGAGAGGGATTACGACATTCTCAGTCCTTACAAGTTCAAGGAAGCAGTCGACCAGGGTGAGATCAGCACGCATAACCTCCAAGAGACGATGGACGGCCTGGTGAAACTTGGTGTCTCAAGGGCCCTTGTACTTACCGTGACTGCCAGGGGGAATCTGTTCGAGGTGGAAACCGACCTCAAGAATCTTGAGACCGGCCAGACCCTCAACGTAATAACGAAAAATGATATTTCGAGAGATGATCTTCCATCAGTCATGAGGAAGTCAATTCAGGAGCAGTTCGCTCCAGAATAGTTCCTCGGCTAAGTTTTTTCCGGCGGCACAACAACAGGTACAATTGAGGCTCTGAGTTCAATTTCCACAGGGGTGGTTCCATAATACGTTCCATCAATCTGGACCGGCACTGGTTCAGATGATTCTATCCTTACCCTTGTTCCTCTAAGGTGAGTTATTCCTGGCACCGTCCACGTCAGGCGAGTCAGTCCGGCAACGGCATACATAAACAAATGGGGGATCGTGTTCTTGCGAAAGAGGCAAATGTCAAATTGGCCTGAATCCAACCTGGCCGCGTCTGAAAAAACAAAAACCCCTCCGTATTTCCTTACTTTCATTATCATTACCGTGCATCCCGGCAGTTTCCTCCCGCCATCAATCGAGACATCCAGGTTGTTCGGAAGCCTGCGGCCGAGGCTCTTAAGGATCGGGACAGCATAACCGAAGTATCCGGAACTTCTCTTCGGTCCATCATGAATAATCTTTGTTACCAAAGCGTCAAAACCGGCACTGACTTGAAGCAAGAACCGGTGACTTCCCACGAGACCCATGTCCACCTTTGTAACAATACCGCTTTCGACAACGGTGGCAAACGGTTCAGGGCGACTAGGCAAGCACAGGTGATGAGCTAGTTGGTTCGCGGTGCCCGTCGGCATGTGAAGAATGGGAATCTGGGATGGATCTGGTAAACCGTTCAGGACCTCGTTTACGGTGCCATCTCCCCCCGCAATTACGACCCTGTTCACATTTTCTCGAATAGTACCGGCTCTGTCGAATGCGTCTCCCGGCTTTCCGGTGAAAAAGACCTCGACCTTGTGGCCTCTTGATTCCAATATCCGTACCAGTTCTTGAACTCGCTGAACGGTCTTGCCTGTCCCTGCCACCGGGTTACCGATTATCATCACATCCATATTAAAGCCTCATCCGTGGGAGACATTTTCGAGAAGCGTAGGGTAATTAATCGATCTTTAGCAAGAAACTTTCTTCAAGTAACGTGAAATTGTCAGAAACTCTTATCGGCTGTCAGGTCCATGACCAGTCTGGGTCCCGATCTCTTTCAAACGTGTGGCCACTTGGACCCTTTCTTCCTCGACCAAGCACTGCCTCGCCGGTTTGGGATTGCGCGAAATGCAGGCTTCCCATAGCATGGTCTTCTTTTTTCGATCCACTGATGCCCTTGTCCACTCTTCCCCCCAAAACCTTTTAACGAAAAGGCCGCACATAATAATGATGGAAAATGCCATGGCCCACCATATGCCTTCGGCTCCTGCGTTGATATAATAAATGACGAACAGTATGAGCGGTATCCTCAGGAACCACATGCCGGTGAAAATAATTCTCATGCTCGCGTAAGTGTCTCCAGCTCCCTGTAAAGCCCCGGCCAAGCAAATGCCGACAGCCAGGAAGGGCATACTGATCATATTAATTCTCAGGTAACGTGTCATTTCTACCAGGACAGAGTAATCTTCGGTCAGCCACCCTGACAGAACAGGGGCGAGTAAAAAAATGACGGCTGATGGAATAAGAATGATGAGCAAACATAGGACAGCAGAAGCTTTAGCCCCGGACCGAGCCCCAGAGATGTCTCCTGCCCCGATTCGACTGCCGGTAAGTACGGCTGACGCCATATTAAGAGCGAAAATAGGGAGGAAGACTATGGCCTCTATTCTTATGCCGGCCGTCATGGCAGCGAGTGCGGTGATCTCACCCCCCTGAATCTGTCCCACCAAAAAATAGACTACGAGGGTTCCTACATTCCATGCTGTTTGCTGAAGAACGGTTGGAATCCCGATTTTGAGAAGATTCATGATACAGGGAGATATCGGACTTATAAGCGACCTCCCCGTGATCCGGGCTGCACCTTGGAATACGTAAACGAGGTTGAGCACCATTCCCAGAGTGGTCCCGATTGCGGTGGCCCAGGCAATACCAAGGTATCCAAGGGCTGGGATAGGGCCCCATCCAAAACCCAGCACAAGATCTCCGACCACGTTGATTAATGACGCCACGAAGCTGTTTATCATAGCGATCCGCACACGACCTGAAGCCCGGAGAACTCCGCCGGTTATTATCATCACGTAGGTCGGCAAAAGAACCAGTGAAAAAATCCTTATAAAATTTTCTGCTATCTCCTGGATTTCTGGAGGCATGCCTGCCATTCGCACTATAGCGTCAGGGTATAGTTCAGAGAACACTGTAAGGAAGCCTGCAACCGCAATTCCTATGAGGAGAGAATTTGCGGTGATGTTGCTTACCCCTTCGCAAGACTTCGCACCGTAGGCCTGGGACACCATGGAAACAGTTCCGACGGTAATTCCATTGGCTAGAATCATGAGGGTCCAATAGAGTTGTCCCACGTAACCGACCGCGGCAAGTACGTTGGTTCCCATGTAACCTGCTACGTAAACGTCAGCCAGCCCTATGGAGAACTGAAAAAACATAATCAGAATCATGGGCCAGCCAAGAGACCAGGATTCCCAAAGAAAATTGCGAAGTTCTTTGTCAGTGAACTTGAGGTCCATGATTTGGATGCTCAACCCTTGTTCTGTTTTTTCAACAGCGTCGTTCGCAAAAAAAAGTGTCCCACAACACATCAGCAGCGATGGTCCACACAAATTAAACAAATTGGAGAATATCACCTTTTTATATCGTTTTCGAGCAGTGAGTCTCGAATTGAGGAGGCTGATAAATGTGACTTTGGCCGACCAAGCAGTTTCCCTTGAATTTTTAAGTGACCGACAATATAGTTTCGGACGATGTGGATCGTTTACACACAACTTCACTTAGAAAAGAATTATATATGCCCAAAAGAAAAGATCTGAATTCCATTATGCTCATCGGGTCCGGGCCCATTATTATCGGACAAGCCTGTGAATTCGACTATTCGGGAACACAAGCGCTTAAGGCTTTGAAGGAGGAAGGCTACAGGGTAATCCTTGTGAATTCCAATCCTGCCACGATCATGACAGACCCGGAATTTGCGGATGCAACGTACATTGAACCTTTAAAATTGGATATATTGACTGCAATAATTCAAAAAGAGCGCCCGGACGCGCTTCTTCCCACATTGGGAGGCCAAACGGCTCTGAACCTCGCTGTAGAGCTTTATGAAGCGGGTGTTCTTCAAAAGTACGGAGTCGAACTAATTGGCGCTGGAATAGATGCTATAAACAAGGCCGAAGACCGGGACCTTTTTAAGACGGCCATGAAGAATATAGGTCTGGATCTCCCGCGCAGCGGGTACGCTCGATCTGTCGAAGAAGCTTGGGAGATTGCGAGGGATCTCGGTTTCCCAAACGTCATTCGACCATCATTTACTCTTGGAGGAACCGGGGGAAGTATAGCCTTCTCCGAAGACAAATTCGAAACACTTGCCACCTGGGGGTTGGAAATTTCCCCTGTAGGCCGCATCCTGGTAGAAGAATCGGTTCTCGGATGGAAGGAGTTCGAGCTTGAGGTCATGCGCGATAGGGCGGACAATGTGGTGATAATATGTTCCATAGAGAATTTCGACCCAATGGGCATACATACCGGGGATTCTATTACCGTTGCCCCAGCTCAATCCCTAACCGATAAAGAATACCAGATACTCCGCGATCAGTCAGTTGCAATAATTAGAGAAATTGGAGTGGATACAGGTGGATCCAACATTCAGTTTGCCGTGAATCCTGAAACGGGTCGAGTAGTCGTCATTGAGATGAACCCTCGTGTAAGCCGGTCCAGCGCACTCGCATCGAAAGCCACCGGTTTTCCCATAGCAAAGATCGCAGCGAAACTTGCGGTTGGCTATACCTTGGATGAGATTGCCAACGATATAACCTTGAAAACTCCGGCTTCCTTTGAGCCAACCATAGATTACGTGGTTACAAAGATTCCAAGGTTTACCTTTGAGAAATTTCCCAATGCCGACGACACTCTCACCACCCAGATGAAATCCGTGGGAGAAGCCATGGCAATAGGGCGCACTTTCAAAGAGTCGCTCCAGAAAGCTCTCCGTTCACTGGAAATTGATATCTACGGCTTGGAACCGCGCCTGAAGACAAGTCTGTCTCGAAACGAAATTTTAGAACAAATCCGCCGGCCGTCTCCCGATCGGCTTTTATATATTGCAGATTCAATGAGAGCGGGCATAGATATTGATGAGATTTATCAGGCTTGCCTAATAGATCCTTGGTTCCTAGGACAAATTCAACAGATTGTGGAAATGGAAAAAGAAATTGGGCGACCCGGCCATTTTGATGGAGAGGCCGGAAGAGACAACCTCAGGCGAGCCAAAGCCTATGGATTTTCAGACATCAGATTGGGAAGTCTCATCGGAAAACCCGAAGACTCTATTCGGAGCTTAAGAAAGAGTCTGGGCATTTATCCGGTTTTCAAGCGTGTAGATACATGTGCAGCCGAGTTTGAGGCACACACGCCTTATCTGTATTCAACTTACGAGGATGAAGATGAATCTGCAACCACGGAGAAAAAGAAGATCATGATACTTGGCGGGGGGCCCAACCGGATCGGTCAAGGGATCGAGTTCGATTACTGTTGTGTTCACGGAGCTTTCGCCCTTAAAGAAGACGGATACGAGACCATCATGGTCAACTGCAATCCAGAGACGGTCAGTACCGATTATGATACCTCGGACCGCCTCTATTTTGAACCTCTCACTTTTGAAGATGTCCTTGCGATTGCGGAGAAGGAAAAACCTCACGGAGTGATTGTCCAATTCGGCGGGCAGACCCCGCTTAAGCTGGCTGTACCTCTTGCGAAGGCTGGAGTTCCAATCATAGGGACTTCGCCTGATTCCATCGACCGCGCCGAAAACCGTAAGCGATTCAAGGAGATGCTGCTAGATCTAGGTCTGAATCAGCCCCCTAACGACATTGCTCATTCTTACGAGGAAGTGATGGAAGTAGCCTTACGGATAGGCTATCCGCTCGTGATAAGACCTTCTTACGTCCTGGGTGGCAGAGCCATGGAAATAGTGCATGATCATGGGGAACTTAAGGATTATCTCAAAAACGTTGTTCAGGCATCGCCCGAGCATCCCATATTGGTGGATGGTTATCTGATCGGAGCCATAGAAATAGATGTGGACGCTGTTTGTGACGGGGAAGAAGTCGTTATAGGCGGTATCATGGAGCACATAGAGGAGGCAGGGATACATTCTGGGGATTCATCGTGCTCATTGCCACCGTACAGCCTGGGCCGGTTTAACTTGGATGAGATCCGGAGAGTTACCAGGCTGCTGGCAATGGAGTTGAAGGTGAAAGGGCTGATGAACTTGCAACTCGCGCTTAAGGACGGGGAGATATTTGTTCTTGAGGTTAACCCCAGGGCCTCCCGTACGGTGCCTTTCGTCTCCAAGGCCATAGGGATTCCCTTGGCTAAAGTGGGAGCTAGGGTGATGGCAGGGAAAACCCTTAAGGAGGTGGGATTTACCCGGGAGGTGATTCCCCATCATGTGAGTGTCAAAGAGGCGGTATTCCCGTTCATAAAATTTCCCGGCGTAGATGTTCTCCTAGGGCCGGAAATGAAGTCTACTGGTGAGGTGATGGGAATAGACCGCGAGTTTGGTCCTGCCTTCCTAAAATCACAATACAGCACGAATTTTCCGATACCCTCAGGAGGTAAGGTATTCTTGAGCGTGTCCGATCGAGACAAGGAACTTGCAGTCATCGTAGCGCGCCGACTTGCAACCTGTGGTTTTTCCTTCGTCTGTACCGAGGGAACGGCGTATGCGCTGGAAAGTGCAGAGATAGCATGCACAAGAGTGGGCAAAGTTCACGAAGAAAGCGAGTCTGACGTTATTCCCCTAATCCGTCAAAATGAGGTTGTTTTAGTGATCAACACCTCTACTGATAAACAGTCCCTCCGTGATTCGTACCACATCCGTCTTGCAGCGCTTAACCACAATGTGCCTTATTTCACTACACTTTCCGGCGCAAACGCGCTCTCGCTCGGCCTTAGGTCATTCCACAGGGGAGATTGCTTCAGGGTTATGTCCCTGCAAGAATATCACGCGAATCAATTGGCCGGCTATAGGCCTTCGGACACAGCGGATTATTCTGTTTGTTATGAGGATTCCAAACCAAAGGAGTCTATTGTTTGATTTTCGAGGTCGGTGACGGGTCATACTTTCAGCGCTGCCTGGAAGCTGGAGAGTTTTATCCGGCCGACTGAGATCGTACGTAATATTTCTCAGGGGTTAGACCTATGCTGAGTCCTCGACGACATTTACATAAGGTTCCATTACGAGAGGGCATCTTGTGAACATTGAGAAAAGACCGCTTGGCAATACAGAAGTTGAAGTGACGATAATGGGACTCGGAGGAGAAGGCATCCTCCGAACTCTTGGGTATGTAAAACATTCTCGGGCAGTGCAGTGGCTAACGATACTCCTTTTTCTGGCATTAACCTCGTTCCTGTTTGCATACCTTTTTGAATGGGACCGATACCAGGTTATTGCTGGTCCGAGGGCCCAGACCATGTCTGTGTCGGATAAGGTCCTGTTGTTCTGGCTTCTTGCGTCCAAATCAATTGCGTGGTTTCTCCCGTTTCTGGTCGTTTGGGGAATCTTAATTGCGACAGGACTGTGGCGAGCCGCTGCCGTAACCCTGAATCTACTCTGGATAGTCATATTTTACTTCATGGCTTTCGATCTTGTATCAGTTAGCTTTGCGGGTTATCACGTTTGGGACTACCTTCCCAATATACGGGATATGCTCGAAAACCCTGATCTAAATATCGGGCAGTGGGCAGGGGAACGATTGACCTCGGAGGCATTTTTTGTCCTGGCTGTCTTCGTGATTTCGGGTCCAGCTTGCTTTCTTGTAGTGAGATGGATCACGATGAGGGTCGTACGTCGTTTCAGATGGCTATGTTCTCACCCTGCGCCGGCCACTGTGACCTTGTGTCTTATTCTCTTCGTACTGGGCGTACTCCCCGCTTTGGAGTTCTCAAGACATCGGGACTGGATTTACGCCACTATGCCGCTCATCCCTAGTCTCAGGGAACCCTTGGAACGTTTTACCGAGGACCTTGCATCTCGAATTGGGCTGAAACACAATCGATCGACAAGCCCAAGCTTACTGACCGGCGGGCATTCAGGGACAGATCGTGAGATTCAGCGCCTTACACTGTACGCAAACCGTATCCGGCAGGATTTGGATTTCGCTGACAGTACGATAGACGATACTGCGGCAAATGATGCCGGATTAGCAGGGTTTGTAAACCTATGGAAAAACGATGTGATTGCTCCGCCGAGGAACATCGCTTATCTGAACCGTTTTTTTCCGATCAACCTGAACGTTGGTCGGATTGGCAATCTTTTCGGGCACAATGAGAACGCATGGGAAACTCAGCTTGAATCGGATTCACAGCATGAAAAGCGCATCGCAGCTCAAAGCGGCATGGTGAATCATCAAGACGAGCCGGCTGCTACCAAACTGCTTTGGGACGCCTTAGATCCGGGACCAAGTGATCCGTCTGCCTTCGTCAACAAGCCGGGGCTCCCCAACATAATATTGATAATTATAGAGAGCTTTCGTCACTCTGCGATCGGTCCGGGGCAGATGGGGAAACTCGACGCGTGGTCTGAGCGGGGACTTCGCCTCCAACGGCATTATTCAGGATCTAATTGCTCGCACCTAGGCCTGTTCTCGTTGCTCTACGGCAGGACTCCACTCGGATACCACCAAACCCTGGATCGCAAGATCCCTGCGCAGATGCTTGAGTCATTGCGGCGATCCGGCTACCAGATCACATTTCTAACATCTGGTGAGGTGAAAGGCTTTCGGCGCCTAGACCAGTTTATCAACGGGAAATCTTGCGACAACTTTATTGCAGAGGGCGAATTTACCCTCAAGGGCATGAATGACTGGCCGGATTCCGATCGTAGGAAGCTGGCCCACGTAAAGAGGATTGTCAAATCCTCTGAGGATCGACCCCAATTTGTGTTCTTTTATCTCGTTTCTTCCCATTACAGATACTCGTTTCCGCCTGAATTTGAAATCTTTAAAGAATCTCCAGGCATTTGGCAGTTTCTCAATCCTAGAGCGCAGATTCAAAATCACATGAACCGGTATGCGAACGCAGTGTTGTTTCTGGAGGACGAGCTGATGAAACTGCTCCGCTCAATCGATCTGAACCGTAATATCATAATGATCACAGGTGACCATGGGGAATCGATGGGAGAGGACGGGGTGTTCACTCACGGCAGTCGAATGTCCGAAATCCAGATGCGAGTTCCGTTTCTCATGGTAGGACCGGGAGTTGAGCCCAGAAAAATTTCTACTGCTACTGTACACTCCGATATTTTTCCAACTTTGTTGCATGTATTGGCCTCGAAAAGCGTACCCATCCGCAACTCTCATGGAAGAGATCTGATTGCAGACCCAGCGCCGTCCGATGAAGTGGCTGTGGTGCCGGCCAATGGGCCGGATTGGGACGGTCTAATGATTATTCGCGGCGATAAGAGAATGATTTTCAGAACCTCTGCTGCCCCGGGCAAGGCGCCGGTGATGGAATTTGCCGGCCTGGCTGATGAATCCGGACAGTATGAATACAAAGTCAGTCGGGATCGGCACGCACTAGAGGCAAGCCAATGATCGGCCTACGCGGGATGCGTCAGGAGCTTCGTCACCTCATCAACTTGACGGTTCAGGTTAAGGGGGAACAGGATTCATTTCCGCTTTTCTACCGAATATGCGAATCCTCTGGTCTGAGGACATTGTACCAATAGAGATCATCGGTGTGTTTCTATTGGAAGCAATACGTAAAATGTGGATCCTTTGCCCACCTCACTTTCCACCCAAACTTTCCCCTGATGGCCCAGGACTATTCTCCGGGCAATGGCCAACCCTAACCCTGTGCTCTGCTCCCCTGCCGTGGCCTTTACACTAGTCCTTTGAAAAGGCTTGAACAGGTTGTCGAGTTCAGCGACTGGTATGCCCGGACCTTGGTCTCTAACGGATATGACAGCATTATTTTCAGATTTTGCGAGAAGAACTTCTATGACGCTACCAGATGGTGAAAACTTGACGGCATTTGTGATCAGGTTGTTGAGCACTTGCTCGATTTTGGCCCCGTCAATCAATATTTCCAGTCGAATCTCGTTGCTTCTGAATTGTACTTCAACGCCTTTCCTAGCGGCAAGAGCCCTGTTCACGGCAACGTTGTGTTCTATCAATGATGCCAGGTCTGTTAGGTCCAAGTCGAGCTGCAATTTCCCTGATTCAATCTTTGCAACGTCCAGGAGATCGTTGACCAGCCGCAGCATGAACTCACTGGAATCATGAATTATAGAAACAAACTCAAGGTGTTCCTGGTCCAGCACGCTTGATGATTCTTCGAGCAAAAACTCGCTATACATCTGGATGGCATTCAAAGGGTTGCGTAAGTCGTGTGCAGCTATTCCCAGGAAATGATTCTTTTGCTCATTCAGCCGTTCCTGCTCAGCGTTTTTCTTGCTTAGCTCACGCTGTAAATTAGCTAGTTCGTTGTTGAGGCGACCGAGTTCATCATAAAGAGCGACATCTCGATCTGCTCCTCGGCGAACCAAATCTGAACGATCTTTGAGTGCGGCCCGAAGGGCGTTAACCTGTTCGTTCCCAATCCTCATCAGTTCCCCAAGAAACTGTTCCGCTTCCGTCCTTGTCTTTGCCGCCACAATCAACAATTTTTCTTTTGTGATAGCCCCGGAAAAATTGAGCATAGTGATTCCATCGGCAAGGGGAACCGCCAACTCCCAGTCAAACGCCGCCCCATTTGACTTGATCTCCACTATGAAGTTCAGACTCTTCCCAAGGCTGCCTCGATCCACAAGACTGGAAAGCGGCCGTCCCATGATCTGTTTCTTGAATCCCAGTTCATCCCGGATTACCTGCAATACGTTTCCTCCGAGATCGCACAACAAGGCTACACCGCCCGCGGGCTGTTCCAGGTTCATGACGCAGCCTGCTCCGACATCAAGCCGGCGGCCAGAACCGTCGCGTCCAGTGCGTCATGGGCAAAGCCATCCGCACCCATTTTTCGCCACAGGGCGGGGGATGCTTTTAGGGTGTACCCACCAACCAGGATCTTGACCCCTTTGCACGCGTCTGATGAACGCACTTCCGAAATCAAGTCTTTCAGTGCGCTCCTGTGAAGCGGCATTGTCGCAGATATTCCTAGTATATCAGGTTGATAATCCTCGACTGCTGACAGAATGCTCTCTGTTGGAGTATTGGCTCCCATGTAATAGGTGTCCCAGCCTTCCAACTCAAAAAAATCGGCAACCATCCGTATACCTATTTCATGGAGTTCCCCACCGACACTGGCTGCCACAAACTTGCGGCCTATTTTCTCGGTAGAAAAAATGTACGGATAAAGTTGTGACATGATTAACTGGGTGGCTGCAGAACAGTAATGTTCCTGGGCTACGCTGACCTGGTTCGTGTGCCATAGCCGACCGATTTCATACTGCGATCTCTGAAATACGTTCAGGTAAATTTCCTTTATGGATTCCCCCTTTTCCACAGAATCCACTATGAGGCGGCTAGCCAGGTGTCTCTCGCCTTTGAGGAGGGCATCCAGATATTCCCTTGCCAATTCGAACAAAGGGGCTTCTTCAGTTATAAATGATGGCTGGGGTAAGGCTTGTTGGCCCAATTCCCCAAGAGCAACTTCAATGTATTGGTCGGTTATAAGCGACATTTCTTGTGGCAGGTGATATTTCAACGCATCGCGGGTACACGCGAGCATAACAGGTAATGCATCGTTATGAAACTTGAGGCCCACGAACAAATCCTTCAACCACAAGACATACCCACCAAATAGCGATGGGTCGCTCTCCGAGAGGGCCTCAATCAGATAAGAAAAATGGTGGTCCGCGTCTCTAATACTTCTCCTCAAGCCTTGTTCACCGAATGGTTTCCAGATTTCAGGCTGAAGGTCATATTGTCGATTTACTGCTGCTTCACAAAGCACGTTCCGCTTCTCCTCGATAGCTCTCATGACCTTATTATTGAACTCGTCCATATTGACCCCCCTTCTGCTGTAAAGTAAACTCACATTGAAGTTGTCTACACTCTGATTCTTCGGTTTTACCAAGGTAGCACGGTCTCACTTATCAGTGAAGGAACATTCAGGGATAATGAGATCTGAGATATAGAGGAACCTGCGCCATCCGTGGTTGTGGCTCCGCCTGTGATTGAAACAGCGTAACCTATCGTTGAGTAGGAATCAATCTAGTTTCCTGAATGTCTCGAATGAAATACGGTCAACTATAGAAAGGAGAGAGCTGTGGGAGAAACATTCATGTCCCAACTGAAAGAGGCGATCATGCCGTTCCACGACGAGGCTGAGAAATTTGGGCCTCTGCATACCATCCCAAAGGGCACGGCGACCCTGGACCAGTACAAAGAAATACTCAAGCGCCTTTACGGCTTCGTGTTCCCTGCGGAAGAGATGATCGACCCTAGATTCATCAGAGAAAACATTCGTTTTAATTATGATTACCAGAGGCGACTGCCGCATCTGGAAAAAGATCTAGCCTATTTTGGTATCTCCGAGACTGAGGCCAAGATGTTGCCTCGATGCAACAGTTTGCCACTTTTGGATAGTTTCGACAGTACACTAGGGCTCCTCTATCTGTTCGAAGGTTCTCGATTGGGCGGACAAGTCTTGGCAAAAGCCCTCAGAGACAAATTCGGCTTCCAAAACAACCAAGGTTACAGCTACTTCGGATCAGATGAGGTGGATATCGGCCCGAGGTGGAAATTCTTTCGGCTTATGGTGGAAGACCACGTGAATTCAGGTGGTAGGGGACATGAGATAATCTCTTCAGCACAAACAGGGTTTGCCTGCTTGAATCGGTGGTTGCACGAGCAATAGCATATTAGAGCCGGCACGTGCACGTAAATCTTATCTCCGAAGGCGAGTGCAATTGTCGCACAGGCGTCGCTCACGACAGTGCACCTGAGGCCATAGTCAACAGCAGCACGAGCAGTTCCATCAACGCACATGTGAGTCATCCTTCCGCAGATGACAACATGCTTTATGCTTTGTAACCCGTGCACCGATGATTGCCTATTGGAGCTATTCGCTGGTGGTTGTGTGGTCGCAGCCCAGTTCAGGATGGGAAAGGATTTGTTACTCCAGAGAGCCCATTGGTACTCCAGGAAGAAGAACATCACTTTCTCAGACATGCTGGCTGCAGCACGACACAGCCATTTTGAACAAGGAATTTCGGACGATCACGGGAAATGCCAGATCATCTTACGGAGGTCAACTTGCCTCGTTCAACATGCGAACACCGATTCGGAAAAAAAAACGAAACTATTGCTGAATTTCAAGAGCGGTACAATAAAGCCCTTAGTTTATTTCGTGTGGTAATCAAGAAAAATCTGTGGGATTTCATGTTATTGTAAAGAACCATCTGGCTCATTGAACATCCCCGTATTTTAGATCCCCCTTCGGTACCCAGTTTGTCTGGTCATCTCTGGAGTTAGTATACACCAGAATGGACGAAACATTTGGATTGCCTCGCAAGGTCGGCAATTCCGTGACCCAGAATACTGTGACCCTATTTTCTGGGGGCCAATACCTCCAACCTATGTAAGCATGCGTCACGCCTTTGGCCATTCGTGCAAAGGCCGCAGAACTGCAATGAAACATGGGCTCCTTGTCCCTCTGATAGTTCAGGGGAGGGGTCGTCCATTGGTCAGAATAAGCCCCCGTCCATGCCCCACCTGGAGTATTTTCTATCACGAGGTAGCCCTCATGAGTGCAGGCATTAGTATTAGGAGGTGGCCAAACATTTGCCGCAGAAGAGAAGCAAGCCATATTGGAGGGGGTATCAAACTGAGAGTCGTCCGGCAGCCCTTCGCAATTGGAGTTTGCAACCACTGTAGCCGGCTTGACCCAAAGCCGATGCACGGGTCTGGCAAGAAGCCTCCTCAAGTTACGGGGACTCTTGAAAACCGGCTCCGGCATCGCGAAAGGATTTTCACCGTACAGGAG
>Ga0208495_1000274_pt1 | contig 21042 bp, 17 predicted proteins | sample CryBogmetaGMA14M_FD_184551 | JGI IMG/M metagenome (GOLD analysis project Ga0208495, IMG submission 184551) | Freshwater microbial communities from Crystal Bog, Wisconsin, USA - MA14M (SPAdes) | ecosystem: Environmental > Aquatic > Freshwater > Lake | place: Crystal Bog, Wisconsin, USA...
ATCTGTATTGGTCAGGCAGCAAGCATGGGGGCCCTTCTGCTGGCGGCAGGGAGCAACGGCAAACGATATACGCTTCCCCATTCAAGAATTCTTATTCATCAGCCAATGGGAGGCTTTCAAGGCCAGGCTACGGACATAGAGATTCATGCCAGAGAGATCCTTCGCATGCGCAGTGAACTGAACCAGATTCTCGTAAAACATACTGGCCAGCCTGTTGAGAGGATAGAAGCCGATACGGAACGAGATTACTTTATGGACGGTGAAGAGGCCGTCCAATATGGAATCGTAGATAGCGTAATCTTCAGCAGGGGAAAAACTGAGCAAAAATAGGACAAAAACCGTTCACGTAAGGGTCAAGCTCTTAGGTCAAGTACCGCACGTTGGCGGTCTGCCTGCAAAGACCGGAGCTCAAGGAGGAATTCATGGCGGGCAGAAAAGGTAATTTCTCGTCTCTTTACTGTTCCTTTTGCGGCAAGAGCCAGGACGAGGTTCGAAAATTGATCGCAGGACCAACAGTATACATCTGCGACGAATGTATTGAACTGTGCAATGAAATAATAGCCGAAGAATACGAAAAAGAAGAGATGGGGAAAGCTCGTTCTAAAGTCCCCAAGCCTTCTGAGATTAAGAAAGCGCTTGACGATTACGTGATTGGCCAGGAGCAAGCAAAGAAAATCCTCTCCGTGGCTGTACACAATCACTACAAACGAATCGATTCAAAACCTGATCTTGACGGTGTCGAACTCCAAAAAAGTAATATATTGCTGATTGGGCCTACGGGTTCGGGAAAGACTCTATTGGCACAGACGCTTGCCAGAATCCTCCACGTACCGTTTGCCATAGCTGATGCTACTACACTCACCGAGGCAGGGTACGTAGGTGAGGACGTAGAAAACATAATCCTGACTCTTCTTCAGAGTGCAGATTACGACATCTCAAGAGCGTGTCGTGGCATCGTGTATATAGATGAGATAGACAAGATATCTCGAAAGACGGAAAACCTTAGCATTACAAGGGACGTTTCAGGCGAGGGTGTCCAACAGGCCCTCTTGAAGATTGTTGAAGGTACAATGGCCAACGTTCCTCCAAAAGGTGGGCGAAAACATCCTCAACAGGAATTCCTCCAGGTCGATACAACCAACATCCTTTTCATTTGTGGCGGCGCATTTGTGGGTTTAGAAAAGGTTGTACAGCAAAGGATGAACCTGAAGTCCATGGGTTTCAATGCCGAAATTGGTGGAGCCAAGAGTGAGATCGTATCAAATGTATTAGAACATGTTCAGCCTGAGGATCTGATTCATTACGGCCTTATTCCTGAGTTCGTCGGCCGCCTTCCCGTAGCGGCTACGTTGCACGAACTGGATGAAGACTCCCTGGTTAGAATCCTTCTCGAGCCCAAGAATGCTTTGGTTAAACAATACAAGAAGCTTTTCGGCTTCGAGCACGTTAAATTGCGCTTTACCGACGAGGCGCTCCGCGCAGTAGCAGGCGCTGCACTCTCTCGAAAAACTGGGGCTCGTGGATTGCGATCCATATTGGAAGGGGCAATGCTCGACATCATGTACGACCTGCCTGAAATCCAGAGTCTTCAAGAAGTAATTATTAACGAAGATGTAATCTGCTTAAAAGAACAATGTATTCTTGTCTTTGAAAAAGAGGCTGAATCGGCCTCGTGACACTTGCCGGCCAACATCCATGGTCTGGTTTTTCGTAGGTCGTAAGTAATCTCTCTTGGGCTTGATACCGGAATATGTCTCCAGGTTCCGGAGGACTGAGTTTTTGTTTCATATCCGGCACTCCCTATAATGACGAATTCACATTTGCCGGCACATATGAAAGTTAAATCTTGACACTTGGTCAAGATGTAGGTAAGAAATCAAGATCCGGTTTTTTATCGTTAATAAGTACAAGCCGATATGCTCTTGTGTAATTGGTGGATGAGCGGCCATTTTGAAGAATGAAGGGAACCTTCGTCGGTCTGAGAACTCTTAGTATATTGATATGTAAATAAGGAGTGAATTATGCTACAGATGGAAGGCTCTAGAGTCCGCATGACTCCTGAAAACATTCACAACATGCTAAAGCAGGGCCTTTCTTTCAAGGAAATAGCGGCCCGTTGCGAAGTGTTCGAGGATGCCATAGATGCTTCGCTCGTGAGATGGTTGAATCAGGGTCGCTGGCCTATCGAAGACGACGTAGTGGCCGCTTGAGTAAGCGCTCTGCTGTAACTTTATGATTACATTACTGGATAGAACCCCACCACAAACGCATAATAGCTAATTGCGATTTCTTTATTGCTGATCACGGGGGAAAATTATATAAACGGCCACATCGGATTCCGCCGTGAGAGGTGACATTGCAATGAAGCTACGCAGAGTCTTAGCCTGCTGTCTCGTTTCAGCCACCTGGCTCATGACGTTTATTGAAGTTCCGGTCTGGGCTCAAGAACCGTTTCGGCTGACTCCCTCCGCACGTTTTCTTCTAGGAATGGACACGGGTTATCTTTGGATGTCCGGAGAGATGCTTGTTCCAGCAGGTGGGATGCCAGGCTCAGGCTCAAAAGTAGATATGTCCTCTCTGGGACTGGAACAAGGTGAATCCGTCACAATATTCCTCCAGGGGGCGATCCTGGAAAGACATCTGATAAACCTAGACTACCTGATGGCTTCCCCTACCGGGCTCAGGAGAATGTCGAGTTCCTTTTGGTTCCAAAACAGAGCTTATGCAGTCGACGCTCCTCTGGAAACGAGGCTTGATCTGAACTGGTTAAGGGTTTCCTATGGATATAAAATATTGGATGTTTCATCATTTTGGGTTGCGCCTCGTATCGGGGTCCACCATATCCTATTTGGAGCCACCATCAATGGCGAGACCATGGACAGAGTCTCGATTTCAAACACGAGAAAGCTCGACGGCATATATCCTGTTTTGGGATTCGAGGCCCGCTACTTGTTTCCTTACGGAGTGGACTTAAATCTGGAAATGGAGGGCGTTCACCTTATCACAAGGGGATTTCTCGCCATGGCACGACTTGGCGCTTACTGGGAGATACATCCAGACATAGTTATCACGCTAGGCGCTTCGACCCGCTTCGTAAATTGTGTTGAGGATAACCAGATTCTAAACAATGAGTGGTCATTGAATCTTGCAGGCCTATCTGCTGGGTTATTATTTGGGTTTTGATGGACGCTCGGTTGAATTTTGTTAAGCTAAATTCCGTCTAACGACAATCACCGATTCACGAATCTCATAGTCCTCACTTCAATCCTGTGAGACGCTTCCTGCTTGAACTCTTTTCACCAGAGGTTGGGATACAGGTCCTAGATAGGTCTCTTGAGGACTACGATCAACGTGAAAGGCATATAATCTTTCCATCCTCTTCAATAACGCCTGATGAGAATTCAACACCTCCGGAAAACATATGGAATTATAAGTAATGTCCAATGATGTGTATTGTCTCTTTTCTACGTCAATAAAACGTTCTTCTTTATTGTAATTCGGATCATATACCTTAAGCAAATTCTGGTGGGGTAACCACTCATAGGCGAGTACAGCGTGAAGGACTGCTCCAAGTGTCCCTTTGTTCATGAGCAGTACTATCCGGGGCTCACCGGAAACAAGTCCAACAACGAGCCGCTTGAAAGATTCAGCGGGGTCGCCATGATGTCTATTGCAATAATCCGCTTGAATCTTGATCAGGTTTTTGCTGTAGAACTCTTGAAGTTCTCGTGCAATCCGTTGCTGGGCCTGGCCGGCAATTACTTTTCTGAGAGGAGGCCTACCTTCGCGTGCAAGATAGTACCAGCGTGAAAAAGCAACCATGGCAAAACAATAGCCGGGAGAATTGGATATGGAAAATGCATCTTCGTTGACGTTGAAAGAGGCCTGAACGCCACTCTTTGTACCAAATATCAATATAAATATCACAACAAACATTACGGCTGTGCACCTGACCAGCCTCATGCACATCAAGCTTGTCATAAAATCATACTCCGTCAATAATACAGCTATTTAATCTTATTATATCAGAAATAAGACTAAATGACAAGCTTATCGTATACCAACGTAAGTGCCTTATTTTAAATGTATAATTTCATTTCTCCGCCAGACTTTGAGCTTTACCAAGCAGACGTGTTTCGATCTCGAAATCAGGTCTTGCCGTTCGTAGCAAAGCGAGGCATACCAGCTGACATCCAATTGTACTGTTAGAGGAAAAATGGTATGATTTGAGCCATCAAGCGATCAAGGTTTGTGCATCGCTTTTCCAAGTGCTTTAGCTGTCTCATATACAGCTTTCGTGACCCCTTCTCGAACTGCGCTCCGGAACCATGCTGCGGCTTCCGACTCTTGGAAATGTGCCAATTCTTCAAGGTCCTTGTCACTCAAAGTCTGGAAGGTGTGAGCGAATGCAAGCATAGCAATTTCTTCCGTACGATTTTCGGCTGTCGATGCAGTATTCTCTATGGCTTTCAGGGTTATCCTCATCCTTTCTGCTCGATTGTCGGTTTCATCTGAAAATCCATCGATCAGTCCACGGATAAAACTTCGCAATGACTTTGCGTTGTCTTCAGTCACCCCTTCGACATGAATGATCCTCTTCAGAACCATCATGCGTCGATCATCAAGAGTTGCAAAGGTTTTTCGCCCCTCTCGGATATTTCTCAGCAGAGAGGGCTCAAGCGCGGTACTCTGCAGGCGGCCAACCTTATTCCCAAGCTTTGAATTGTAAAAATCGAGAACTTTTTTGAGTAAATCTCCCTTACAATCATCCTTCAGAGAGGTCTGAACCATGGTCAAAAGGGTATCTTCGCCCACCACCTGTTTCAAGAATTTGGCGGTATTATTCCTTGTGTTCAGATCAGGAAATGCGTCAGCGGGAATCGACGAGAGCAGCATCCGGTCAAGCATTTTGATTTGTCCGCTGAGACCGGACAGCTTCAAGGCTCGCTCAATTAAGACATCTGAGTCTTCACCTTGGGCATAAGGTACAGACAGCAAAGTAACAGCAACAAGAATCGCTGCACTGGCGCACACACCAGGACGAAAAATCTCCACGGGCTCTCCTTGTAGATAGCGAACCAGACCGTTCTATCCAGAACTTTTCTAAATTGGGCTTATTCCATTCTCCGAAAACGGCAAAAAGTCAAAGGGAGATAATTTCAATCAACAATTGTTCCTGACATGAACGATTAGTGTTTAATGGGCATAGTTCCCTAGTCTTGTTTTGCGGTTTACAGGTCGTGGAACTCTTGAGGAATTTCAAGTAATTGTCCATCAGGTGCTACTGCCACAAGCGTGATAGTGGCTGTTATCAGGTAGTCCCGAGGCTCTCCTTTTTTAATCACGATTTGTTTTACCACTATCCTGAACCGGGTTGTGTTCTCGATCCATGTTCGCACCACAAGAGAGTCCCCCAACCGGGCCGGCGCGTGAAAAGCCATCTCTATCTTGTGGACCATAAATAGGAAGCCCCTTTCATGGTATCCGACGACGCTGGACAGCCGGTCTTCGACGTATTCAGTTCGAGCCCTTTCCAGATATTTCAAATAGTTGGCGTGATAAACCACCCCCATGCAGTCAGTATCTTCATAATAGACTTTGCATTCGAATTGGAGTTCTATAGGTCGCGATTTCTTGTCCCGAGTCTGGTTGCTTTCCACCATTCCTCACATCCTTGTATTGCATTGCAATGATTGAATAGAGATTTCTCAGCGACATAAATACCGATGCCATATCTCCTGGAACCACAAATTCATCTTAACTTACCCGTATCTTATCACACTATTCCGTTGCTCGGAATATTGTCGGCCGGCAAACAGATCTCTGGTGTTCAAGTCCGATACGAAACCGAAAATCATGCGACACTTCAGCGGAAATTCTGATATATTAAGATTCTGAAAGAAGCGCTTAGTCCTATTTATTAATCGATAAGGCAGGAAAGCCGTGAAACCTGGCATGATTGTACTTAAGACCCGCCGTGAAATCGAAACTATGAGAGCTGTTAACCTGATTGTAGCTGAAATTCTGGATCGTTTAGGAGAAGCGGTCCGCCCTGGAACCACCACCGGCGAATTAGATAAAATAGCTGACAAAATGATTTTTCGGGCCGGGGCTAAAGCTGCGTTCAAGGGTTATCGCATGAGAAACCAGAAGCCTTACCCTGCAGCCATATGCTCATCGGTTAACGATGAGATCGTTCATGGCATTCCCGGCCCCCGCATTTTAAAAGAAGGGGATATCATCGGAGTGGATGTGGGTGTCATTTACAAAGGTTTTGTTGGAGATGCCGCTCGGACCTATCCAGTGGGAGAGGTATCGGATCAGGCAAAGAGACTTCTAAAAATTACTCGAGAATCTCTTTACAAAGGAATTGAACAAGTGGTTGCAGGGAACCGCCTACAGGATATTTCTGCCGCTGTTCAAGGACACGTCGAAACTAATGGATTTACGGTAGTACGAGACTTTGTCGGCCACGGTATCGGGAGGAAAATGCATGAACCTCCACAGATCCCGAATTATACAGGAGTGGGCTGGAATCCTCGCCTCGAGGTAGGTATGACCCTTGCCCTGGAACCCATGGTAAATGAAGGGACGTGGCGTGTGAAGCTTTTGGACGACGAATGGACCGCTGTTACTGCCGACGGGAAGCTTTCCGCTCATTTTGAGCACTCCGTTGCAATAACCGATAATGGTCCGTTTGTTCTTTCCGAACCCTGATCATTCAAGATTTCTTCAACAAACATTGACCGTATACAGTCGGGACTGTTCGTCATACATTGGTAATAGGATGATAATGATCAATCCGAGGAAAATATTTGATGGGAAAAGAGTCACCGTTATGGGACTGGGCCTATTGGGCCGAGGCCTGGGAGATACACTGTTCCTGGTACGTTGTGGTGCTCGAGTAACGGTAACCGACTTGAAGACGCCGGAACAGCTCGCCCCTTCCTTGAAGAAGCTTGAAGGACTCCCTGTAAAACTCCGCTTGGGAGGCCATGATCCTGGCGATTTTCTGAATGCCGACATGATCATTCGCAATGCAGATGTGCCGCGATCTTCCCCTTTTTTGAAGATGGCAGCCGACCGTGGAGTTCCTGTAGAAATGGATGAAAGCCTATTTTGCAAGAATTTTTCGGGTCATGTAATAGGTATTACGGGTACCCGTGGGAAAACCACTACTACCACCCTGATCCACAAGATCCTTGCGGCCGACCGACCGAGAGTGCATCTTTCCGGCAACATAATTGGCCACGCAACCCTCCCTCTCCTTGAGACAGTTGAACAAGAAGATACGGTGGTTCTGGAACTGTCGAGCTGGCAACTCCAAGGGTTTCACGATTCAAAGATTTCCCCTAAGGCTTCGGTGTTCACCAATGTGTATCCGGACCACTTGAATCGCTACACCGGTATGGACGATTATATACAAGATAAAAAGGCGATCTTTCTCTACCAACGTGAAAAGGACTTTTGCGTTTTCAACGGAGACCAGCCCGAAAGTAAGACCCTGTTCTTGGGGGCTCCTGCTGAAAGATACGAGTTCCACTTCAAGGACGTCCCGCAGGACTGGGATTCAAGGCTCCCCGGAAAACATAATTGGGAGAATATTTCCGCCGCCCTTTGTCTCTGCCGAAGGTTGGGGGTAACGGACGACGTAATACGCTCCGCTGTCGAGTCATTTTCAGGGGTCGAGCACCGTCTCCAATGGCTTGGCGAGAAAAATGGCATAGGATTTGTAAACGATGCGACCAGCACCACTCCAGTTGCGGGGTGCGCCGCTTTGAGTGCTATGGGGGAAAGACGTATTCTGCTTATTGCGGGAGGCTCTGACAAGAAATTGGACCTTGGGCCTTTCGCGCGCGCAGCTGCCTCTAAGACCCATAAGATAGCTCTTCTGGAAGGTGACGCTACTGAGGCTCTCCATTGCGGAATTGTGAACGCAGGTGGCTACAGTAAGATCTTGGGAACTTTCAATAATCTGCGAAGTGCTGTTTACAAGCTGATGGATGAGGCCGAAACAGGGGACGTTGTGCTATTGTCACCTGCGTGTGCGTCTTTCGGAATGTTTCAGAACGAATTTCACCGGGGGGATAGCTTCATATCAATAGTCACGGAAATTCTAGAATAACCGGTCGGTGTCAGAGACTTGGTTTTCGTTCGACTGGTTTAAATAGCCCTCTGTTGACAGACAATTTGATTTCACTTGGATGTGCCAGTGGATCCTATTGAACACTCGCTGAAATCAATAAGTTCTTTGCAAGCCGGGCATTTGTGGGGCCTGTCGAACTCATCGGAGAAAATTTCTTTTTCCTTGCCGCACTTCGGGCATCTGCACATGAAAGAAGAGAGGCTCTTGTTCGCTTCGAAACCGGGACAGTGCATGGGTGTACTCATTCTCTAACTCCTCCAGCTAACCGCTACCCCTCCAGAATTGATCTGAGTTCTTTCAATTCTTTCTTGATCTCTAAAAGTATCTCCCTGTAACCGGATTGGTTGTCGGAAGAAAGGGCATTTTCAGCCTTTGCTTCCAGAAGTTCTGATTCTTCCTTGGCTTTGACGGCTTTGGTCGGCTTCTTTGCCTTCCTTTCGGCGGAGACCTGCCTTTTCATGTCCTGAAGGCGTTTCTTTGCACCTGCGATGGTAAATTTCTCGTCATAAAGAAGATGCTTAATTTCTACCAGCAGCTCCAGGTCCTTTTTGTGATATAGGCGCTGGCGTGCACGAGTTCGAGTCGGTTTCAGTATTTTGAATTCTGACTCCCAGTATCTGAGCACGTAAGGTTCTACATCAAGAATTTCACTGACTTCCCCGATTTTGAAATACTGCTTCTCAGGAATCGCGATAGTCATAATTCAACCACCCCTCCAAATGAAAATCTATCCGACCGGATTCCATGGTCTCATACGACAAAAGCTAAGCCGCACAGGAAGGTGGCGATTAATCCGCCTTTTCATTCCCTCATTGTGGCGCCGAACTCCCTGACAAGAGAATCCACTACGCTGGAATGAACCTCCTGAACTTCGTCGTCGGTCAGAGTCCGATTCTCAGACTGATATCGAATCCGGAACGCCATACTTTGGCTACCCTCCGGAATCGTTTCTCCTCGATACAAATCGAATAGGATCACGGACGTAATAATATCATGGCCCAAACGTGAAATCAAGTGTTTAATGTCATCTCCTGAACAATTTGTTTCAACCATTAATGATAGATCCCGTTCTATATAAGGGTAGCGAGGAACCGGCCTGAAAACTCTTTTCTTGCGCCTTTGAATGAACAGAGGCTCCAAAAGTATTTCAAAAATCTGAATTCCCTCTGTCAATTCAAGGTCTCTGGCCTTCTTCGGGGCCAACTCTCCCAGAAAACCGATGGTCTTTCCATCAAGAACCACGTCTGCAGACGTGCCCCGATGAAGGAAAGATATATTGGAGGGCACAAACGTGGCCTCGTTAACCTCGAACGCTTCCAACACAATCTCAAGCGCGCCTTTTAAATCATAATAATCCACTTCCCGTTTGGGGTCGATTTTCCCGTAGATATCAACCTCACCCCTTTGAAAATGCCACGAATCTGAATGACGCTTGCCTACTGCGATTGCTGCCAGTCTTAAATCCTCCCGGGGAAGCTCCTGGCCAGGTACAGGCGTAAAGGTTTTCCCCATTTCATAGAGTGTGAGGTTCTCACATTTGAAATTTATATTCCGCTTAGCAGTTGAAATGAGGCCTGGTATCAGAGAAGTCCGCATGACGGTGTAGTCTTCGGTAAGTGGATTGAGCAACTCCAGCGGCCGGTCATGCTCGACACCGATTGCAAAGGCCTTGCCGGCTTCTCGAGACACAAAAGACATTGTAATGATCTCCGTGAAACCCGCAGCGTTCATGCACTCGTTTGCTTTCTTCATGCGCTCCATGGAACCTCTGGTCCGATCCGGGGCAGACAAGTAACAAGGCATGGAGACAGGAATATTCTGAAATCCATATACCCGAGCGACTTCTTCAATCATGTCCACTTCTCTCTCCAAGTCCCAACGCCAAGATGGTGGTCGGCACACAAGGACTCCGTTATCCTTCGCCTCCAACTTGACCTCAACACCCAGCCGCTTCAGATTTTCTGAAATTTCCTCCCCTTTTAAATTAAGCCCCAGCAGGCCATTCACCTTATCTGTCCTCACCGAGACAATTTGTCTTGTTATGGGCTTCGGATAGACATCAATGCAGTTCGCAATCACTTTCCCGCCGGCCAGCTTCCCGACCAGGTATGCAGCCCTATGTGCCGCCCACAATGTACTCTCGGGGTCTACACCTCGTTCGAAGCGGTAGGAGGCTTCGCTTGACATTCCAAGCGACTTGGCGGTTCTCCTGATGCCGAATCTTTCAAAACACGCGCTCTCGATGACAACTGCAGTAGTGTCGTCACCTATCTCGGAATTTATACCACCCATGATGCCGGCGAGGGCTACAGACCTTTTCCCATCCCTGATCATGAGAGAGTTCTCCGGTAGAACTCGTTCGGCACCATCCAACGTAACAAAGGTTTCCAGGGGGTCGCAGCGTCGCACTACAATTCGGCTTTCCTCGAGTAAGCCGTAATCAAATGCATGGAGGGGCTGTCCACATTCCATAAGGATTAGGTTAGTAGCATCTACAACGTTTGATATTGGACGCAAGCCGGATCTCGTCAGCCTTAGGCGTATCTCTAAAGGAGAGGGTCCTATGGATACTCCCTCCACCATCCGCACGACGTATCGAGGACAAAGATCCGCATCCTGAACCTCAACTCGGACTTTGTCGTGAATATTCTCCTCCGCCTCTTCCAATGAGAACTCGGGGAGTTGCCATGGCTTTCCTGTGAGCGCGGCTAATTCCCTGGCAATGCCCAATACGGACAGACAATCACCCCTATTTGGCGTTATCGATACATCCAGTATGAAGTCCTCCAGAAAAGGAAGCGCCATTGTAAGAAAAAGCCCCTCCTTAATCTTAGGATCGAGACAGAGAATACCCGCAGCATTTTCTCCAAGCCCCAATTCTTTCTCGGAGCAAATCATTCCGGGAGAGTAAACCCCTTTGATCGTCTTTGCCGTAATCTCTATTCCCGAAGGCAAGACCACACCAGGAGGAGCGTATGGAACTATTTGCCCAACGCCTATATTGGGGGCACCGCAAACTACTGTCTCATCTCGCACGCCCAAGCTGATACGTACTAAGCTCAAATTTTCAGATCGGGGATGGGGACTAATCTCATCTATCCTGGCGGTAAGAATCTTGTCTAAGCCACGGCCTACACTAGTTACGACTTCCACCTCGATGCCCGACATTGTAAGAAGGTCGGCAACTTCTTGGACGGAACGATCGATATCCACAAATTCTTTCAGCCAATTCAAGCTGACGAGCATTTTCGCTAACCCCTTTCAGAGACCCAAGCTGTGATTCAAAAGCTAAGTGTCATTGGAAAACTGATTCATTGCGAACGCTTCCCTGATCTCCAGCCTGAACTTTTCTCATGAAATGAAAAACACATCAGAACTGTTTGAGGAACCGAACATCATTTTCATAAAAAGCTCGTATGTCAGGAATCCCGTATTTAAGCATGGCTACACGCTCGATGCCCATACCGAAGGCGAAGCCGGTATAAATCTCAGGATCATAGTCCACAAAACGGTAGAGTGCGGGATCAAGCATTCCAGCTCCGAGAATCTCGAGCCATCCGGTGGAGGAGCACGTTCTGCAGCCTTCGCCACCGCATATGACACACTGGATGTCGACTTCTGCAGATGGCTCTGTAAAAGGAAAAAAGCTTGGGCGAAAACGTAAACCCAGTTTTTCTCCAAAATACTCTTGAACGAAAGCCGTAAGAACACCCTTGAGGTCTGAAAGGGATATTCCTTGGTCCACCCATAACCCTTCGATCTGCATGAACATGGGAGAGTGAGTAATGTCAGCGTCTCGGCGATATACCTTTCCAGGACAAATTACGCGTAAAGGCGGTTTTTGTAGCTCCATTGTACGGATCTGGACCGGGGAAGTGTGAGTCCTGAGAACCACATTGTCCGACAAGTAGAATGTGTCCTGCATGTCTCTGGCAGGATGATCCCTGGGAATGTTCAGTGCTTCAAAATTATAGTAATCCAACTCCACTTCAGGACCTTCAGCCAACTGAAATCCCAGCCCATTGAAAACCTGTATCAATTCGTCAGTCACCCGATTCAAAATGTGAGTACGGCCTGGAATTGATCTTCTTCCGGGAAGAGTGACGTCAAGAAATTCAGACCCTATCTTCCTTTCTTCAGCTTTTTCCCTTATGGTTGCTCGCTTTTCATCAAATTTTTGTTCCAGCTCAGACTTGATAAGATTTGCAAGCTGACCAATCTCGGCACGAGTTTTCGGGGGAAGGTCTTTCAAGCCTCTCAAAAAACCGGTCAGTTCACCTTTGCGCCCTAAAACGCGGGTCCTAACGTCAGAGAGAGACTTCTCATCATCGAGCCCACCTATCAGTTCCAAAGCATTGAGCCTGAGTTTGTCAAGTTGGTCCTTCATAATTTTAACCACCATTGATAAGCTTGTTGCAGAGACAAAAAAAGCGGTCCAGGAAGACCGCTGAGAATCGACACAGGATTACCCTTGAGGGTCATCCCGGAGCCGAACCTTAAAGAACCCGGTGCGGAGAACCTGCTTCAGGGCTCCAAGACCTTTCTGGCCTCCAGAACTATGCCGGTGAAAGCGCCTGGATCGCAGATGGCAAGATCCGCAAGAACTTTTCTATCCAAGGCTATTTGCGCTTTCCTTAGCCCTTCCATAAGGCGATTGTAAGGCAATCCGTTCGATCTTGAACCCGCAGAGATCCTGGTTATCCAGAGACGGCGAAAGTCACGCTTCCGGGTTCTACGGTCTCTGTAAGCATAACAGAGTGCTCTTTCAACAGTCTCCCTTGCTTGCTTCAAAGTCCGGCTTCGGCCTCCCACATACCCCTTAGCCGCCTTCATAATTTTGTTGCGTCTGGCCCTGCTTGCGGGCGCACATCGTGCTCGTGGCATTACTGACTCCTTGAATTTTGGACGGCTGCCGACCAGCCGTGAAACACTCTCTATAAGACCCAGGGTTGATTCCTGTGACCTGTCACAGGGGAAACGCATACGTTACCCGTACGGCAACAGCCTTCTGATCTGGATTGAGTCCTTCGGATCGATGAAGGCCTCTTGCCTGAGATTTCTTTTGCGCTTAGTCGATTTGCTGGTGAGTATGTGACTATGATACGCCTTCTTCCTCTTAATCTTTCCGCTCTTGAGAATTGTGAATCTCTTTGCCGCTCCGCGGCATGATTTCATCTTGGGCATTTCAAATCTCCCGTCCGCGATCTCCATGCGCCTTTCGACCGCGCTATGAGCTATTAAACTTTTTCTTATACCTTATTTGTCCAATTGATACAAATTCTTTTCTCACAAGAATCTCAAGGGGCCAATTATCTAAATAAACTAAGCTGTCGCAACTTGATCACTTCGCCGGCACCCTCGACTGGCTGAGCATATCTTACGTACCTGGCGGGAGTTTCCCGCAGGGAATAATACTCAAAGCCAGGCCACTGATCATAATGGTCTGCAGCGGTATCGGTCTCGGAGAGCCATGTCTTCCAGGTCTTCCCATCTTCCGAGGTGTCAATTTGCCATTTTGTCGGGACTGATTTATCGTCCCCCCAAACTATCCTGAGCCTGGAAACCGGGACCACAGATCCCAGATCGAGAACTATAGCCGGTGAATCTCCTTCTCCTTGCCGAGTGACTTCGAGAAGATTGGGCCCGGGATATCCTTTGAGAATGTGCAGGCCGCTGTCCACAGGTCGATCATTGACAAGCACTTTTGAGTTTTTTGCGTAGTCTTGAAAGTAAGAGTCGACCGGAACCGAGATGCTGTCATACTGCTCAAGTGATAAGCCAAAAACTCTCGTCTTTATCTGGTTAACTAATTCTTTGGCAAGAATGAAGTTGGCCCCATTGGTCAGGTGGCACCAATCGGTAAAAACCCACTCCGAAACATTATCGTAAAACCCTGTTAAATCGACTACCTCAAAGCCGATTTCACTGTTTCTATTTTTTATCTTTTCCACGAGTGCGTCATAGGTTTGGGCAGCGTCATAAAAACCGATCTTTTCCATTCCTGTGACACTTTCTATTTTCTGTTCCATTAGGGTTCGCTTTTTCTTGGAGTTGCGAAACATAGGCTGCAGAGCAAAGACATGGGGAACGCGGTCTGTGTCCAATACCTTGTGATATAGTGCTACTACGTCAGCAACCTGGGCTATGTTTCTGTCGCGGTACGCAATCATTTCAGGACTCGCATCTTGGGGATGTGCTGCGAATCCTCTGTTTTCCATGAGTATCCCCGGACCTTCCCCATGGCTCATGGCCAGCCATGTAAAAAAGTATGTGTTCCTCTTGAGCCACAGGGTCAGATAGTTCATAAGCCCTCCCGGGCTCATATCCATTATTTCGGTTACCACCTCAAAATAGGGGCCTTCGGTGAAATAATTCCAGTCTTTGAGGGGACGTGCCACGGTATGGACTTCGTTTGCTCCGTCGACCGCTACCACCAGGTCAGGTTGGTATAGACGAAGTTTAGCTAGGTAACGCATGAGATTGTTCTGATAAACGAAACCAGGTACGCCAGCGTTTATCACCCTGACTTTCTTGCCTTTTATTATGTTGACAATCCTGGGGTCTGCATTGAGAAGCTTTTCCATAATGTGTGGTATGGTCCAACGATGGGTCACCTCATAGAAATCGGCAACCGCGTCGGCAGGAGGCACCGGACCGCGACCGTATACCACTGACCCACCGGTTACAATTACCCGATACTCGTCCTCAGGCTTCTCTCTGGGGACATCCTCGAAGTCTTTGAAGCTTTGCTCATTAATGTATTCAAAAGAATTACCCAAGCGGGTATTTCGAACTGCTGCAAAACCTGGATTCGGTTCATACCCATACTGAGGGGCAACCATCTGCGAACTCCGGCGGGCCAAATCCATATCTCTATCCTGATAGACTTGCCCCAAAGGCGAGGACTTCACTTTCAGATAGGCGTAATACTCCATTGCACCAAAAATTCCGGCAACCATCAAGACCAAGAATGCTACATAAAGTATTCGGAGAAGGAATCGTCGCAGCCCGTACCAAAAGCCCGCTTTCTTCCCAATGGCCGCTGAGGCGTGCTGCGTAGTCTCCTCGCTTGTCATTCTTTTTTGGTCTTCGGAAGCTAAGTCATGCCTGTCCGCAGAATTGTTCATCCGGTCCTCCCTCGAATTCAAACATCTGCTACCAAGAAATCATTGAGATCAAACCTCGTATCATTTTTTGTCAATATCTTGCCGCATGAGTTCCGGAGGGTCTGCCCGGAAGACCGGCTTTCACAAACTTTTACTCGGCCATGATTGTCTAAAACCACGATAGGAGATGCTTGGGAGGTAGAGGGGAAACTTTAAGAGTGTTTCCCCATGGTGACCTCGATAACGCCTCTAAAAGAGCGTGTAGATGAAAGGTGCCGCAACAGGCGAACTAGCTGCCAGTATGATGAAAGCCGAGAGAATCACCAGCACGATCAAAATGGGCGCCAGCCAAAACTTCTTTCGAACTTTCATAAAATCCCAGAACTCTCTCACAAGGGACATAAATCGTTCCTCCTGTTCTCGTGTCATCTTCAAATCAGAACTGTTTCTCGTATCTCTCGATGCTGGTCTCCTGGGAATCATCCTTTCGGATCCAGTAAGACGAAACAGTTGGATCTCGTTTCCTATCCATAGGGTCTTTGGCGACCATACGCATGATCAATCCAGTCGGTGTAATTACGAGAAAGAATATAACCGTAAGCACTATTCTGGAGACAAAGTAGCCCAGGATCACCGAGAAGCCTATCCAGAAGCGATAAATCACTCGGAACAAAGGTGGAACGAGCCGGCACATGCTGAGAAAAGCTCCAGCCGCCATCCATAAAGAACCAGACCAGGCACCTTTCCAGAAAAGCAGATACGCTCCGATCACTCCCGGCAATACCAGGAGCAATAATGCCAGGATCGTCATATCACGGCTCGAAGGTTCCCGGTAAACGGCACTTATTTCGTCTCTTATTTCTTTAATTATATTCATTTGCTAGGTGTTCAGCTCCGACAACTCAATCCAGTTCGTACTGTTTTTTCCAGTCCGTATCATCTTTGATTGGGGATTGCTTAGTTTTGTCCAATAGGAAAGGCCCCAGTACCAAATAGTCCATCTCAGTCCGCATGAAGCAAAGATAGGCATGTTCCGGGCTCATGACAATAGGTTCGCCCCGTACATTGAAAGACGTATTCACTATGACCGGACACCCGGTTTTCCGATAAAAAGCATGTATCATTTCATGATAAATTGGGTTGGTGTCTTTGTGCACTGTCTGGATACGGGCAGAGTAGTCTACGTGAGTGACCGCCGGAATCTCCGAACGCGCAACGTTGAGCTTGTCGATTCCCCAGAGACACTCTTCTTGATCGTTCATTTTCCGACGAATCCTCGTGACCACATCAGCAACCAACAGCATGTAGGGGGATGGTCTGTCAAGTTCGAAATACTTTTCCACCTCTTCTATAAGCACAGAGGGGGCAAAAGGCCTGAAGCTTTCTCGATACTTGATCTTAAGATTCATCTGTGACTGCATTTTAGGGCTTCGAGCATCCCCTATGATTGACCTGCCCCCCAATGCCCTCGGGCCAAACTCCATCCTTCCTTGAAACCAACCTATTACCTTTTCCTGGGCTATGAGTTCGGCCACGGTTTCGGGGAGGGTCTCATTGCCCAAGTATTGGTATGGGTAGCTATGGGAATCAAGAAAGTTTTTGAGATCTTTTTCATCATAAGCAGGTCCGATGTAAGATCCCATCTGGTGATCATGCGAATCATCGGCTGACCTTTCGTTGCCCAGTAGCTGGTACCATGCAAAAAGAGCCGCTCCCAAAGCACCACCGGCGTCTCCTGCGGCAGGCTGTATCCAGATGTCTTCAAAGGGCCCTTCCCTAAGGATACGACCATTCCCCACGCAATTCAAGGCTACCCCGCCTGCCAAGCAAAGACATTTTTCCCCGGTGAGCTTATGAATATGCCGAGCGGTTCGGATCATGACCTCTTCGGTAACCTCTTGAACCGATTTGGCAAGGTCCATCTCTCTCTGGGTGAGTTCGCTCTCAGGTTTCCTCGCCGGTCCGTCGAACAGCTTCTCAAAAGACTCACCAGTCATGGTTAAACCATACGGGTAAGTAAAATGATCCATATTCAATTTGAAAGATCCATCTTCTTTAATATCGATGAGTTCTTTCAGAATAACATCAACGTACTTGGGCTCTCCATACGGAGCAAGCCCCATAACCTTGTACTCCCCGGAGTTTACCTTGAAACCCGTGAAATAGGTGAAAGCAGAGTAAAGCAGGCCAAGCGAATGGGGAAACTTGATCTCGTAATCGATTTGGATTTTGTTGCCTTCGCCTACTCCAAAGCTTGTTGTAGTCCATTCACCTACACCATCCATGGTGAGGAAAGCAGCTTTTCTGTATGGTGATGGGAAGAACGCGCTTGCAGCATGGGACTCGTGATGCTCAGGGAAAAGAATTTTCCCGTTATAGCCCATACTTTTTCTTATCAGGTCGGGAATGTGAAGTTTCTGCTTGAGCCACAGAGGCATGGCCATCAGAAACGAAGCCAAACCTCTTGGTGCAAAAGAGGTATATGTTTCGAGAAGCCTCTCGAATTTTATGAAGGGTTTATCGTAAAATACTACGTAATCTATGTCTTCAGCGGATATGCCCCCTTCCCTCATGCAGTAGGCAAGAGCCTCATGTGGAAACCGATGGTCGTGTTTGACCCGAGAAAATCGCTCTTGTTGCGCCCCTGCGATGATCTTTCCATCCATGACGAGGCAGGCCGCACTATCATGATAGAAGGCGGATAATCCGATTATGTACATGAGTCCCTACCTGAATACACTCAAAGATCTCAAAGCAATTACCGGCTTGGAATCGTCCAAGGGTTTGTATTTCAAATACCTCGCCTGGACGGGTTCAGCCGCGTAATATTCGAATCCGGGCCAGCGTGAATAGTTGTCCGTCTTATCGCCTGATCCATGCACAAAGGAGTGCCACGTTTTTTCATCGGTTGACACTTCCACATCCCACTGGTTGGGTACAGAGTCTTCATCCCCCCAGACAAGTCGCAGACGACTCAAAGGATGAACCTCCCCGAGGTCCACAACCACTTCCGCTCTCTCCTCGTGAGTTAAATCTCGTGACGAATAGAGTTCTTCGCCAGGATATCCGGAAAGCATGTTCTTCGGTTGATTTTGCGGAGTATCGGGCGGAGGCGCATAAATTATGCTCCCTGACGCAGCCAGATCCCAGAAGAATTCATTCTTGTTTTTCGTACTGTCACCTTCGTTGAGAGGCCGGCCGAAAAAATGTTCCTTAATCAGATTGGAAAGCTCTTTTGCCACAAGGTAGTTGGCCCCCGCAGTCAGGTGACACCAATCAGTGAAAACCCACTCGGATACATCGTCAAAGTAATCGGAGAAGTCAACCAGAAAATACCCTTTGTTTCCAGCGCTCTCACTTATCTTGTCGATGAGCAATTTGTACACTCGATCCGATGGGATCCCAAAATACTCACGATATCCAGTCATCCCCGCAAGAATTTTTTCTTTTTCATGCAGCGGTTTCTTACACGAATAAAACCAGGGCTGCAAAGCCAGTATATGGGGAACGCCATCGTTTTGAAGAGCGCTGTGATAATTCTCTACTATCCTTACAACGGTAGCAATGTTTCTATCCAGTAGCTTCGATCTCTCTTCAACGGACATCGACACTGCCTTTTTCCCCACTTTCACGTCTTCGGCTACACCGGGATGCTGTCGAACCTCCGGGTTAAGCTCCTGGAAAAGGTCTCTCCCTGCCCAGATATAGGTCATCAAGAAGGTATTGTTCTTAAACCACAAAGTGAGATACGAAGCGAGTCCAGGTCTATTGTACGCATATATGTCTCTGAGGATATTATTGAATTGACCCTCGCGGAAATAATCCCAGTCCTCAGTCAATTTACTTACCGCTGGCAATTCGTTAGCACCGTCAAAGGAAACCACCAGATCGGGGTTATAGCGCCTCAACTTGGCGAGGTAGCGCATAAGGTTGTGCTGATACGCGTAACCCCATACTGCCGTGTTGTACACCCGAATGTTCTTCCCAGGCATGGGTGCGGTGGCGTTAAGAATCATCTCCATCATGTGGGAGATGGTCTCACGGTATTCTATAGCATACCATCCCATTGCAGGAGCGGCCTCGCCAATTGCTCCAAGCCCATAAGCGGTTGAGCCGCCTGTCAGGAAGATTCGGTATTCATCTGGAGGCTTTTCTCGCGAGATATCACGCGGATCGCGAAAACCCGCATTGTTTGCGTATTCGTAACTATTTCCTTTAAGAATGTTGTATTCGAGGCAAACACCAGGCACGAAATCATAGTCGTAGTGAGAAACAGGCCTGTTAAAATCGCTGCGCGCCATAGTAATGTCGTCAGGATAAACCGCACCAAGATATGTACGTCGCAATCCGTACTTGGCTAGAGTCTCCACTCCCCAAAGGATGAGCGCCACTACTATAGCCAGAAAAACCCCGTAGCTCAGGACCCTGAACGCCTGCCAGACAAACCCCCTCACTATGCCTGCCTTTTTTATTGGCTGAAGCGCGTCTGGAACTTGGTGAGGATTGGATTCATTCTTTATATCGCCTGTCAGGTTGGTTGCCTCCACGGAATGCACTTTTTCCCTAGTCTTATCTGTATTCATACTCCTTTCTCTTAGCGCAAACCGTCACTAAGGACAAGAGACCCGCGATTGGTTACATCATTTCGAGTTCATGGAAGGAAATAACACAGCTATGGAACTGTGGAGAGATTTGCTTCTCCCCCGGCGGATACCGCTTTATATCAAGGATTCGTTGGTAAGCACCGACAATGATAGGAGATAAATTAACTGCTCGATGTCACTCGTTTTATCAGCATCAGGTTCCCTCCCCAGAATAAACCATCTCAAAGCCATGTGACTGAATGTCCCCAAGAAGAGATTGCGGAAGACTCTGGGATTTACATCTTGCCGGAAACTACCCCCTGACTTTCCCTCTTCAATGACATCCTCAATCACAAGAAGGTAAGCCCGGAAGGTTTCATAGCCACGTGATGTGTAGAATCGATCGCTCATCAGTATTTGAATGATAAAAACCTGCAGAAAGTTTCTATTGGTCAGGTATAATGAGAAAAGATCACTGATCAATCTCTTGAGCTTGCTGATCGGCATTCTGATCTCAAAGGTTTCTTCAAGATCATCGAGATGGTCTCGGAATCTTTTCTCCGGAATAGATAACAACAGATCCTCTTTATTCTTATAGTACTCGTAAACAGTTCCTTCGGCTACTTTCGCAGCTTTGGCCACATCAGCTATGGTAGCTTTGACGAAACCCTTTTCGGCAAACACATGTTCAGCGGCCAGCAGAATTCTACTTGCCTTGTCTATGGGAGTCGTGTTCCCTTCATGTTGTTTCCTGATCATCGGAAGAATGAGGGCCATTATATGGTCCAGATCTGCTGACGGATCGCTCGTCTCGTGAGTAACCAAGAAATTCAGCCCCTCAAAATCGAGGGTCCCGAAGATTACATCTCTTACCAGGCGCATATCGATATCGTTTCGGAAAACTCCTTCTCTCGTTCCATCTTCGAGTATCTTTAACATCTTGCTTGCATATTCACGAATACCGCCATAGCCTGCGCTATTATAGAAATCTTTGTTCGAGCGACATTCTAATAGGAGGACGCGAGCAAACTTTCGATCAATTTCGTTGCTGCGAAGATGAAACCAGATCATCTTGCTCAATCGACTCTCTGCGTCTCGAATACCTTGAAGACTTTCCTCGAGAAGGGCAAGTTGCCGCGGCATTCTTCCACCTGGAATTGAGAAAAGAAGGTCCTCTTTACCCTTAAAATACTGATAGATCACCGAG
>Ga0208495_1000275_pt1 | contig 21005 bp, 22 predicted proteins | sample CryBogmetaGMA14M_FD_184551 | JGI IMG/M metagenome (GOLD analysis project Ga0208495, IMG submission 184551) | Freshwater microbial communities from Crystal Bog, Wisconsin, USA - MA14M (SPAdes) | ecosystem: Environmental > Aquatic > Freshwater > Lake | place: Crystal Bog, Wisconsin, USA...
ATACGAACAAGCCGAAGCGGTTATCAACGCTTACCAACACGCTATCGCTTTTAATCCTTTGGTACAACAAGAAGACTGGATCAGACTGGATGGCATCAAGCGTTAGCATTTTGCTCCTGTCAAACTTACCCTACAAAAAATCATAACTATGTCACTACCTGAAATTTATTTAAAAAAGAATGAAGACAAACGCCTGCGCAAAGGCCACCTATGGGTTTTTAGCAATGAAGTGGATACCAAGCGAACGGCACTTGAACAGTTCACCCCCGGTGATTTGGTACAAGTTAAAAGTGATGACGGCAAAGTCATGGGCACCGCTTACGTCAATCCACAAACCCTCATTTGTGCGCGTCTATTGTCAAGAAAGCCCAATCTAAAATGCGGTGCCAATTTTTTTAAAGAGCGCCTGACCACGGCCTTGGCCTTACGTGAAAAACTGTTTGATAAACCTTACTATCGTCTCGTTTTTGGCGAAAGTGACGGCTTGCCCGGCTTGGTCGTTGATCGTTTTGGTTCGGTCTTGTCGGTTCAAATAACCACCGCCGGTATTGAACAACGCAAAGAATCACTAATTGCCGCACTGGTTGAATTATTAAGTCCCGTTGCCATTATTTTAAAAAATGACAACAGCCAGCGACTACTGGAAGGCTTAAGCCTGGAATCTGAAGTTGCCTACGGTGAACTCCCTGACACAGTCATCATTGAAGAAAATGGTGCGCAATTTAAAATAGATATTCTGGAAGGCCAAAAAACCGGCTGGTTTTATGATCATCGAAGCAGTCGCGCTTTGTTGGCAAGTGTTGCGAAAAATCAGCGGGTACTGGATTTATTTTCCTATACCGGTGCCTGGGGTATTCCGGCCGCTCTGGCTGGCGCTTCTGAAGTCACTTGTGTAGATGCCTCTGAAGGCGCACTGGCACTGGCCAAAGAAAATGCCCAGCTCAATCAGGTTGACGATAAAATGCACTTTGTGCGCAGTGATGTGTTTGATTTTCTAAAGCAGGCCCGCCTGGAAAACCAACTTTATGATATTATTGTTCTTGATCCACCGGCATTGGTTAAACGCAAAAAAGATTTTAAACAAGGTTATGAAGCGTATCGTCGATTAAATCAGCTTGCCCTCCAGGTTTTATCCAAGAACGGCATTCTGGTGTCAGCGTCTTGTTCTTATCACCTGAGCCGTGAAAATCTGCATGAGATTTTACGTTCTTCAGGGCGACATATTGATCGGCATCTGGTATTTTTTGCAAGCGGTGGACAAGGACCGGATCATCCAGTCGACCCTGCATCGCCTGAGACTGAATACTTAAAAACCTTTTTTTGCTCGGTCTCATCCAGTTTATAAAACCATTGAGGCAATGTTATGCCCCTAATAGAATATAACAATTCATGTACTCTTTGCGGTCAACGGGCAGTTTTGAAGAGCTTTACCCTAAACACAACAGACGGCTTGCTACAGTTTTGTTGCGCAGGTTGTCTTAGTATTTATCAGCTCCTTAATGAATACCAGGAAATACCATTAAGCAAATAAACATCACCCAATAAATAAGGATACCTAAAAAATGAAAGCATGCGATTCATGTTCCGGCCGTGCTGAAATCGGCAAAAATCATAAACAAATCCCTGTCTTACAAAGAGCTGTGGGTTTGGTTCTTGTTTACCTGCCGATACTGACCTTACCGTTTGTATTTCTCAGTGCCTATCTGACTTATTATCACTTACGCATGATTGGTGGTGAAAATATTAAAACCTTGGCTGATTTTTTGCCCGAGAGAAGCAGTCATCGCTATAACCTGAAAAACCAAATCACCATGGATGGCTCATTCAAATTCAGCTTGGCGCAATCAAAACTGTACTGGATATTAAACTGCACCTGGTATTGCCCGGTCAGTGTTGCGCTTTTTGAATGGCATGCTTATTTGGTCAAGATTGTTGAAAACTGGTGGTGTCCTTTCACCCATGAGAAAAAAGAAGGCTACAACAACGCCAAAATTGATAAATCATTCTGGCATATTTATCCAGAAGATGAGGCCAAATTAAATCCAGAAGACCGGGACAATCCAATCTGGAATGATTCGACTGATAAATGAGTTAGGGGAAAGGTTCAAGGTTCAAGGTGAAAGGCTAAAGGCGAAAGGCGAAGGAGTTAACCAGCGCGTGACGAGGTTTGTAACCCCGTTACTCACGTTTAAAACCTACTTAAGCTTTTAAACGTTGCGGTCGGGATTGCAAATCCCGACCGGTAACAAGTTAGGCAAAAGAGCCAAGAGTTAATAGTCGGAATACACACGTGTACCTTGTACCTTGCACTTTTCGCCTTTCGCCTTGTACCTTGTATACCTTTAACCTTGAACCTTTCGCCCTGTACCTTTCGCCCTGTACCTTTCGCCTTTTACCTTGTATACCTTTAACCTTGAACCTTATAAATGCACATCGGCCCTTACCAGCTTGAAAACAACCTGATTCTTGCCCCTATGGCAGGTATCAGCGACCGTCCTTTCAGAGAATTATGCAAACAACTGGGTGCCGGGTTGGCCGTGTCTGAAATGGTGGCCTCCAATCCTGCTTTACGTCACCATAAACGAACGGTGTTAAAAGCGGATCATAAAGGGGAATCCGGTCTTCGTTCGGTGCAAATTTTAGGTACGGATCCTCAGCAAATGGCCGAGGCCGCCCTGTTTAATGCACAACGCGGCGCCCATATCATTGACATAAACATGGGTTGTCCGGCAAAAAAAGTGTGTTCAGTAGCCGCAGGTTCTGCGTTATTAAGAGACGAAGCACTGGTTAAAAAAATACTCGATGCTGTCGTTAATGCCGTTGATATTCCGGTCACGCTAAAAATCCGTACCGGCTGGGATTTACACAGCCGTAATGCCCTTCAAATCGCAAAAATAGCGGAACAATCGGGCATTGCTGCACTAACACTCCACGGCAGAACCCGTGCCTGTAAATTTAACGGGGCAGCAGAATATGAAACGATTAAAAAAGTTAAGCAATCCGTTAGCATCCCCATTATTGCTAACGGCGATATTGATTCGGCGGAAAAAGCCGGCTACGTGCTTGCTACCACAGGTGCAGATGCCATTATGATCGGTCGGGCTGCGCAAGGAAATCCATGGCTGTTTAATGAAATAAATTTTTTTCTTAAAACCGGAAAAACCCTTGAAAAACCAACAGATTCGACTATACACAGCACCCTTCTGAGTCATCTGGAACAACTATATAGCTTCTATGGAAATGTCAGCGGTGTTAGAATAGCCCGAAAACATATTGGCTGGTATTTCAAACATCTGAGCTCCGTAAGCCAGGATACAAAAAACAGCATCAACCAGGCCACATGTCCTTCCCGACAACTAGTGCTGATTAATTCAGCATTTAATCTTTTATTAAACGAAAGTGCTGCATAATATGAACGTGTCTCAAAACAGTGCTGAAATCATTAACATTAACAGCAAAAAAACCGTACTGTTACCCTTATCTGTGTATGTCAAACAGGCAGTAGAGCTCTATCTTTCGCAATTAAGCGGTCACGATGCCGTGGGTTTACATGCCATGGTTATCAGCGAAGTTGAAAAACCCTTATTGGAAGCCGCATTGGAACATTCTGGATACAACCAAACCAAAACAGCAAAAGCACTCGGCCTGAGCCGTAGCACTTTACGCAAAAAACTGGATCAGTACGGTATATCCTAAAGCTTGACAGGGCGAAGTTTACCCCTTGCCCGGCTACTCTTTCACTAATCAATACATCATCAAAAGGTCTGCATGAACAAAAAAATCACTCGCGCCCTAATCAGCGTTTCCGATAAATCCGGTATCGTCGATTTTTGTCGGGAATTGAATCAACTAGGTATTGAAATTCTATCCACTGGCGGCACTGCCAAAACCTTGGCAGAACATAAAATCCCCGTGACTGAAGTATCTGATTACACGGGTTTTCCGGAAATGATGGATGGCCGCGTTAAAACCTTGCATCCCAAAGTTCATGGCGGCATTTTAGGCCGCAGGGGAATCGATGATGCGATTATGGCAGCAAACGGCATCAGCCCCATTGACATGGTCGTCGTTAATTTATACCCGTTTGAGCAAACCGTAGCCAACCCTGATTGCGACCTGGAAACGGCGATTGAAAATATAGATATCGGCGGACCTACCATGATCCGCGCCGCCGCTAAAAACCATGCCGACGTTGCCATCATTGTGCACCCCTCGGACTACGCTGCAACCATCGCTGAACTTAAAAGCGCTGATAACAGCCTGTCTGATAAAACCCGTTTTAATCTGGCACTCAAAAGCTTTGAACACACGGCGCGTTACGATACCGCAATTGCCACTTATTTAGCGGCTATCAACGGAAGCCAATTTCCGGAAACACTCAATTTACAGTTTTATCATAACCAAACCATGCGTTATGGGGAAAATCCTCATCAAAATGCGGCTTTTTATCGGGAAAAATCTCCTGCATCCGGTACGATTTCTGCGGCCAATCAACTTCAGGGTAAAGAATTATCCTACAACAATATTGCTGATGCCGATGCAGCGCTGGAATGTGTTAAATCCTTCACGGATAAACCGACCTGCGTTATCGTAAAACATGCCAACCCCTGTGGTGTAGCTGAAGCTGACGATATTTTTACTGCCTACGATAAAGCCTACGCAACGGATCCAACCTCTGCATTTGGCGGCATTATCGCTTTTAACCGTGAACTGGATGAGCAAACAGCCGCTGAAATCAGCAAGCGTCAATTTGTCGAAGTTATTATTGCACCGACCATCACACCAGCGGCAATAGCGGTTCTGGCCGGCAAGCAAAATATTCGGGTATTGGTCTGTGGTGAATGGAACAGCACTAACCAACCGTCTCTCGACTTCAAACGTGTGGCCGGTGGTCTGCTGGTTCAGGATAAAGATTTGGGTGAAATTACCCGTGATGATATTAAAGTCGTCAGTCAACGCATCCCCACCGAACAAGAACTGGCGGATTTATTATTCGCCTGGAAGGTCGCCAAGTTCGTTAAATCCAATGCCATTGTTTACTGTAAAAATGGTCAGACTATCGGTGTCGGCGCAGGACAAATGAGTCGAGTCTATTCTGCCAAGATCGCCGGTATCAAAGCCGCCGATGAAGGATTGATAGTACCCGGTTCGGCCATGGCTTCAGATGCTTTCTTTCCTTTTAGAGATGGCATAGACGCCGCAGCAGAAGCCGGCATTACCGCCATCATTCAACCGGGCGGTTCGATGCGTGATAACGAAGTGATTGCCGCCGCCGATGAGCATAATATCGCCATGGTATTTACCGGCATGCGTCATTTTAGGCACTAAATATAGATACCTTCGTTGATTAAGCGACATTTTTATCTGTAGGGCTTGCCATGCGCGCCTTCAAAACTAAGGCGCGCATGGCACGCCCTACTTAATCAATTCAGGGCTCTATAACCCGCAACCAATAAACCGCTACAGATGCACAGATTAAACCCATGTATTCCTGCTTTAAGATGGAACACCTGCGAGGCTACACTTTATTTATAATCTGTGAATCTGTAGCAACTGTGACAGGGGGTATTTTTACGATTTACCTTAATCTAAAACACGGAGAAAACATCATGAAAATCCTCATCGTTGGTGGCGGCGGGCGTGAACACGCCCTCGCCTGGAAAGCCAAACAATCACCTAAAGTAAAAAAAGTATTTGTTGCACCGGGTAATCCGGGAACGGCACTTGAATCAGACATTGAAAACGTTGCTATCGCGGTTGAAGATATTGCCGGTTTACTGGCTTTTGCCCAAAAAGAACACATCGACTTAACCATCATTGGCCCTGAAATCCCTTTGGTGTTGGGTATCGTTGACCGCTTTCAACAAGCCGGTTTACCCTGTTTTGGACCTTCTGCTAAAGCCGCACAACTGGAAGGTTCCAAAACTTTTTGCAAAGACTTTATGATTCGTCATCATATCCCGACGGCCAGCTATCAATCCTTTACCGATAAAGACTTGGCTATCGCCTATATCCGTCAACAAGGTGCGCCTATTGTTGTTAAAGCCGACGGCTTGGCCGCCGGTAAAGGCGTTATCGTCGCACAAACCGAACAAGAAGCCATTGGTGCGGTTGAAGACATGTTATCGGGCAATGTTTATGGCGAAGCCGGTAACCGGGTGGTCATTGAAGAATTTCTGACTGGCGAAGAAGCCAGCTTTATTGTTATTGCCGATGGAAAACATGCCTTGCCGATGGCGACCTCACAAGATCATAAAGCCCGTGACAATGGTGACAAAGGCCCCAACACCGGCGGCATGGGCGCTTATTCTCCAGCGCCCGTTGTTACCCCCGAAAGTTATGAGCGGGTTATGCGTGATGTCATTGAACCCACCTTAAAAGGCATGACAGACGATGGCTTGCCTTACACCGGTTTTCTTTACGCCGGCTTAATGATAGCCCCTGATGGTGCTATTAAAGTACTGGAATATAACTGCCGCTTTGGTGATCCTGAAACGCAACCGATTATGATGCGCATGAAAAGTGATCTGGTCGAACTGTGTGAAGCCGCCTTGACAGGAGACCTTGATAAAATCAGCACCGAATGGGACGAACGCGTTGCCTTGGGCGTTGTTTTGGCAGCGGGCGGCTACCCGGATGATTATCAAAAAGGTGCCATTATTTCCGGATTACCCACACAAGAACAAGAAGACAGCAAAGTATTTCATGCCGGCACCAAACAAATTGGCGACGACATAGTCACTGCCGGTGGACGCGTCTTATGTGTCTGTGCACTGGGAGAAGATATTCAGGAAGCACAAACCAAAGCCTACGTACTTGCCGACAAAATCCATTGGAATAACCTATATTACCGCACAGACATTGGCTTTAAAGCGATAAAAAATTAAGAGTCATTAGCACTCAATCTTCAGGTTTTTAATTTTTGATTTCGGGGAATTCTGCGATAACAAGCATTAGGCCGGAATAAGACCACCCAAGCGTAGCGCGTGGTGGCGTTTCCGGGGCACTCGTTCAGCATGCCGGAAACGCTTGTTCTCGCTTACGCTTGAAAAGCCTTATTCCGGCTTACATCTATTGGCCGTTGTGTTGCTGGTTATCCAGGATCTATAAAGTCAAGGTAAGAAAACTTGAAGATTAAGTAACAAGAAAATGATCTATAGACTTTCAGAAATTAAATTTCCAATCCACGTCGCCGTAAGATCATACAGATAACATCCCTTGAAGGGATGGTATCTGTCGACATAGAAATTATTTATCTGAAAGTGTATATCAACTTAAGCCGGGGCAGTATGAATAGACGCTATTATTCGACGTGCAAGCTCTGCTTATAATCAAGCAAAATCTAATGTCGCTTTGTCCCGCCTAAGTGGATTGTTACTTTTCAACTCAATCACTAGCTATAAATATCAGTTGATATTTATTTAATTTTGTGATTTACTGCGCAAAAATCATAAAGCCAAACCTATAGAAAAGCAGGATCGAAAAGTCGGGTATCCATACAAATAAAGCTCCTGACTGCCAGCCATATCATTTCGTTTAAGTTACCAGGATTGGATTTAGTTTTTTATTGGGTATAAATTAACCCTATTTTCAGAGTCAATCAAGACTGACTCCCATTGATTCTGATGTCTTAACCATTTTTGGAGGATTGAAAATGAACTATAAAAACCTCTATATTGCCTGTGTACTTAGCAGCGCATTATTATCAGCCGGGTCTGCTTATGCGAATGAGCCTGATCCTGGCTACCTGTCCCAATTCACGTCAAAATTTACTCAGGGGCTATCCAATACAACAACCGGCTTAATTGAGTTACCAAAAAATGTTATTAACATCAGTCACGATGAAAATATTTTTGTTGGTTTAACATGGGGCGTGCTACGCGGTGTAATACATTCCGTTAGCCGAACGGTTGTAGGAGCTGCGGAATTAATTACTTCACCCATTCCAACCGATGATTATATTTCACCGCCTTATGTATGGGATCGTTTTAGCGAGGATACGCGTTACTTCGGCATTCATATTCCAGGATTCTGGACTACGTATGGGCCGCTGGATGATGGCGAATAGATTTGCCCATTAAATAACCGTTGTATCCATCCACCACAACGTTGTGGGTGGTTTGCACTGAGAGGATAAAATCATGAACAAACAATGTGTTTACCTGCCATTTGCAGTGTTAGTCGTAGCTCTTGCGGGCTGTACGCCGCCCGAGAAAGATATTCCCGGACTCACCTCGGGAATTGATGCCGCAGTAGCCGGCCATTATGGTCAATCAGTTTACCATGAGGAATTAGCCGAAGAAAAATTGGAGAAAGCCAATAATGTGTTGGATCATTGGAAAAACGATCAATATTGGAATATTGATGAACGGCAAAAGGCAATAGATGCTGCGAAGGAAGCTGCAGAGCACCGGCTTGCCTCAGAAAAAGAGCTGTGCCAATGGTTAACATCCGTGCATGGATCAAACCATCATCAAGCTGAAGCCGCTAAACAAACGGCCGCGTATTTCAAAACCGGCAGTGCAATACCTTACAAAACCAATGATCACCACATTTCGACCTTGGGCAAATATCTGGAACATCACCCAGACGCGACTGCTGAAGTAATTGCTTACACCGATACAGTCGGCAGTTCGAGCAGCAATCAAACTTTATCAGAAAGAAGAGCTGCCACCGTCAGTCAAATGCTTGTAGAACAAGGGGCTAAGATGGAGCAACTGCAAATTAAAGCATTGGGTAAAGCGGACGGACCCGATAACACGCCAAATCAGGAGCATCGGACAGTCACAATCAGTACGGTTCATCCCACCTATATTGATTGTCCCGATTTAAAATAGCCGCTATAAAAAGCATTCACCACGAAGACACGAAGAAAAGCAAAAACGGTTAACGAGTACAATTTTTCCCAAAGGCGGTTGCTTTTAGGTAACGTTATCCGTGTTCTGTAGGGGGCAAGCCCTTGCAGTTGCCCTGATCACATCGTGGCATTAAAGGGCAGGCGTAAAGCCTGCCCCTACAAAAAAATTTCCTGCTTCGTGGGGAAGAAATAGTTAAATGATGTAACACAACCTATTGAACATTAAACAGGGCGTGTTAACGGTAAAAGAACTGATCTTTTAACGACGGGGTTGATGATTTTGACAGGGGGAATAAAACCCAACCCTTGGAATGCATACTGCGCATCCCAAGGGTTGGGTTATTTATTACTCTGTTGGGACGTCTTGCTTTGTGGATTCTACTGCTTTGGGTGCAGCTTCAGTAACGGCTTTTTGTGGTTCAGGAGCCACTGAAACCGGTGCCTGAGGTTCAGGGCGCTCGGCTCTTTCAACTTTTTCAACTCGTTCAGCAAAATCGCTGTCATAAGAACGGGATGGTGCAGGACGAGCTTCGCTTTGTGTGTCGGCTGAAGTTTCACTACCGCCACCGTTTGAATCCCCTTCGCCGTCATTTGAATCACCTTCACCGTCGACTTTTTTGTAGTTGGGATTACGCGGTCTTCTTCGGTTTGGGCCTCTTCTACTGGTACTTTTTCTGGCGGCTTGCCTAGCTTGCTCTTCAGGCGATGCAGAGCCTTCAGGCGCAAATAGGGTGGCTTCAGTGACTACGGCTTCGTTAGCTGCAACCGGTTTATTTTTAACCAGTTCTACCGTTTCATCAGCCGTATTGTTGACGGGCGCAAGATTACGCCTTACGTTACGTCCCGGCCCCCGGATATTACGGTTTGGTTTCGATTCTTTATTTTCTTTGCTGTCCTTGTTTTGTTCCTGCTTGGTGTCTTGCTCTTTTGGAGCTCGAGGAGGACGTGATTCCTGTGATTTTGAACCTTGATTTCTGCCACCGCGTCTGTTGTTTCGACCTCGACTCGGTTGGCTGTCGTCAGTTGACCTGACTTTTTCAACAACAGGCGCAGGTGCGGGTGCTGCCACTACCACTTCTGGCTCTGCACTGGGGCCTATCAGTTTATCCCAGAAACGTTTAATCAGGCTGGCGGCTTCATTTTTAACTTGCACGGGTGCCGGGGAATCATGCATAAATTCCTTGATTGCCGCTTTTTCAAGTTTTGGCTTGATTTGCTGTGCAAAATCCGGAATAGAGATGTCTTCTGCTTTTATTTGCAAGTAACTGGGCTTGTCATCGACAAATTCTTTTTCCTTGATGCGGTCAATATCATAAGCCGGTGTTTCAAGATGTTTACTCGGCAAAATAATAATGCCCACTTTCAGTCTGGCTTCAATTTGCTCAATGGCATGACGCTTTTCGTTTAACAGAAAAGTCGCGCATTCAATAGGCAGATGGGCAATGACTTTTTCCGTGCCTTTCTTCATGGCTTCTTCTTCAAGAATCCTTAATACTGACAAGGCAACCGATTCAACATTACGAATAGTCCCTTGACCCTTACAACGCGGACACGGTAATTGCGTAGAATCGCCCAGAGAGGGACGCATTCTTTGCCTGGACATTTCCAGCAAACCAAAACGCGAGATGCGGCTGGTTTGAATACGGGCCCGATCAATTTTAAGCGCATCACGCAGATGGTTTTCAACCGTCCGTTGATTTTTGTTGGACAGCATATCGATAAAGTCGATAACAAACAAACCACCTAAATCGCGTAACCTCAGTTGACGGGCAATTTCATCGCACGCTTCCAGGTTGGTATTAAGCGCCGTTTCTTCAATATCACTGCCTTTGGTGGCGCGTGCAGAGTTGATGTCAACAGACGTTAAGGCTTCGGTATGATCAATAACCAATGACCCGCCTGAAGGCAATGACACTTCACGACAATAAGCCACTTCAATTTGAGATTCAATCTGATAACGGCTAAATAAAGGCACCGCGTCTTGATACAACTTGGCTTTTGGCAAGAAATGCGGCATCACTTCTTTAAGGAAGTCTTGTACCAGTCTGAATGAGTCTTCGTTATCGATCAAAATCTCGTCGATATTGCCGCGTAAATGGTCACGCAGGGCTCTGATAATGACGTTGCTTTCCTGAAATACCAAAAAGGGTGCTTTCTGCTCAGTGGACGAGCGCTCAATTGCTTCCCACAGTTGTAGCAGATAGTTTAAATCCCATTGCAGTTCTTCGGCATTTTTTCCACAGCCTGCCGTTCTGACGATCAGGCCCATGCTGTCAGGAATCTCAAGCGAGGCCATGACTTCACGCAAATCGCTGCGGGTTTCGCCTTCTATGCGCCTTGATATTCCACCCGCCTTGGGATTATTAGGCATTAATACCAAATAAGTACCGGCCAGGCTGATATAGGTTGTTAAGGCTGCGCCTTTATTACCGCGTTCTTCTTTTTCAATTTGAACAATGATTTCCTGACCTTCCTTGATCATGTCTTTTATAGCAGGTCGACGACCTTCTTCGGCACCTTCCTGAAGTTGTCGATAGAGCGGTGAAATTTCCTTAAAAGGTAAAAATCCGTGTTTTTCAGCGCCGTAATTTATAAAGGCAGCTTCCAGACTGGGCTCTACGCGGGTAATAATACCTTTGTATATGTTGGATTTTTTTTGTTCTTTTGAAGGGACTTCTATGTCAAAATCATAAAGTTTTTGACCGTCTACCAAAGCGACTCGCAGTTCTTCAGCCTGCGTAGCATTGATAAGCATTCTTTTCATTCAATTATCCTTGTAGTTTCCTGCTCCATTGTCAAAATTTACTCAATTAGACTGGTTTTGGTCATCGCATCATTGTGTGTCAATACAAACATGAAGCGATAGGTCAAAAAAAAACCATCAGCTTCGTTATTACGGTCTTATGTTCCGTCATCTGCGCATTTTTGTCGTTATTTAAGACTTACAACGGGTAAAGTCATAGAGTTAGCGCGGACAGATGCCAAGTTAATATTTATTTTTAGTCTTTGGTGGTAAATTCTGTTTTAAACAGGTATTAAAAAAATCGTTCGTCTAGGGTCGAACGATGAACCCAAAAATCGTATAATGAAAAGCCAATGACACAAGTGTGTTGTTTTAACTTTCATTAAGTTGCTCCAAGCCGGTTTTTTTATTGAAATCGGCAGAGCATTTAAGTATGTTCTTTATAAAAACTTGCCTAATATAACAACCTTATCGTCTCACATCAATTTTAAAGAATCAATTATCTCTGGATACTGGTATTATTTGCCTAATGAGTATAGAAGAAAACACGTTACCCCATGTTGTATATGTCGAAATTACTGAAGACAATTGCGATCAACGATTAGACAATTTTTTAATTGCCCGCTTAAAAGGAGTCCCTAAAAGCCGTATTTATCGCATTGTAAGAAAAGGCGAAGTCAGGGTTAACAAAGGTCGCGTCGATGTTAAGTACCGACTGCTTGCCGGTGACATAGTCAGAATCCCTCCCGTCAGGGTGGCAGAACGCAGCGAAGAGTCTTACGTTCCGCAAGGGTTGCAAGCGGCGCTGCAACAAGGCATTTTATTTGAAGATGACGGCTTTATGGTCATCAATAAACCGGCGGGCTTTGCTGTGCACGGTGGCAGTGGTGTCAGTTCCGGCATTATTGAAGGACTTAGACTGATAAGACCCGAAGCGCGGTTTTTAGAACTGGTGCATCGACTTGATAAAGATACGTCCGGTTGCCTGTTAATCGCTAAAAAACGCAGTGCCTTGCGTCAATTGCAAGAGTTTTTTAGAAATAGCGAGATTCAAAAGACTTATCATGCCTTACTTGCAGGACAGTGGGGCAGAAAAAAACTGATAGTAACAGCGCCCTTGTTAAAAAATGTCAGTAAAGGCGGCGAACGTATGGTGATAATCAGTCAAGCCGGAAAGTCGGCTGAAACACTCTTCACTCGCTTAAAGACCTTTCGTAACGCAACCTTGGTAGAGGCATCTCCAAAAACAGGACGCACCCACCAGATCAGGGTTCATGCTGCCAGCTTGGGACATCCTATCGTTGGCGACGATCGTTATGGCGTGGATGAAGTTAACAGAACATTTAAAAACAAAGGCTATAAGCGAATGTTTCTCCATGCGAAAACATTAAAATTCAAGCACCCGGTTACCGGTGAACCCCTATTTATTTCAGCCCCCTTACCTGCCCAATTGGAAACGTTGTTAACTAATGAAGAACCGGTTTGATTTAATTATTTTTGATTGGGATGGCACCTTGATCGATTCAATAGACTGGATTGCAAGTTGTCTGCAACAGGCGGCTGATCAATGTGGCATCGCTGTTCCTGAAGCTCAGGCGGCAAAAGATGTCATTGGCTTAAGCATCAACAACGCCATGCAGACGCTGTTTCCTGAAATAGATCCGCACACACAGGCACAATTGGTGGCCTGTTACAGCCAGCAATATAACTCAAAACAAATCAGCCCTGATGATTTGTTTCCCGGGGTTTATGCCATGTTGGTCGAATTGAAGGAAAGCGGTTATCAACTCGCTGTTGCTACCGGCAAAACCAGAGTCGGCCTACAAAAAGCCTTAAAGGCAACCGGAACAGAAGATTTGTTTTGTGTCACCCGCTGCGCTGACGAAACCGCCTCCAAACCGGATCCAAAAATGTTGCTTGAGATTATTCAGCATACCCAAGCCGCAAAGGAGCGAACATTAATGATCGGTGATTCCATTCATGACTTGCAAATGGCGCTCAATGCCCCTATTTCTGCTATTGCTGTGTCTTGTGGCGCAAACTCGGCAGAACTTTTACAACAATACCATCCGTTACTGTGCTTGCAACAGCCAACTGAATTACTGAACATTATTTAAGGTTAAAAAGTCATGGAAAATCAACAAGACAAGCCCGCCCAAGAAGCCGGGTGGGAACGTAAAATCATTGAAAAACTGGCTTTGGCAGCGGTAACAGAACAAACAAAAGCGAGGCGTTGGGGCGTTTTCTTTAAGTCATTAATCTTTATTTATTTGTTTGCCGTATTTGGCATGGCGATCTATCCAAAGATAAAAATGGATATCGGTGTTGACAGTAAATATCATACCGCCGTCATTGATGTGGTGGGCGTTATTGCTGAAGATAAAGATGCCAATGCAACCGATATTATTGAAAGCTTAAGGGACGCAGTAAAGGACACCCATACCAAAGGTATTATTTTGCATTCAAATTCGCCGGGTGGCAGTCCGGTGCAATCGGCTTATGTTTATGAAGAAATCAGAAAAATAAAAAAAGAACGTCCTGATTTGCCGGTTTATGCAGTCGTTAGCGATATGTGTGCATCAGGTTGTTATTATATTGCCTCGGCCAGCGACAAGATTTTTGTTAATCAGTCCAGTCTTATTGGTTCCATTGGCGTACTGATGGATGGTTTTGGCTTTGTTGACATCATGCAAAAAATGGGTGTGGAGCGCAGGCTTTTAACCGCTGGCGCACACAAAGCCATGCTGGATCCTTTTTCGCCGCCCAAGGAATATGAAACAAAATATATGCAGGGCTTGCTGGATGAAGTGCATCAGCAATTTATCAGCGCGGTTAAAGCAGGACGCGGCGATAGACTAAAAGAAACACCTGAGATGTTTTCCGGTCTGGTTTGGACTGGTGAAGCCGGCGTTAAAATTGGCGTTGCCGATGGCTTTGGCAATGATGATTATGTCGCCAAAGAGATTATTGGCGCAGAAAAGTTGGTTGATTTTACCCAGCAAGGCAGTTTGCTTGAAAAAATGTCCGGTAAACTGGGCGCCTCTTTTGGTCATGCCATCGGTAGCTTGATTCAGAGCCCGTCATTACGATAAACGTTAAAGTCATCAATATGTAGCCCCCTCTTTGAAAAAGAGGGGTTAGGGGCAAGCCACTCCGAGACTGTGTTGATTTTTACTTCTGTCATTCGGATATGGATTTAGGCTTCCCTAAACCGGACAGTCGTGATGATCTGCAATCGCCCCCTATCGGTCATAAGCAACCAACATCTGATTATCCCCGCTGAAAGTAGTCATCCGATCTAACGAACTTACTGTCTTCTTGCCAAAACCGATACTTCACGGATTGTTAAAAACGGAATTTTAATGCAATATTTACGACCGAATTAGCACAATCAACGATTTTCGCGCCCATGCCAGAGACGCAAAATAAAGATTGCAGTGTCAGTAAGTTCATAGCACATCTCGTAGTCACCGACAATCAATCGCCGAACATTGCGCGGTGAAAACTCTATAAGACGCTCGCCAAGCTGTGGATAAGTTAAAAGTTGTTCCGCTGTCGCAACTAGCTGCTGCACAATTTGGATAGCAGCTCGCGAATTAAACTTGATGTAAAAATGCATGGAGGCGAACTAAATCCTGGTTGGAGCTTGTCGTCCATTGCAGCCTCATGATGCTTATTCTGCTTGATTGAGGCTCTTAGCCCAAGTCACAACCGAAGAATGATCGACAACCTGGTTAGCATCGACATTAGCTAAACCGTCAAGAGTAAGCTGGTAGCGTCTGGCTTCGAGATCAACCCAAGAAGCTATGGCTTGCCGAACGATCCAATCTTTGGGGCGGTCAAGCCGTGCGGCGAAGAAATCAACTTGTTCAGCAAGGTTAATGGGAATATGGGCGGTGACGACACGGTTGTTCATAGTGAGTCCTCATAAATTATAGTTGGTAATTTTAATCAAGATAATTAAGATTATCGAGGATAGATGTTGCTAATTTAAATGTGATAGAATCTGATTTTGATGAAAAATGTAAGTGGCGGCTTTATGTGATTTCATTAGCCTTCTAAATCTAGCTGGATGTGTTTGATTGTAAGACTCCTTGGTTTTCTGCAGCGTTGAGTGAGTTAGGTATTTAACTTTACTCTGACCCCCGTTATTAAGTAATCACTATTTAGCCCCTCTTTGAAAAAGAGGGGCTAGAGGCAAGCCCCGAGTGTGTTGATTTTTAGTTGGAGTTGTCTGCCAGCTCACGGCCATCAAGAGACAGTCACGACTGGCTGCTTTAGGGCAAGCAATTTAGCGACATGAAGTTCATCTGTATTCCAGGAGCGGCTATTAAGAGGCCGGTAATCTTTACTAGCTATTAAGCTAAAGTGTGGCTGTATTTTCTGGACAAAACGGAATACAAAGGATTGGCAGCCTACCTCCTCTGTAAATATTTAACATAACATATTCGCTAGCAATCCTCAGCATTAGAGAGCAAATATTTAATAAGATTAAATTTATCGTAGCTCTACTACGAAAAAGTTAGCATAATTAATTCTTGCTAAAATTTAATTTTTTTGTAAAATCGTAGCATGAATACGAATTATGACAATAAGTTAAAATCACTTTACTCCAGCATAAGCCCTGGCAAACCCATAATGTCATCTGACCTTGTGAACCTTGGCATATCAAGCGATTTAGCGGTTTACTACGTAAAAGCGGGTTGGCTTGAACGTCTATCGAATGGCGTATATTTGAAACCACAGTCCACGCTTGAGTTTAAAGCGTGCATCAACGTACTTCAAAAAAAAATAAAGGGTTTGCATATCGGCGGTAAAAGCGCCTTGGAACAATACGGCATAAGACATTATTTGAGCAAATCACCAACTACACATCTGTATTCTTGGGACACAGTAAAACTCCCTGACTGGTTTGCCAGCCGATATAATTGCAAACTACAAAGGAAACGTATATTTCGTGAATCTCACGATCTCCTACTACATGTCAGTCATTTCGATGATAAAGATGATAATAATTTGGTTTCTGAACCGGAACGGGCTGTTCTTGAACTATTGAGCGGAGTTGGCATAAGTCAGTCACTTACTGAATCTGAGGAAATACTTGAAGGCGCTCTCAACTTAAGGGCAGACATCATCACGACACTATTGCAGCATTGCACTAGTGTTAAAACAGTTCGCCTGTTCCTGGAAATAGCAGAAAAATTATCATTGCCAGTCTACGAAGAAATCAAAGATCTAAAATTTCCAAGCGGCAGTGCAAGCAATTGGGTATGGCGAAACAATGATGGAAATACACTGGTATTAAAGCCATGAATGATGCCTACCTTAACACAGTACGCCTATTGCTGAAATGCACGCCTACAGTATTTCATTCTGGATTATTTGCATTAAAAGGCGGCACAGCAATTAATCTGTTCATTCGCGATACGCCCCGACTCTCAGTTGATCTTGACTTGGTTTACATCAATCATGAAAAATCTAGAGATCAGGCTTTAGAGGATATCTCGAATGCCATTAAATCTATTTGCACTCGCTTACAATCCCAGGGAATTACAGCACACATTAAACCTGGTGCAAAACTCGATTCAAAAATTTTCATTTCAGAAAATGACATCACTGTGAAAGTCGAAATTAACCATGTGATGAGAGGCGTGGTTTCGACAGTTGTAAACGCAACTATTACACAAGCTGTAAAAGATCGTTTCAAAATGAATGTCACCGCACCCATGCTATCGGCAAATGAAGTTTATGCGGGAAAGCTTGTTGCTGCTATGGATAGACAACATCCTAGAGATTTATTTGACGTTCATCAATTAATGTAAAACGAAGGAGTTTCAATGGATATGATCGGTATTTTTGTTGCTTATTTAGCATGCCATAACCGTCCAATTCATGAAGTACTATTTAGCAATATGCTAGACATAGAAAAGGAGTACAAAAATAACTTTGTCGGCATGGCTGAAAAGGATATTTCTTTAGAAACGCTTATTGACACTCGTGAAAAACTTTTCAATACCGTCCGTTCCATGCTGACAAGCAAACATAAGCAATTTCTTTTCTCTCTGGCTAAAGCAGAGCCTGCATGGCCATTGGTTGACATTCCGCATTTAGAGAACCTACCTGGAATGCGATGGAAATTGCAAAACCTGAATATTCTGAAAGTCAAAGATCCAACGAAACTCAAATATCAAGCAGACCAGTTGGAGTTATTATTTGAGCATCTAAAACTATAACAACTATATCTAGCGGTGAAACCTTGAATAGCGTTGTGCGGCTTATTGAGTCGATTGAGGTTAGTCATATCTTTGTTAATAGGGGATTACAATAACGGCTTTCGGACAGGCATGCCTTCAGCCTTGGCTTTTCGTAATACGCAGCGTTAAAACCCGATTACCGTTACCAGTAATGAGGATTCTAAAAGCTTTTGACCGGATAGCCACACTTTAGCTTAATGGCTAGGTAATCTTTAATGCTTTTTTTAAATGTTTAAAAACATGGGCAGGTTTTGAAATACCATAGCAACTTTTTTAGTAATTGTGCATAACCATTTATACGTTTTGCTTATTTAGTTTGAAGTGTTACGCTTTGTTTAGTAGTTGAATAGGCGCTTTATAGGGTGCCCGAAATTTACTCGATAACCTCACCCACTACAACGGGAATCCATGCCGATTGATTGGTATAGCCCCTACGAACGGCGTTTTCAGGTGTCTCTAGCCAAGCGGCACAATGATTCGGCCCGAATGTAGGTTATCATTGCCCCATACAAGCATCTCTTCAAATACATGCTGTTCCCATTGGGCTTCGCGGCTCGGGTAATAAGTGATCTTGTCTTCCTCGCAAAGACCACAATAATACTGGCCATCTGGAGTTCGGTATTCCGACAAATCAGCATCACACAGGCACTCCCACCATCCCTTATTTTTTGCATTATCCCAAGAAAAATAAATGCCGTTATTGCAACCATCCATTGAAATCTCAAAGGTAAGCCTGGGATGCAAGCCTTGGAAACCCATGATCAGCTTATACCCCCCAGCCCGTTTGCAAACGAGTGGATAATGAAATCGATCCTCTCACCAAAGTATCGCACCCTGGGCAGGTCTGGGCAAGCGCTTTTGGTAGCCGTTTTGCCGTTTGCGGAACCAGGTTATGGGGTCTTGCACAAATACATAAAAATATGATTTTGCAAAACCCCTTGGTTTTATGTAATTGAGGTATTCGGAGTTGATAAATCCTCGATTGCGCTTTGCTGCATCGAGGCTACTTGCTTTTTATTACAGCAGTGACCGATGGCATTCTGCGTGAATCCAGTAGCCATCTTTCGTGCCAGCCTTTAGCAGACTATTTAAAACTTTGCATATCCATCCAACCTGAAAAGTTTGATAATACATTACGATACATAAATCTATTTGCGAGAAGAACCTATATGCCAACTCTATCCATTCACGGTGATGTCCATATTCCCGACAATATAATCCATGCACTGGGCTTAAAGCCAGGTACCGAACTGGCTTTTGAGCGCCAAGGTGACACGATTATCATGCGTCCGCTTAAAACAAAAAAAATCTCGCGGGTTGACCAAGGGCCAAAAATATTGGGCTATACGGGGTCGACCGTTTCGCTGGAAGAGATGGACGCTGCTATTGCCAAAGGCGCGGTGCAATCGTTGTGAAGTCGGTCGATACTAATATTCTGGTGCGTTACTATGCGCAAGATGATGCTCTGCAATCACCACTTGCCTTGCGTCTCTTTAATAACGAACCCTCATTGTTTGTGACAAAAACAGTATTGCTTAAGCTTTTCTGGGTTTTAACCCAAGCCGAAAAATTTCGTTTTCCGCCTGAACAAGTGATGGCTGTTTTCGAGCATTTGCAAGACTTGCCTAATATCGTTATCGAGGATGAGCTTTCGCTACGTACTGCCGTCTTATGGTGTCTTGATGGCCTTGAGTTTCCAGATGCCTTGCATTTAGCCGCATCTGGAACTTGCAGTGCATTTTTGACGTTCGACGATCGTAAGTTTGCGCGTCGCGCTCAGCGCCTTAACCTGACTCCTGCTTGTGAAATTCCAGGATAAATTTGCTGTTTGACCGCCAGCAATTATTTTATGACTGAACGTGCCGATCAGCTACAAAGCGAAGGCGGATGCCGAAATTGCTTTGTTGCAAAACGAAAAGTTTGTAGTTTTGAAAATTAATCGTGGTCTGTCCCCTATTATTCTCCCCTATTATTCCTAGGGCCATTGATATTGTCTTGGGAGGACGTTAAGCAGGATTTGCAGGGAAAACAATCCGGTCGTAATGTGGTAATCCATGAAATTGCCCATAAGCTGGATATGCTGAATGGACCCGCTGACGGCTTCCCGCCGTTGCATCAGAGCATGGCCGTAACCGAATGGTCAATTTCGCTCGGTGCCGCTTATGAAAGCTTGGTACAACGCGTTGAATATCGCCATCGCGTCTGTATAAATCCTTATGCTGCAACCAGTCCTGCTGAATTTTTTGCGGTAATCAGCGAATACTTTTTCAGTGAACCAGAAATTCTGCATACTCACTTTGCTGACGTTTATCAGCAACTGCAACTTTATTACCGTCAAAATCCGTTACGGCGGGCGCAGTCATCCTATTTGGACTAGCGGGAACATAGGGGGCGTTAGTTGACGCTCACTACTTCGAAATTAACTCAATGGTTTAGCTTTCCTGTGTTACTGCACTATCTGTAGCGGCCCGATAACATAAATCACAGGAACCAATTACATCCATTTTTCGGGATCACATTAACTGAGAATAGGGCCGTGGGTTGGCAAGGCAAAGCGGCCTCGTGGAATGGCTTAGGCTCAGAAATGGGCACTATTGGCGATTATGACTCCACCATCTTTGCAATCGCTTGCATTGGCAATATCAGTCGAAGAGAGTCTGCTAAGCGAACGAAACCGTTAGCCTCGTAGAAACTAGCAGCCTGCTCGCTGATGGCATCTACGATGAGCATGGAAGATCCAACAGAACTTGCACTCGCGTAAGCTCGCTTCACCGCATCTGCGAGCAATAATGCGCCCAACCCCTGTCTTTGTTGATGGCCTACGACGGCCAGACGGCCTAGAAGGGTTGCACTGACCAAAGGATAGCGTGTGATGTGCTTGCGGGCACCCGCCGGGACGTCTCCTTGCGCGAGCGCGGTTGCACACAAGGTGTAGTAACCGAGTACTTCAGCCGGATCTCTCGGATCAAAGAGAACAAATACGGCATTGATTTTGCGCTTGACATCCTGACTGGCTTGAGTTTTGAAATAACGATCCAGGCTTTCGACGCCGCAGGTAAAACCGGCACGATTGTGGAGAGGGCCGAATGGTTCAATTTTTAAGTCTGGCGATAGTGTCTCAGGCATTTATGAAATGATCCGCCGTTTGTGC
>Ga0208495_1000282_pt1 | contig 20657 bp, 29 predicted proteins | sample CryBogmetaGMA14M_FD_184551 | JGI IMG/M metagenome (GOLD analysis project Ga0208495, IMG submission 184551) | Freshwater microbial communities from Crystal Bog, Wisconsin, USA - MA14M (SPAdes) | ecosystem: Environmental > Aquatic > Freshwater > Lake | place: Crystal Bog, Wisconsin, USA...
ATCTTCTCATTTAGGCTAATTTCATTATCTGCGTGAGTTTCATCCACCTGCATAATGTAATTAGTTAGATCCTCACCATTCATATTAGGAATATTCATAATAGTGAGAAGAGAGTTAGCATGTAACATTGCCTTTTCAGCAATATCAATAGCATTGACATTGGTATTAGAATTTGCAAGAATTCCCTGCATGGCAGCGATGGCTGCTTTCTCTATAAGTTTCATAACCCTATGAATTTAATTTGTTTCTCCCAAAATATTCTTACACGTTCTACCTCTTCTTTTGTCTTTGCAAATACAACGGTTCTGCCATCAGATAGAGGAACAGGAATCTTTTTAGATACATCTCCCTTGTTAAGAATTTTATGAGATAGTTTATTCTGATCAAAGTGTGAAATTTGTGAACCAAGACCTCTTTGAGTTTTAGATTCATTTGCTCTTGGATGTTTCATATTACACCTCCTTCTCAAGCTTAAAAACTATGCCTTCTGTCAGTTTTATGGAAGGATTTATCAATTTTTCCTTGCGGATAATTCGTGTTGCTGTTCTTAATAAGGACTTTGTGTGTCCAGCTGCTTCTATTTTTCCATTGATAATAAGAGTTTTCATATTGTGTCTCCTTAAAGATTTAATTGTTGTTTAATATTGAATAATTTTTATTGCTCCACAAACAGAGCATATTAACACTTCTCTCACAGTTGTTCCTTGTTGTAATGAGGAGCTATGATGCTCCTCTGTCTTATTATGGGATCTCCATTTATGAAAGCATACCCACTTCTGAAGAATTCTTTTCATACTTTTTCCTCCATGTAACTAATCATTTGTAATTGTTCAAACCATAATGTATCAAGTTCCCTTGAATAGACATCTTCTCTATATAAATGAATAAAATTCTCCACCATATTATCAGCATTGTTAATATGGGCTAATGTTCTGCAGCTTTCAATCACTCTCACCACCTTATCAAAGGCTTCTAATTTCTTTCTTATATCTGGATTTTTCATTTTGGTGGTCTTAATACATCATAAATATTGTCAATAACATTGAGTATTCCTACAAGATGATTTTTTTGCTTAGTGGATAGTTTAGGATCATCAATAAGCTTATAAAGAGTTCTCTTCTGTTTTAGAAGTAGAGGAACATCTATATTAATTGTTTCCGAGATTTCCCCGTAAATATATAACGATTCAGCTTCTTTCATATTATTTCTTTTAATAGATGGCACGAACTAATTTATCCATTCTCTTAGCTTCAGACATAGAGACATGCGTATTCACATCCTCTATTTCCACCACTTCGTAATAATTTACCATTCTTCCTCTAACAATATCAGTATGATGAAGATGCCTCTCATAATTCTTTCCCTTGTATTCACATTCAGGATGAATGCCTAAATATTTTAGTGTCATGTCTTGCTCCTTTCCAAATATCCATTTCTGAGCCTAAGCATCATTCCATCTATTTCGTCAATTAGACGTTCAATAGCTTTTTCAATTTCTTCCTGTGACATAAAATATCCTCCTTAAAGTTAATAAAAAAGTAAAAACCCTTCAACATTTCCGCTTGGTAAGAAGTATCTGTCTTTGTATCCAAAATGATTACTAAAAACAAACTCTATTGTTCCAAAGACACAAGTAAAGCTTTCCACCTCACCATCATTCCATACAATGCTTCTACAAGGTCTGATAATTTTATTACCATCAACCTTATACATTATTGTTGGTTGTTTCATGTCATATCAATGTATTCGTTTTCATAATTTGTCTCCTCAAAGGTTAAATGAATTATTACTCAAAATTATTCCATATCAATATACTTATCCTCATAGTCTGGCAGATGAAGCCCTGTTATATACAGTTTAAACGCACCAGCGTATCCCAGAGAGCATATCAAGAGAAAGACAATGAATGTGCCATCTTCAATAGAAAGGTTCACATAAGCATTAATAGCTATGCTCATAACGAAGGTGCTGAGTATATACAATACAACACTCCATATTTTCAATAATTGTCTCTTTTTCATAAATATTGTCTTAATAATTTACTTTTGGTCCTGAGTTTGCTTATACTCGTTTCAATTGATTGACGTGCGCCTTCACGAGTGAGTTTGTATTTATTTCCCACTTCATCAAAGGAATGTTTTTCATACCCGTCCAATCCATAATACATCTTTACCATATCTGCTTTCTTTGGATCCAATTTGCTTAAAACTCTGTTAATTTCGATTTTAAGATCTTTGTCATCAAAATATTCTACAGATTCAGATAATAACATCAAATCCTTTTGTTCGGTTAGGAGCCTTAGCTTACTGTCCTCTAATATGATTTCCGTCTTGCCAAAATTAAGAGCATTGGCAAATAGAGTGGCGTGTTCTGCAAACAATTCCTCTACGGTATATCCTAATAGCCCAGCTATTCTTATGAGCAATGGTTTACTTATAAGAGTTTTACCATTCTTTCTAATAAAGTGATAATGAATTAAAGAAGAATAGACAGAAGGAAGAATTTTAAGATATTCAGCCATTTGCCTGCCAGTAAATCCCAATCTTTCCTGTTCAGCTACTATCTTGTTATTCACTGCCCTTACTTTTAATCGAATATGCTGTGTCATAATGCAATATAATTAGAAGGTGTGTATCAAATTTACATTGTCTCTTGCCAATCTCTTAGGATGATTGGCTGGATGATTCTGCCAATACTTTGCTGTATGACAATAATGACTTTTATGCCACGCATCCATGCAACTTGGTGCTTTACATGAAACTGAAAGCAACACAAGAAGCAATAGTGTAATTAAGACGGTAAATGTTTTCATTTTGATTTCTCCTATTGGTTAAATTTTAAATAACCAGCCGCCCCACGCAGCTCTCCGAATCTGACAACGATTCTCCTATCCAATAATTGGCAGAGAGCTGTTGGTTCTGGCTGATAATGCTATATTAATGGTCACTCTACAAAGATATACTTTATTGAATGAATATCAATGTCGATGACGCCTGTGCTCGTAATTAAATGTGCAACGTGCAATTCCTTCCCATTAGAGAATGTAATTGCATCACAATACACGACATGATCTACAGAAACATCTGTGTAACAGACTTTTAGCTTCATTTTATTTAGACTTTTAAACTGTTGAATTATAATCAATTATTGTCTCTTTCTCCAAATATAATCAACAGAGCTTTCACATAAGTCAAAGAATCTATCGTCCCAAAGGATTATAGCTAATGATACCATTATTGGCGTAACAAAAATAAGAGTAATTACTCCTTTTATGATCCATTCAATCAAATATTTCATACTATCCTCCTTAAAATTTATGTCTTAAGCATTGTCAATTTCTTCTTCGTCCCACAGAGTCTGCAGAATAGGCTCTTTAGTTTCAGCATTTCTTAAGGCTAAGAAGATGCAAGGACCTGAACTCCAGGGCTGAGCCTGAACGTATTCTTCAATTTTAATCCCATCATATGTTTCATATTCTTTAAGAACATGAACCACTTCATCAAACATTCCTTCTACTGGTTTAAGCTTCTTACTAATAGGAACAGTTCTTCCAGTTAATTTCTTGGCAGCATCCTGAAATCCAGCTGTATATACTAACCAATCCATTGTATTGGTATTTCTGAAATTACATTTGAATTCTTCAACTGCTTCATTCAGTTCCTTTGAATAGTCAGGAACAATTTCTTGATGCTTGCATCCCATTATTACAAACTGTTCAGCGGCATCACTTAATCCCATAAATTGTGTTGTTCTCATAATTATCCTTTCTTATTAATGAATGTTCAATTAGCTGAAAAACAGAGCCATTACTATTCTCTATATAAAGGAACAACACTATTTGAAATTCTTCAGAACAGCATCAATTCCAAACACCTGACGTGTAGCATCAACAGAATCACACGACATACTCCCTAATTTAAGAGAATGAGAACCTCCATAACAATCTATCCTATTCTCACTAAATATACAGAATCCTGCAGACTTAGGATAAAAACTCCTGAATCAGAATGATTCATTGTAGCGCAGAAGAATATAAACTTATCATCCCTTGTCCTAATATACTTAGTACGTTCATTCATTAGTTATCCTCCGAAATTAATTATAAAGCTATTATATTATTCATGATAACATTATTCTGACATTGTTTTGATATTAAATTGATATCATAGAAGGTATCACCACTATTCAATTTAACATCAAAGTGATATCATTTTGATATCAAAATACTCATGTATCTCATTGATAATGAATATTAATGATATTTTAACCTAAACCACAACATATTCTTATATTTAGTTGGAGAAGTAGATAGATGTTTCTTTCTAATAGAGTAGTATTTCCATTCCTTTTGATACTTACAAGCATGTACTAAGGAAGGATAGTACTCTATTTTGAGTGTTTTTGGATCTTGTACTATAATCATAAGCCTGTTTTTGGGTACAAATATAATACAAATATGGTACAAAAAGGGGAATTCTAACCACTTTTATAAAACTTATTCTTCCATAGAACACCCAATCTAATGTACACCTATATTATATAGGCTACCTTTCCACACTCCATATATAATAATGTATAAGAGTAATGAAGAGAAGAAGTGCCTTTTTCACATGCTTAGTCAATGACCTCAGCTTCTTCTCATCCATCACTCTACACATTATATATAATGTATACCAACCAGAATTATATTAGTTCACATTGCACGTTTAATTGGCAATCAATATGACATCACTCTATTCATTCTATATGGAATAAGTAGAAGACTCTTGTATAATGAAGACCCTACCCACCCACCACTATATATAACAAAGAGGAAGAGAGCTTAATGCTCTCTCCCCAATGTTAATTCTCTTAAGCAATAAGGCTCTCAAGAGCAATGCTTTCTCCCTTAGCAAGGTCAGCCATGGAGAAGGTTTCTCCCTGCTTTCCTTCAGGAACAATGAAGTAACCATTCTCATTCTCAACAACTTGCAGATTGAGCAAGCTCTTAAGAACATCAAGTTTCTTAGCTCCCTGAGCAAATGCCTTACGCACCAGCTTGCTAAGCCTTGCAGAACAGCTAATCATCTTTGGAGCGTCGGTTTCATTCTCCTTAACGAAGACTACCACTCTGCTCTCACTCTCAAGGTTCTTAGCACTAAAGAAAAGAACATCCGTCTTTGCAAGATTTGCTTTCAGAGTTCCATGCTCCGTTACATCAGCCCAAGCACTATTGCCTGACGACTGAACTACTGATAATTCAAGTTTCATAATGTCTGTTTATTAAATTAATACTACGGGGGTATCCCCCACTTCTTAAATTCACCGTGGGGTTGAAGTTGGAAGTCCTCTTGGTGCTTACACATATTGAAGAAAAAAATTATAAAAATTTTTGGAAAATAAAAAATACTCCTTATCTTGTAAAAATTTAACTCATGGGAAAATACAATAAAGTGGCTGGAATATATGTGATAACAAATATCCAGAATAATAAGAAGTACGTGGGACATTCCAAAGACATTAGAAAACGGTGGGATTCACATAAACACGATCTTCGTAGAAACATTAGTAAACATGTCCATCTTCAAGCTGCTTGGAATTTGTATGGAGAACAATTTTTCACATTCTCTTTTTTAGAACTCATGCAATTAGGATTAACAAAACAGCAATATGAAGAAGTGGAAACCAAATGGGTATTACAATTTAATTCTCATTTACCTGAGTATGGATATAATAGTACACTTCCAGGTTCTATTCCTTTAGATAAAAAAAATACTAATAGAGAGAGAAGAGCTCTTGCAGACTATATATGTATCAATTCTCTCTCTGGAGAAATTCTTCATCTTTCAGGAACAAAAGCTGTTAAAGAAGCTATATTCATTTCTCCTAATAAGGTAGAAGATCTCTCGTCTTATTGGAAAGGAAAAGGAAGAAGGAAATCTCTCCATGGATGGATGATTGTTAAAAAGGATGAGTACAATGAATCATTTGATTACATTAACTATAAGAAGGATAAGGTAATTAATTATAAATATGGGCATAAAGCAACATGGAAGGATTATCATTATAACACCTATGTAAAGAAGTCTCCTGAAGAGTATATTAAAAGAGAAGACAGAAATTTAAAGAGGGTTTCTATTCTTGCTCATAATATTGAAACAGGAGAAGAGAGAGTGTATTCTATGATAAAGGATTCATCTAAGGATTTTTTAGTGCATAAGGTATATAAATGTATTGATAATGAGTATGGTAAGTATAAACACAGAGGATATTACTTTAAGAGACTTTAACTTTTTTGATTATAAATGTTGACTTTTCACTAAATATGTTTATATTTGTATCTTGAATTCATTAAGAACTACATACGATGATTGTTCAGAAATTGAAAAAGGTAAATGAGGATAGGTATCAGTTGGCTGAGAAGTACTACGAGATATTGTCCTCATTGAATTCTCTGGAATTGACCAAGAGAGAGGTACAGTTGATGGCTTACGCTGCCATCCATGGAAACATTTCTTACACTCATATTAAGAATGATTTTTGTGAGAAGTATAGTACATCGGTACAAACCATTTATAATATTGTTTCCAAACTCATGAAATTGAAAGTTCTTATAAAGGACAATGGGAAGATAAAAGTAAATCCTGTCATTGCTTTGAATTTCAATGATGCAATTAAGTTAGAAATCATGCTGGTGTTTAATTCTCCTCTGGTGGCATAATTATGGATAAGCCTGTTTCTCTTTCTGTTAAAGCTTGGATTATCAGGAATATGTCTGTAAGGACACAGACACAGGAGTCACTTATAGAGACCGTGATCAATCACCAGTTTGATTCTGCCTATATTGCTTTGGACAATTGTAATAGTTTGGAGTTCTCTGGGTTTGGTAAATTGTTCTTTAACAAACCAAAGGCTCTTAAGAAACTGGAAAAGTTCAAGAGTCAGATGAACGAGTTTCATCGGATTATTGAGGATCCTTTAACAACAGATGTAAAGAGAAGAAACATTGAATTAAAACTGGAATCAACAATAAAGAACTTTAATTATCTAAATACCAAGCTGAATGAACGTACATCATATCATAGAAGGGTGGAGGAACAAGTGGTTCCCCTCGAAGAAGTTGAAAGGAATGATATTGAGAGTGAGCCATGATCGACTCTTCATATGTGGTCAATGCTGTCATAACTCGAAGTTTCACAATTCTATAAGACTTGATGAACATTGTATTCTTTGTGGCTGCACTCTGTCAGCAAAAGTTAAATGTCTCTCCTGTGGGTGTGATGTGCATAAATGGGAGCCTATAATGACTTCTGAACAAGAAGAAGAAATTAAGGAAATAGATGAACAAGAATAAACAATTGGAGATTAAGAAGATTCCATTAAGAGGACTCATTGATATGTTAATAAACATATACAACAATGATGTCGATTATGTGAATATGATGGTGGAGAAAGGAGACCATCAGGACACTATTTGGCTTGTTGAGGATAATTCTAAAAATCAAAAATATACGGAGATTAAGAAAGAAACTATTAATTTTGAGGATCTTGGATGATGGCCGTAAAGAAGAACACCTATATAACAGCAGAATTAGATTTTGCTGAACAATCCTTACAAGAGTGGAGAAAGTATATAGAAGCAAATCCTATTGATGGAGTGGAAGACAGATGGGGAAAGAAAGAGATGCCTAAAGGAGGATATGCTTGGGTAGTAACTGCTACAAAAGAACAACAGATAAAATGTATACAGGATACTCTGTCTAGATATTTACAACTACTTGAGGTTGTTAATAATCTTAGGGAGAAGGAGGAAGCTAAAATTGAGGTGAGAGGAAAAGTAAATTTAGGAACTCAGGCTCAGGATTTTTTGGATAAACGCAATGGAGGATAATAAACTACAGTCAGTAGATTATAAAGATTGGTTCATAAATCAAAAGAGAATACCAGATAAGGAGTCACAGGAATATGCCTCCTTTTTTGCCTTTCATAAGGAACTATGTCTCCATGGATGTATGATGGAGAATGAATATATTAATCCGTTTCTCTATTGGCATTTGAATGTGTGGCATACGGAGGTGGATTATGTTGATGAATGGGGACGTATTAGTGATAAGTATGCCAATCCTCTATTAAGGGACAATGAATGGATTGTTACCAATGAAATAGAAAGAGCACATAAAGAACGTAAAGGATTAGTAATCTTAGGATTACGAAGATTTGCAAAATCAGTTCTCGAAGCTTCTTATATAGGATGGGGAGCAACTTTTGATGAAAACTCTCAGAATGTAATTGCTGGATTGAATGCTCCAGATATAAAACTAATTACAGATAAGCTTGATAAGGGACTGAACTTTCTTCCTGAAGCTTGGAGATGGCAGAGAGTGGAGGATGATTGGAAGAAACAAGTGACTCTTGGTATTAAAACTAAAGCAGGAGAGAGAATACCATTTTCCCAAATCCTTATACGAAACTTGGATGAGGGTAATAATGAGGAGGCTATTGCAGGTACTAAACCCCGTAAGCTTATTATTGATGAAATTGGAAAGGGATCTTTCTTAAGGGGATTAAAAGCTGCAGAACCTGGATTCACCACACCTTTTGGATGGGCATGCTCTCCCATCCTCACTGGAACAGGTGGAGATATGAAGAAATTTGGTGACGCTAAAACGTTGATGTTCAATGTACATAACTATAATTTTCTTACCTATAACAATGAGAAGGATACTAAAAGAGTACACGGACTATATCTATCCTATAAGTACAGGATGGAAGCAAAAGATCCTTCTTCATTAGGAGAGTTTCTTAACAAACCAAAAGACAGCGGTCTATATAAAATACCAATGCTTGTTTCCAATGAAGCAAAAGCAAAAGAGATTACAGATCATAATTTAGAAATATTAAAAAAAGGAAGTGATAGAATAGTATATCTAAAGGAGAAGATGTACTATCCAGATAAGGTTGATGATATCTTTTCCAATGAGGATACTAATATATTTGATATTGAAGCAGCTAAGAGACAAAAGAGCAAACTATTAGCACAGGAAAGAACAGGCACTCCTGTTATTCTCTTTATGGAGGAGAATGGAGTCCATCATGAGTTTACGGATAAATTACCAATTACAAATTTTCCATTAAATCCAAGTGATTCAAAAGATGCTCCTGTAGTGATATATGAGTTTCCAGTTGAGAATCCTCCTTATGGCTTATACTGCGCTGGTGTGGATCCATATCGGCAGGGGCAAGCTAAATATAGCAACTCTCTTGGAGCAGTATACATCTATAAGAGAATGCATGATCTTACGGGGGAAAAGTTTCAGGATATGTTTGTTGCATCTTATGTAGCAAGACCTGATAAAAAAGAAACATGGGAAGAACAGTCAAGACTTCTAATTAAATATTATAATGCCAGAACGCTATGTGAGAATGATGAAATCTCTTTTATAGAATATATGAAAGCAAAAGGAGATGCTCATTATCTGGAAGCACAACCAAGATGGTTGTTAGAGATAATCCCAAATACCACAGTACACCGTGAATATGGTATTCATAGAAGTGCAACTAAGGTGATAGATTATCTACATGGATGTTTTAAGAAATATATGGAAGAAGTTGTTCATACAGAAAGAGATAAAGAAGGAAGTGTAACACGAGAGATATTTGGTATTAATAAAATATTTGATCCTGTTCTTCTTGAAGAGGTGATACAATATAATGATGATGGAAATTTTGACCGTATTGTTGCTGCAGAATTAGCAATAGCACAGGCACTTAAAATGGATCCAATCATAGGAAGGGTTGGAGGAGAATCAGATGCAAGAGTAAAGGCAATGACCAGAAAGGTAAGCAATCCATTATTCCTTCCAGCAAGAATTTTTAAAGGACATCAACGAAAGTTATTTACATAACTACTTAAAAATAAATAAGATGGCAATAATTAGATATACTAAGGATGCAACAATTAGGTATGCCTACCTTAACATATTCCCTGATCAGTTTAAAACAGAGAAAGAGAAGAAAGATGAAAGCTGGGTGAAAAACACCATGGACTACTTTGCTAATAAAGCTTATGCAGAATATACAAAGAATAGAGATCCTCGTACAGGATTCGTAAAGAATTATGATTTGATAAAAGGCATTCTTCATGCTGAAGATTTCTATCAGGAGCCTGAAGTAAAGTCCTTTACAGAAATTCTTGAAAAGGATATGGAGCTTCCTAAATATGTACAGCACTATTCTATTATAACAACACCCATTAATGAATTAGTGGGAGAAATAAGTAAGAGACCAGATCTTTATAGGATAAAAGCTTTCGATGATGATAGTAGAGCTGAAGAATTACAATTCAAGACAGATATCCTTCAGGAATATGCAATGAATGAAGCTAAGAATCAGATTCTTGCAAAAGCTGCTAGACAGGGGCAAGAGATTCCTGACGATCAATTACAGAAGATGACTTTTGAAGAAGTGAAGGATCAAATAGATAGCTACACCTCTGTAGCTGAAAAATGGGGAAATCATATTCTTACCTGTCAGAAGGCAGAGTTTAATATAAAGGAAAAGAGTGAGGATACATTCAGAGATCTCAATATATCATCCAGGGAGTTTTATCACCTCTATGAAGATAACTCAAAATTGGGATTCAATGTAGAGGTGGCAAATCCAAAGAATACATGGTTTCTCACCACTCCAGATAGGAAATATATTAGCGATCCTTCTGGAAGAGCTCAAGGAGCCTATGCAACAGGACTTGTTAATGTAATGGAATTGTCAGAGATTATAGAAACCTTTCCGGATATAACTAAAGAGGAGATTGACCATTTAAGAAGCTCTCTTCAGGATTATGGACTTATCAACGTAAGAGAATCTAATTTAGGTAATCCCAATGTTACTCCAGGAACAGATTCTGTACAATATGATACTTATGATCCTTTAGTTCTTCAGACAAGAATGATGATTGAGTCTGAAATGAAAGAGAACTCAGATACATTAAAAGACTTCTTAGGCTTAACTTCCAATGTTAGTTCCTTTGGATACAAATATGTAGTGGTGAGGGCTTATTGGATATCTAAAAAGAAAATAGGAAAGCTCATCTATCTGGATGAATTGGGAAATGAACAATCCTGGTTAGTTGATGAAGGATATAAAAAAGGAACTATCCCCACAGAGCAAAGTCTGGAATGGGGTTGGGCTAATCAATGGTATATGGGGGATAAAATTGGTCCAGACATTTATCATGTAAAACCTTTTAATCTATTAAACTATTCCCCCATCATCGGAACAGTATATGAGGTGAAGAATACAGAGGCTCGTTCTACAGTGGATTTAATGAAACCTTTTCAGGTTATATATAATATATGTATGAATCAACTTTTCAAACTTCTTGAGAAGGAAATTGGAAACGTTGCCTCAATTAATATAAGAAGAGTTCCTGTTCCAAAGGATGGAGATGCTCAGGATGCTTTGGATATATGGGAAATGGAAGCAAGAAATAGAGGGATTATATTTGATGACGATAGTCCTGAGAATACAAAAGCTCCTGTTAGTAATACCTCCATTGCAAAGAACATTGACTTAACCAGAAGCAATGAAATCCAATCCAGGTATAATCTAGCCCAACAGATGAAGAATGAGTGTTGGGAACTTGTGGGTCTCTCTAAACAACGTTTAGGAAGTGTCAGTGCAAGTGAATCTGCTACAGGTACTAATACAGCTGTACAACAGAGTTACTCACAGACAGAACCTCTCTTTGTTGCTCATGAATATGTCCTGGGTCAATTATATCAGGCAATCATTGACGCTGCTCAATATATAGAAAGTTCAAAACCTTCTTCAACTATTTCATATGTTACAGATGAAGGAGAGAATGCTTTCATTAGTATCAATGGAACAGATTTAAAGTTTCGTGATTTGAAAGTATTTCCAACCAATCGTCCTGAGGATACTCAAATGTTTAATGAAATACGTCAACTCTCACAAGCTGTTATTCAGAATGGCGGAACATTATATGATGTTATTGAACTCTACTCTACTAAGTCTATAAGAGAAATGAAAAAGACTTTTAAAGAGTTGAGGGATAAGATGATAGAACAGCAACAGACTGCTCAACAGCAACAACAGCAACAGATTGATCAGCAACAGAAACAATCAGAAGCCTTATTAGAACAGAATCAAGCTATTGCAGAACAGAAGATGGAGAACGATAATTATCAGAAAGAATTGGATAGACTTAGTAAAGAGAAGATTGCAATTATTCAGGCTACAGGATTTGGTAAGGTGGAAAGCGAAGACACTAATCAAAACAATGTTCCAGATGTTCTTGAGATAGGAAAACTTGCTGCCGAAGAAACAAATGCTACAAGAACTCATATAGCTAAGATGGCAGAGATAACACAAAAAGCAAGAGCAGCTCAGCAAAAACTTGATATTGAGAAAGAAAAGTTAAAGAATGAAAGACTTAATATGGCTAATGATCTGGCTGTAGCAAAAATGAATGCTAAAGGGAGAGCTAACAAGAAAAGTAAGTAATGCTATATTACCCACAAAAGTAGAGTAATTTATCATTAAACATGTTTTTTATAACTGATTTTATTATAATTTTACAGTACAAACTGATATTAAACAACTACATATGGCTGAGAATAAAATTGATAGCCCTTCATTCTTTAGTATTGAAGATACAATGGATATGGGTGTAGGTAACACCGAACTCATTAAAGATTTAATGGCACCTGAATCAGTAGCTGGTAATGCAGATGATCTTCAACCTGTTATAGAAGAAGAGAAACCTGCAAAGACAGAAAAGAAAACTGAGAAAAAAGAAGAGAAAAAACCTGAAGAAATCACATCTGAAGAAAAAGAAACCGATCAGAATCTAATTTCTAATTTTCTTGAAGAAAATCCAGAAGAAGGAACTGAGGAAATATCTGTAAAGAAGGATGAGAAAAAGGAGGGGGAAACCACTCCAACTGAAGCCCCTTCTCAATTCACTGCTCTTTCAAATGATCTTTATAAACTTGGTGTATTTACGAAGGATGATGAAGACGAACAAGAAGTTCCAATTACATCTGCTGAAGAGTTTCTTGAGAAGTTTCAGAATGAAAAGAAAAAAGGAGCAACAGAAGCATTGCACAACTTCATTGGGCAATTTGGTGAAGACTATCAAAATGCATTCGATGCCATTTATGTAAAAGGAGCAAATCCTAAAGAATACTTTGCAGCGTATAATGCTGTAGTGGATTATGCACAAATGGATATGACGAAGGAACAGAATCAAGAAACTGTTGTTCGTCAGGCTCTTACAGATCAAGGACTTGAAGCAGAAGATGTTGTTACTGAAATAGAAAGACTTAAAAACTATGGTGATCTTGAAACAGTTGCTGCTAAACATCACAAGGTATTGGTGAAAAAAGAAGCAATTAAACTTCAGCAAATAGAACAAAAAGCTGAACAAGAGTTGAAACAAAAGACAATCATCAAGAATCAGTATATAAATAATGTGCAGACTATTCTGCAGGAAAAAATAAAGAACAAGGAGTTTGATGGAATACCAATCAACCCCAAATTAGCAAACGAACTACAAGATTTTTTATTGGTGGATAAATGGAAGACTTCTTCTGGAGAAACTCTCACCGACTTTGATCGTGCTATTTTGGAGTTAAAGCGTCCTGAGAATCATGCAAATAAGGTTAAACTCGGTCTTCTCTTAAAAATAATGGAAAAGGATCCCACATTATCTGTCATTCAAAAATCTGGTATTACAAAAAGAACTGATCAGATATTTAGTGAAACTGCAAAACAAGTGGTTAAAAATAAGACAGTAACTAATAGTGGATCAACAAAAGAGAATTCATGGTTTTTAAAATAAATAATCTAACCTTAACACTAACAAAATGGCTATTCAAACAGTTCCCGGTTTAACTGGTTTCGTCTATTCTCGTGTGGCCTCTATGGACAAGCGAGCAGTAGGTAAATTAACAGACGCAAATCATTTGGAATCATTTCACAGTACAGAACCTGCAGACTATGATAAAAAAATTATCAGTCTCTATACACAGAGTTCTCTCTACAGCAATGACTTCCTTGATATGATCAACAAAAGTACTCCCTACTACATCGACAATAACAGCGATGCTTGGAAATGGGAAGTACAGGTTCCTTACAAATTCCCAAAAATCATTGACATTCCTGCTTCTACAGTAGCTTTAAGTAAGCCAGGAATTGATGGTCAGGAATTTCAACTAGTGTTGGACACTAATGAGTTCTCTAAAAATGCAATTGTATCTGTAGGTTCTCGTCAGTATGGCCCTCGCTTTTATGTTATTAAAGATCCTATGCCTTATAACATGGGTTATCTTTATTCATTTACTCTTGTAAGTGACAATCCTGTCATTGACTATGTTAGCAGCACCTTCCTTCAGATAGGAGTTGAACTTGAACTCATTGATGGAGTGATTGGTGAATTTGATCAGGATCTTCTTGGTCTTCCTCGTCTTGGTGAAAAAATCATGATGTTTGAATCCTTGGGTTCAGCTTATGGTTTTGAACACAAGATTACTGAATGGGCTGATGATAAGATGATGAGAGATGCCTCTGGCAAACCTCTTGATATTCTGGTCTATGCTCCTCAGCGCAGGAACCAGCTTCCTCTCACCCGTAATGATATTAAATGGGAACCCTTTATTGAGTTCTGGATGCGTAAGAGTATGCTTGAATTGAAAGTCAAGCGTATGATTTGGAGTAAGCCAGGTACTGTGAAAACAGGTGGTAGCAAGCAGGAACTTAAACGTACCTCAGCTGGTGTATACCATAGGATGCGTATGAATGGAAACCTTGTTCAGTATAACAGGGGAGAATTCTCTGCAAATCTTATTCGTTCTGTATTTGGTGATTTGTTCTACAGACGTGTTGATGTAAAAGACCGTCATGTAAAGATGTATACCAATGAAGCAGGATTTGATGTATTCCAGCAGGCTCTTAAGAATGATGCTCTCAATTCTGGTTTGACATTCATGGCTGATAGTGGAAATCGTTATCTGCAGGGTGAAGGTCAGCATATCACTTATAACTTCGCATTTGATGCAATGGTTACTCGTGAAACTGGAAGGGTAGAACTCATCCATCTGAAAGAACTTGACCTGCCACAGAGCAATCTTGAATTTGGTCAGAATAAGAAATCCACACCTGTATTCATGGTGTTTGATGTCTCTCCAATGAGTGATGGTTCTATGGTTAATAATATTCGTGAAGTGAGAATGCAGGGTGCTCCTTCAATGACTTGGGGATATATAGATGGAACTCGCCATCACTTGGGATTTGCAAAATCTCAGGGTATGAGTTCAGCAAATAAATTCCCGGGATATGAACTCTGGATGAAAGACCGTTGTGATATCTTCATAGAAGATCTGTCTCGTACAGTTCTTATTGAAGAGATACCACAATTTTAAATATTAAGAAAGCTCCCTCTAACTATTGAGGGAGCCTTCTTCTTTTTGAATTTAAACTAATAACTACATTATATGGGTAAAATTGGCAAGATTTCCACTATCAAGAAAGATTATTCAGTTAGCGGATTACAGACAATGCAAGGAGGATTATCACAAAAAGGACTTACACGTATTCCCGGAACAGGTGTATTCAAATATCCTTATAAGGAAATGGATGGGAAATATAGGACAGGACTTGATAAAGATGCGGCCTACATTAAACGGATAAGTGATCCCACCGAAAGAGAAATTGAACAAACCAGAGTAAGCAAATTAAAAGAAAAATTACAAGCTGCTCTTGGAGGAATTGATCTTGGTGTTCGTGCTCCTTTTTGGAACTATAGTCTTTCTACATCAACTGATGATAGTCTTCATGTTCAGCCGGTAAAGTTGATGGATGGAGATAACTATTTTGATACTAACTCTCCACTTCAGGAACTTGCCTTTTCTTGGTTAAGAGTACATCCTACCATTGCCAGTAGTTATCAGGCATGGGAGAGAGGAGACTTTCCTGCTGAAACGCAGTTCTATGTTGCAGATGATGATATTGAGAATGTTGTAATGTTTAAGAAGAAAGTACTTATCAACAAAGCAATTTCAAAGTTTGACAGCATGACTCCTGATAAGAAGAAGAAGGTGGCTAGGCTCTTGGGACTTCCTGTCACAGACAGCACCACTGAAGAATCAGTATACAATCAGGTGGATAATATTCTTAAGCAAACTGAATTCAAATCTGGAACTTATCAAGGCTTGTCAACTGTTGAGGTGTTTAACAGATTTGCTGACATGAAAGAAAACTTACTCCATATAAAAGATGAAATTAAACAAGCAATTCAACTCTCTATATATAGAGTGAAACCAAATGGTAAAATCTATGAAGGAGAATCTGAAGTGGCTACAGATGAAGATGAACTTGTAAAATATCTTGCAGATGATGATCATCAGGATGATTTGATGACATTAGAAGGTAAACTTAAAATGAAGAAACTTGCTGCCGTATGATACCCGTAGATAGTTTATTATATAAAATAGATCAGAAACTAAATAAGCTATCCACAAACGAGCATCAGCAGATTCAATTGGAAGATAAGATATTAGCCTTAAATGAGGCACAACTAAAACTGATTAAACAAAAGGTGGATGGTCCTCCTAGTCCTGCTGGAGTAGGAATGGATTCAACGAGAAAGAGATACGAAGATCTGCAAAAGATTATAGAAAACTTTGAAGATCATCCTCTCAATCTCACACTTACAGATAAACAATTACATAAGTGGGTGGCTTCTTTGTCAGGCATATCTCCTGCATACATGTTCTATGTCGATGCTTATATTCTTGCTGATAAGGGAAAATGTAAGGATCATCAGATATGGATCAATAGAGACTTGTTAAGTCATGGTGATCTTCAGTTTGTATTAAACAATGTTCATTACAAACCCTCGTTTGAATATCAGGAAACCTGTACATATATAGCCTCTGATGAAATTGCCATCTTTACAGATGGAACATTTACACCTACAAAACTCTATCTGTCCTACATGAGATATCCAAAATACATAGATAAGGCAGGATATGTAAAGTTGGATGGAACCAGTTCTGTAGATCAAGATTGTGAATTAAAAAATTACTTGGAAGATGAACTTGTTGATTTAGCTGTACAGGATATCGCAGGATATACTGAAAATGCTGGAGCAATGAGTACAGCTCAAAGTAGAATACAAAAAAGTGAATAATTATTAACCTTAAAACCCAAAACAAAATGGCTGATTTTTCTTTGACTACTCTGTTTGTAGTACCTGTTGGGAAAACATTTCCTAGCACAGGATCTACACAGGCTTTAACTGCTGGTCAAGTTGGATTCTTTAACCAAGATTACAAACTTGTAACACAGGCTACAACGCCTACCATTGCACAGGCTGACTACTTCTATGTTGCCCAAGGTAGAACAAATACCTACTTACAGGGCAGTAAACGTTCTGATAAAATAAAAGGTTGTGTTTCAACCTACTGCAAGAGCAATGTTACTGAATTTTATAAGGTGACAGGCTGTGCCACTCCAATTAATCAGATCATCGAAATTGATGATTGGTCTGCTAAATGTGGAGACGAAGTTACTTTAACCATTCGTGCTCATTCAAGTTATCTTGATACACTCTATTTCAATGGATTAACACGCAGTGTCACTGTCATTGCTCCTTGCTGCGAATGTGGTGAGAGTCCTTGTGATGATGTTGATGTGGAAGATCTCATTGATGCTTTCATTGAAAAACTAGAAGCAGTCGCTCCTAGTTATCTTCCTGATGATACTTATACAGGGAGCAATCCTGACAATATTTATTTGTCACAGTTCTTCACTTTCACCAATACAGGTACATCATTACTGATCGAAGGTAAAGCTCTTACCAAATATGGTCAGCCTTGTGATGTTGCTGCTTTTCCATTTGAATATGACAGGATGTGGTTCAGAACATTTGTTTATAGTGGACCTGCTACTACTGCTGATTTCATTGTTAGTGATGCCTGCAATATCGTAGCTGTATCTACAACTATTCAGAATTCCAATTATGCAAAAGGAACTTCTGAGGAAATCAAACAGATGGAGAAGAACTTCTACAGCTATCAGGCTGGATATCTGAAACATCTGTATAGGATGATGGGATATAACGGTAATTATGAAAGTTGGGTTACCGATGGAACTGTCTATGATACCTACTATATTAAATTCAATGACTTTGACAAATCTTCTCAGAATTGGGGGGATTATGTTCCTGAAGATAATATGGTGATCATTGCTGTTGAGAAAGGAAGTACTGAAGCAGGTGTTGTTTCTACTATACTTACATCAGCTCTTGGTACTCCTGTTAATGAAAGTGGTACTTGTGTCACTACGACATCCACAACTACTAGCGGAGTCTAATAAATTTTTTAATCCGTAATGAACGCCAAGAGGTAAAGAGGATTCTCCCTCAGATCCTCTTGGCGTTTGTTTTAAATAAATAACGATGGCAGATATCATAGATATTTTAATCATCCCCACATATGATCTTACTACATTGGCTGTCGTTGACAACTCAGTGTATAGTGGTGCTCCTCCCTCAGTTACTCTTACTATAGAGGTACCAGGATTTGACACAGTGACAGATTTACCTTTCACTACTGAAACTGTAAATATTTATGACTCAGTGAATTTAGGTATATCAACAGCTAAACCTCTTCCTGATGGAAACTATTGTATCTCCTATATGATTGATGGAGAAACAGTAGCCTCTGTTACAAAAAGGATTATGAGAGTAGATAAACTTCAACAGAAGTTTGATAATGCTTTCATGAAACTTGATATGATGGAATGTGATAAGGCTATAAAGAAACAAGCCAAGGTAGATTTGATGAGTATCTATTTCTTCATACAAGCATCCATAGCATCAGCAAATAACTGTGCTGTTGTAGGAGCAACCAAGCTTTATATTCAGGCAGACAAAATGCTGAATTCTTTTATATCAGCAGATTGTGGATGTTCAGGAAACAATTATATTATAAACTTTTCATAGTATGTCGACAGGAATTTATAAGATAACAAATCTTGTAAATAATAAACTATATGTAGGGAGTAGTACAAGTTTATCAAAAAGGCGAAATACTCAATCACGAGTAATCTCTGGTAAATATAGACATACTAAAAATTTATTTTTCAAATCTAATTAATATGAAAAATATCTGTCGTGGATGTGGAAAGAAGGTATCGTGTGGATGTCAACTAGTTAACGGACTTTGTTCAACGTGTAGAAAAATTAAGAAGGGAATAACCAATGTTACAACCAAGACTTACCACTTGTTCAGAGTGTACTGACATCTCTATACTTTTATGTAAGATAGATTGTAAGCTGATAAACCTTGGATCTGCCTTATATGGAAATGTAGTGTTTATGCTAAATAATTCTATTTCAGCAACTACAATAATTGATTTGCTGAACTACAGAAGAATTCTTACCTTTAAGCATGTAAACTCCGACTATTGTGACAACTATAGTGTAGACGAAATAGCTAGCAAGGTAAATCGTCTTACTGCTGGATCCATCTGTAAGGGCTGTAGTGGTGTGGACAATTATACTATTATTACTACAACAACAACAACTACTCGTTCTGTAACTACCACTACTACTACAACAATGGAGAATAATCCAAACTAATACTATAAATAAAACATCTTAATATATAAACCAATGGGATGCACAAATTGTTTTAACGGGTGTGTGGAAACCACCTCAGATAAATGTGTAAAATACACAGGAAATGATATTGACTTTCTAGGTATTGAAAAGGGTGATCCTCTTGAAGCAGTTGAAAAAGCTATTACTGATTATCTAGTCACTGTATATAATGGAACAGGTATATTTCCTGTAATTGAAACAGGATATGTTTGTGATATTGTAAAAGGATATCTTCCTACTGATCCTACCTTAGTAGAGGTTCTTACAGCTGTAATAAGAGCAATATGCAGCATTGAAGAACAACTCATTGTTGAAAGAGAAAGAATAGACGTTATTGAAGCTCCTTATGATACTAATTGTCTCAGGGCTGATGCTCAAGATGGGACTCATGTTATTCTTCAGGAAGTTATTAATGTCCTCTGTAAAGCAGTAGATGATATATCTGCGTTGACCACTCTACTTTCTACCTATGTTAAAATTAGTGATATCAACACTTATATTCAGAACTACCTAATCAATTTGGCAAGTTTTGATAAGATGTATACTAAGATGGTTCCTTATGTCATCTATCCCTTTTATCCCACTCCTACAATACTAAATTTATTTAGTAAAACTGGCGCAGGATCTGGTATATGGGATAAGGTGTATTTTTGCAATGGGCTTAATACTACTCCTGATCTAAGGGGAAGAAGTTTGATTGGTGTGGTATCTGCTATGCGTTCAGGTTCATATACTCTAGAGGTTGATATTGCTACTCCTAGTAATAAAGACTATGCTTTAAGTGATACCAATGGACATAATCTTGTGGCACTTAAAACAACAGAGGTAGGTACTCATACACATGTAGCTACTGTTAGTATTAAAGATCCTGGACATTTAACATCAATAAATTATAGACAGGATGATCAAGCTGTTCTGAAGGGTACTGGTGCAGATAGCTATCCAATTTTTTCAATTAATGAGGTTCCTGCTGGATATGACGGTAAGGGAT
>Ga0208495_1000283_pt1 | contig 20619 bp, 40 predicted proteins | sample CryBogmetaGMA14M_FD_184551 | JGI IMG/M metagenome (GOLD analysis project Ga0208495, IMG submission 184551) | Freshwater microbial communities from Crystal Bog, Wisconsin, USA - MA14M (SPAdes) | ecosystem: Environmental > Aquatic > Freshwater > Lake | place: Crystal Bog, Wisconsin, USA...
GACCACTCGGCAATTGCTCCGACTAATCCTCCGACTTTTAACTGCTCGATATGTTTGGCAGCTTGCCCTAAATTAACAAAATATGATTTTACGTTATCGCCTCTTATCCATAAATCGGAAAAATCCTCGCCGATATTGGCAGGCATAACATATTTTCCGACTTCTTTTGCCTTTGCCTCACCAATTCCGCTTGCGTCATTATCGGCAGCAATAATAATGTTGGTATATGGCAATGAATTGCAAACCGCCTTTATATTTCCTGCATTCATGGCACAAATAACAGGGAAATCGGTTGCTTGATGTATGCTCGCACCGGTTGCAAAGCCTTCACAAACAACGACTAAGTCATCTTGTGCAATCTCTCTATTGGGATAAATCGGGAAATAACAACCTTTGATTTTTCCACCCGATGCAAATAATTTATCGCCGTTTTCAAATATTTCCTGATATGTCCAGATTTTGCCTTCGCTATCTTGAAGCGGTAAAACAATCTTATTTCCGTTAAACAAAGCACCATTAGGCAATATTTTCTTTTTGGTTAAATATCCGCTATTTCCCTTGCGTTCGCAATCTGCTATTAAATCAAGCGTTTTGTCGGCAACTTCTTGCCATGCTAATTGTTGTGCCTCTGCTTGTGCTGCAATTGCCAACTTTATAGCTATTTTATCGGCTTCGGTTATTGTATATTCACCGTCACGCCAGTTGATTTTCTCACCTGTCGACCAGTCACCACAAACGCCGAATTTACCGCTTGGAAATAATAAGTACCAGCCGTTTTTATTGGACTTATTGCCAATCTTGAATCTATGGATTTTTCCGTCGGCAATAGGCTCGACGGGGATATTACAATCTATTTTAAATGACATAATAATTACCGATTGCTAGTGACGTCAACGCAATAATAAATACCTTTTTTATGCAAATATTCCTCAATATCATTTATTATATTTTGTGCTTGAGAACTGGAATAGACAATAAAATTTGCCTCACTTATCCGTAAACGCTCAATACTATACCCCTTGTTATGGCATAAAAAAGCAACTTCAAGCAAAAGAGCAATTCCGCTTACTAGATTATCTCTATCATCAATTTCAATTCCGAATGATTTAATCATCTCACCGCTATAAATCGGATAAATATCTTGATTCTCTAATTTAACAAGAGTATCCTCAATTTTCCCCACCAGTGAAATTGTCGGGTTTTTCATTTGCGTAAACGTACTGTAGGATATTCCGCTTTGTTCGCAAAATTCAGGAGCATTTATCCCTAAACGCTTCATTCTTTGTTTCCACTCTAATTTTAATTCATTTAGTCTTTTCATACATTAACCTATAATTTTGCTGTTGACTTATACAGCATATTGTAATAAATATTATCTTGCAACAAAAAAATGAAAGGATTAAAAATGGAAGAAGAGCTTATAAGACTCGAACAATCGCTCGATGAAATAGTCAAAGCACCGCTTGATGACACGCAAATAATCGAGTTGATAACTTATTTAAAAAACACAATTTTAGAATTAGAAACCAAACTTAAGGAGTTGCCATGAGTTTTGAAGAAATAATTGCAGGGCAATCAAACGAGATTCCCGCTAAAATTGTGGTGTATGGAGTTCCAAAAATCGGCAAGACAAGATTTGCTGCGGAATTTCCCGAGCCGTTTATAATTAATATCGAAGGCGGTTTAGATTATTTGCCGAATAAAGTTCGTGCAACTCCGAAATTATCAAGCTATGATGAAGTTATCGGCTGGCTTAAGCATATTTATAATGATGATAAGTTTACTTGCGGCACGTTGATTATAGACACGCTTGATTGGCTTGAAGAGTTGTCGCAAGCGAGACTAATTAAGTTAAACCAAGCCACAAGTATCAATGATCCGAAAGTCCCTGCATTTGCCTATTTTAAGGGCGTTATCAATGCTGCCGAAGATGCAATCATGTGCATTAAGTGGATTGATGCTATTTATAAAAAGAAAGGCATTAAATCGGTATTGATTGCACATAGCACGATTAAAACAATTGATTTGCCAAATCAAGAGGTGTTCTCAAAATACCAAATGAAACTAAGTAAATCGCTTGCTGCAAAAGCTATGGAGTGGGCAGATTTAATATTGTTTGCCGATTGGGAGCATCATATTACAGCCGAAGGCAAAGCACTTGGCAAGAAAAAACCAATACTTCGAGCAGGCGGCGATGCCAGCTTTGACGGTGGGGGGCGTATGTTTTTACCGGAAACTATACCCTTGAATTACGAATCTCTGGTAAAATCAATCACACAAATAAAAGGATAAATAAATGTACAATTTTGACACAAAAGACATTAAATTAGAAGAAAAAGGCTTGCCTGTAGGTACGCACAAACTAATAGCAATAAAAGAAAACTTTATCACTAAAGATGACAAGCCCGACAACCCAAATGCTTTGGTTATTACTTGGGAAGTTGCCGAAGGCGAATCTAAGGGCAGACAAGGCGATGTTTATTATAACGTCAATCATGTATCGCCGCAAACCGCTGCAATTGCACGTCAAACCATAAAGCAAATTGCGATTGTTACAGGCTCGGAAATCAATAATCAAAATCCGATTAAAGGGCGTGTTTTGACTGCAATTATCCGTCCGCAAGCAAAAAATCCGCAATATACCGAAATTGCAAAATATTTGCCTGAAAATAATATCGTAACCTCTAACGATGTGCCGATGTAATGGAATTGCGTCCTTATCAAAAAGCAGCCGTGCAAGCGGCTGCAAATTGGCTTCGATATAAAGACACCCCTGCAATACTGGATATATCGGTTGCAGGGGGTAAAACCATAATTGCAAAAGCAATTATAGAGATGTTTTATTATGCCGGTAAAAGAGTTTGCTTGCTTGCCGATAGAGAAGAATTGCTAACTCAAGCAGGTAGTAAAATCAACGTGCCATTTTCTTATTATGGAGCGGCTTTTAATAATATCGATGATTCCGCACAAATTATAGTTGCGAGTATTCAAAGTATTTACAATAAAGATTTGCCGCCGTTCGATTTAATAATCGTCGATGAGTGTCAGCTTTTGTCTAATGAAAAAGAAGGTGCGGCGTGGGAATTTATCAAGAAAAACCCAAATTGCAAATTACTTGGTTTGAGTGGCACGCCCTATCGCATGTCGGGAGAACTAACATGGGGAGATATTGTCTATAGTATTAAATACTCTCAATTATTGGCACTTGGCTTTGTCGCACCGATAACAAATAAAGCAGTCGGCAATCATGATTTTACACAATTGGAAATCACAAGCCTCGGTGATTATGCTATAAATGATTTAGAAAATATCATGTTAGAACCTGAGATGTTGCTGGCTTCGGTGAATGCAATTAAGAAATACTTTTTTAACCGTAAGAAAAATTTAATATTTTGCGTTTCAATTAAGCATTGCGAGATATTGAAAACGACGCTTGCCGCCAACGGAATTGTGGCAGGCGTGGTAACCGGCAAAACCGATAAAAAGGAACGCAAAGAAATTCTTGATAATTTCCGAGACGGTGATTTGCAGCATTTAATAACCTGCGAATTACTATTGCGTGGTTATGACAATCCCAAAATAGATATGATTACTTGCTTACGCAAAACTGCATCGCTTGGCTTGTGGAATCAACTTTTAGGACGACTCGTAAGGCTTCACCCCGACAAAAAAGACGGGCTTTTGATTGATTTATCGGGTAATTTGCAAGAGCATGGCGGCTTAGGTGCTGAATATCGAGGCAAGAATAAAAAGGAGTTAAAAAAATCTCACGGCAAAATCTGCCCGTCTTGCGAAGAATTTGTTGCACCGCTTAGTAAAGAATGCCCTGATTGCGGCTATATTTTCCCCGAACCGGCACCGCACGAAATTAAACATAACTACGAACCTGATTTTAGCAGTGAAACCGTTTTTAATCCAGTAACCGAGTATGAAGTTAGCGGAATTAGATATTGCGAGCATACCAGCAGAACCAGCGGCAAGGTTAGCTTGCGAGTGGATTATTTTTGCGATACCAAATACGGCAAGGTTAGTGAATGGTTGTCACCGCATAGCGATAGCAATTCGGCAAAAAATAAAGCTTGGCAGTTTTTCAAAAAGCGTGGCTATGAGATTTACGGTGATATAAGCGAATATTCAATTGATGACTTAGTTTTCCATGCTCAAAAGCTAAAAGTGCCTTCGCATATTGAAGTTAAAAAAGAGGGTAAGTATGATAGAATAGTAGATTATAAATGGCATGAACCGTTAGATTTTCCCGAAGTTGAACCTGTTGATTTAGGAGACGAAATCCCATGGTAAATAAAACCGAGCTTGCAATACAAAGGGCTGTTATCAGATGGACAAAAGATAATTGTCCGGAATCGATTATAACGGCAATTCAAAATGAGAAACATCATTTTGACAAAGAAATGTTAGGCTGCAAAGGCATAACTGATTTGATATTATTTCATCGCAAAGATGATATTATGTATGTTTTGTTTTTGGAATTAAAAACCAATGGTAAGGGCTTAACAAGGCGAGGCACACTTCTGCCGTCGCAACTAACATTTAATCGGGTTTTTGATACTTGTTTTGCATCAACTAACGCAAAACGAGCTTTATGTTACGGATTTGATGAAGCAATAAACACAATAAAAGGGTGGCTAAATAATGGCAATAAAATTTAGAAAAGATAAAGGTTCAATTGAATGTTTTATTACAAAGTTATATCCTAACTTTATAGATGCGAAATGTGCCAAAACAGGCAGAAATATAACTTTTCAACTAAAATTTAAAATGAGTGATAAGTTTAAAAAATGGTGCGATATTTTACTTATCAATAGGGTTAAGATGACTATTGTATGCGTCAAAACCGACGATAATGAGATGTATAAATTCATTGCAATATTAAACAAACATATTGCAATAGGTAAAAAAGCTAAATCAGCTAAAAATATTGCTATAGATAATCTTATGAAAGAGGTTAATATAGATTATAACCCTGTTTTTGGTAAAAATAGACAAAAGTTAAGTTTAGGCAGGTCGGCAATCAAAATAAACTCACGAACTAATAATTCTAAAATTTCAAATTCGTTGCTAGCTAATATTGCTTCCCCTAAAAATGTTGAAAATAAGCAAAAAACTAAAGAAAAAAGAAAGGCTGATCTTGCCGAGTTACGGAGAATTAAGAATAATAACATAAACAGAGAAAAACGCTTTATAAATTGGTGTGAACAAAACAATTTAGAGCAAGACGATAAAAATTGGTTAAAATTTTTAGATTCGTTACCCGAAAGAAATAAATTGTTAATAGAAAGAGATAATGAAATTGAATTGCAAATACTTAAAGATTTTACACAATCAATAACTTAATGCTAAATAATAAAGGAGTGGTATAATGAGAAATAAGATAATAATGAATGCAATGATGTTTTGGTTGGCTTTCTTAATTCTATTTACCTTTGGGCAGTTTTTATGGTTGCAATTCTGCATATTTTTACACGATTATTTGGGATTTAGTGAGCAATCCATAGATTACTTAAGTGTATTTGCCGGGTTTATAACTTTTATGACTATAATGGTTACCATTACAGCCATATTATTTCATAAAGATGATTGACAGAATCAAATTACTTGCTAAGGGTGACGCACCGACCCCGTTAAGCCTCTAGATTATGCTCAAACCAACGGGGAGGTGTTTATAGATTCTCAAAAAATTTAGCAAAATATCCGCATAAATTATATCTTACCGTTTCGCATCTTGTTCCCAATAAATCAAATTGATTAGCGTTGTGGATTGCCTCTTCATTTTTGCAATAATAAACAAATTGTTTGCGTGGTTTTTTTAAAGGCAAGCCTTTAATATTCCTATATGTTGGTGAAACTTCATTTTTTATATGATATTTACAATCACAACAATACTTGACTTTGAAATCATCTTGCATATAATAATCTTATTGTTGAACAATTTTCAGTGAATTGTAGTAAGCGTTAAGTCCGCTAGCGTCAACAATAAGCGGACTCAATCTCCATATGAAATCTATCGATGATATTATCAATCTCACCGTTGTGTTTGTAGTTTTGATTATCCAAAGCAATTAGAAGCCCGTCTATTCTTATATCGGTTACGCCTAAAGCGATAAGTTGATTGCGGAGAATCGTCTCATCGCTTGTTCGTTTAAACTCTTCAATAATTGCAGTGTATTTCAATTCATCGACCCCTTGGCTTTTATTTCAGCATGTCTAAACAAATCATTTAACGCATCGGCAATATTGTCAATGTAATTCTCGGGTTTTGCGTGTAGATTTTTTAGTAAAACTTGGCAAAAATGTTGCCACTGGATTATATTTTTAACCAAATCGCTATAATTAGCAAGCCAACCCGTTACTTCTTTAAATTCCTGCTCAAGCGTCAAATCCTTATTATGTATAGCATCGGCTTTTAATTTGTTGATAACCGCATATTTAGCGGCATCAATTCTTTTGAGTGTTTCATTCATAATTCAATCCTTTCCTAATAACTTGCGAATATCAATCTCTCTTTGCATGTATTTTATGCGTAATGAACTTCCGTAAATTTTATTTGGGTTGTTTTGCATATATTTAATGCAATTTAAAAGATGCGAGGTTTCCATACTTATTAAGTCCATATCGCAACCGTCTTTAGTCGTCCATACCTGTAAATCGCCTTTATCCGGCATTTCAGGCTCGTAAAATTCGTCAAAAAATGGCATAATTTAATCCTTTCTGTTAAGTTAATAATTCCTTATCGCACAAAATAATATATAAATCAAGTAAAATAATTGTTGACTTATGATATAATATCTATAGATTGAATTAGAGATTAACCCTTAACAGAAAGATATTTTATGAATTATCAAGCAATACGCCTAGCCGCAACCGAGGCTTTAAATAACGCTTTAAAAGATATTCCGCAAGCAAAACGCACGCTGCTTATTAAATTATTCCAAGAAAACTTTGACGATGAATTTGCAGAAGAAATGCGTGTTGCTAATCGTGAGCTTGAACTTGAAGAGCTTCAAGACTGGAAAGAAGAATTAGAACATCGTCGCATTGAACGGAGCAAGTTATGATTGAGAAAAAACGCTTTGATTTTGCTGATTTTGTAAAAAATCAAAAAGATGCGGCAAGCAAGAAGCATAAGCCAAAAGAAGTGAGCTATCTTGAGTTTGACAGCATCGGTTTTGTCGAATATCTGGATAAGGGAAAAATTTACGCAAAAATAAACGGGTACGAGCTTAATATTGAGGCATCAAAACACGGTGAACTCAAAATCTATATTCACAACGAAAACACGGAGGAGAATTACATAATATGAAAAAACTAGAATTTGACAAAAAGATATACAATAAGGCATTAACTCTATGCCCCGTTAATATTGACGGGGGCTATTATCCCGATGATATTATTAGAGAGTATCTCGAGCTTGCACAAGAGCCGCCAAAGCCCGTGATTGAGGGGTGGGTTAATGTTTATCCTGACGGCATAGGAAGAACCTTTGCGTCTATAGTTGACGCAAAAAACACGGCAAGAACCGACGGAATATCCACCCATCACCTTCGCTATAATTATAGCACGGGCAAAATCGAAGATATAACGGAGAAATTATGAAAACGGCACAAGAAATAATCAAAAATCTACTGGACTTACAATGCAACCCCGATAAATTTGACGTTTTAGAAAGCGTTAATATTCTTGATTGTGCGAAAGAATATCTCGCAACGGGAGGCTGGTTGCCGATAAGTGATGCACCGAAAGACGGAACAGAGTTAATCCTTTTGGGGGAGTACGACACAAAAGGTGATGACGACCTTGAGCATTATTGCCCAAAGGGGATTGTGTCTATTTGCGGACTAAGCGATCGTTCTCTGGGGGGTAGAGGGTATTGGAGGGCATTAGAAACGCCTACTTTCGATAGTTACGAAGACTCAAAAGAGATGTATTTTATCCCCACCCACTTTCAATATTTACCACAACCACCAAAGGAGAAGAATAATGAAATTTTTATGTAAAATATTCGGGTATAAGTGGGTTTATTGTCCCACGCATCATTTATTTTGAAAAAATGAAGTATGGATATTACACAGAGCTTTGTGAACGCTGCGACAAAACCCAAATAACAAAGGAAAGAAGATGATTTTATTTGATTTAAACGCATGGAACGACCTCAAAAGGAAATTTCACGGTTTTATGAGTGATGATAAGCTTGTGAGGGAATATTTATTCTTTTACAATGCTCATAATAAAACCCAATGGCAATTAGATAAAGATGCCTTGAGTGAATTAAATAAAATAGGCATGACTACTCGACTTACCGAACGGGGTACACTAGAGAAATATTTGGATATTTTTAATCGTGATTTTAATAAAATACTTTCCGAACCAACCGAAGCAGAGATTGAGAGGGTGGCAAAGGCTATCTATGAAGAAACAAAACACTGGGGGCATGAACATATATCAATCGAGCTTGCCAAGCCAATAGCAAGAGCGGCAATCAAAGCAGTGAGGGATTTATAATGCAAAAAACAATCCTACATCTCTGTGCTGATATTGGCAGTGACTCAACGCCATATCGAGACGCCGGTTATAATGTGATTTGCATTGGAAAAGAGATTGGCGTTGAAAATTACATGCCTCCAAATAATGTTTATGGAGTTATTGCAAATCCTGTTTGCACGGAATTTAGCGTGGCTAGCAAAGGTTTTCATCAACAAGGTGACTATGAAAAAGGAATGTTTTTAGTCAATCACTGTTTGCGGATAATCAAAGAGTGCAAGCCTGTGTTTTGGGCTTTAGAAAACCCGGCAACAGGGCGTTTAAAGCAATTCCTTGGTAAACCGCAATATGAATATGAACCGTGGTGGTTTGGCAGTCCTTGGACAAAGAAAACAGCACTTTGGGGGAAATTTAATATGCCACAACGCATTTATAATGATTGGCAAGAGGTTCCGAAAAATGATAATCTGTATATCCGTCCTAGTCGCAACAAACCTTCAATGGCACAGTTTCATAAATCTGCAATAGAGTATATACCTGAATTTGCACGCTTTAAAGATGCTGTTAAAAATAATATGAGTTTTAGAAGTCTTTGCAGTCAAGGCTTTGCCAAAGCATTTTTTGAAGTAAATAAATAACCATTCAGCCCAGCCGAGAGGTGGCATAAAACGCTCGGCAGCATAAGGGGCGGCATATTCTAATTCTTTCACCGCCCTGATTATGTAGCCTCCCTTAAACAAGGAGGCTTTAATTTGCCTCGGTTACTTTGTTTTTTGTGAATTTTTCGACTATACGCCAATATTTAAGATTTGGCTGCGATTTGCCTAAACACCACGCATTGAACGTATTAGGCGATATAATATATCCCGTTTCTGCTTCAATAGCTTTAGAAAGTTTTACATAGCTATATCGATTTTCATCAATCCAATCTCGTAGTTTCATTTTAATTTCCTTTGTTGTTGTATTATCACAATACACAAAATAATATATAAATCAAGTAAAATAATTGTTGACTTGTTTGTGTGATTTGTTAGGGTGAGGTTATTAACAACGAAAGGATTTAATATGGAATTTGATGAAGAATTATTTAAAAAATCATACAAAATTATATATGGTATTACATATTTTGATGAAGAGAAGCAGAAGCAGGAAAAATGGCTTGTTATGAAATATCTCGGGCTTGCTAATCAAAAAGAGGCGAATTTGATAGACAAAGAGGTTTGTATATCAAAAAGTGATGAGCAACGGCTTGATGATTTTACAAAAGCGGCTTTGACGGGGATTTTGAGTAACCCTACAACTCTTGATAGAACAATAGATGCTTGGAGAAAAAATGAGGCTTCAAATAGATTTGATACAAACCAGATAATTTCTATGGCGGTTGTTGACCTTGTTAAAAAAACAATTGCAGAGCTAGATAAATGACAACTTATCACGGAAGACCTTGCAAGCATTGTGGCTATACAGAGAGATATGTCAAAGGAAAGGAGTGCGTGGTTTGCAAGAGAGCCACACGGCGGATTGCCTGGAGTAGAATGCAAGAAAGGAAAGCTGCCGCTAAAGTTAGAGAAAAAAACCAAATTGCATCTAATAATAAGCAGGTTGCAATTGACGCAAAATCAAGAATATATGAAGGCTTGGAGTGTTCTGTCTGCAATGGTGTTCGGCGGTATATTAAAAGCAATAATTGTGTAGCGTGTTCAAGAAATAGTTCATTTGAATCTTATCATAACAAAATAGTCCGTAAAACACCTGAGCAAGTGTGGGCGGAATTAAAGCCAAGATTTACAGATGTGAAAACCGATGATGAATTTAAGGGAAGGAGTTACTGGATATGAGATTAGAAAACTATTTAACTGATTTTACATTACGGGTAAAACTTGCTAAGATAATGGAAAACCTCAAGGCAAAACATAATGTTCAATTGGTTCAAAAACCTATTCAAACCGAGAATTGTTGTCATTGTGACCGACACGGGCAAGAGGGCTGATTGTGTCTATTGCATGATGATAGGCAACGATGAGAAATACGATAATTTAAGACGATATATTGAGGGGATTATAGATGCAGATAATATTGATAATACTAAGCGGAGTTCTAAGGCGTTTCGTTGGTATGGATACAAACGGAAGATTTGATAATACCGAAAAACGGTTTTACTGGGCGTTTTTTAATGCGTTTTGTATCGGATATATAACCGAAAATGAACTTGCCTTTATTGCTTCGCTTGTGCTTTGTTTTGCCACGCAATCAATCGGACATGGTCGCTGGTTGCAAGATAGTTTTTATGATTCCGTGATTATGGGCTTGATAAATATCGGCAGACGAACCGCAACTTATCTGCCCGTTGCATTTATCGATTTAGATGCGTTTTTAGCAGGGCAGGCGATTTGCTGCCTTATGGTGTTTGCATACTGGATAGGCTATCGCATTGCGGAGAAAATCGGCAAAAGCGAGTTCTTTGACGGCGGTACTTCAATCGGTGAATTATTAACCGGTATGATTTGGGGGGCTGCGATATGAAATATTTTTTATTTTACAACGCTTATTGCGAATATATCGATGAATATGCCGAGAATATTAAGGAATTTGACCACAAACCAACACTTGATGAGGTTGCGTCTTATCTTGGGGATATAGAAGGTAAAGAAGACGAAATATGGATTAAGATGGTTGCGGAAGATATTGTCAACCTTGGCGGTTCAAGCGATTTTTATTTGGAGAAGTTATGACTGAATTTTTACTCGCACACTGGAAACAAATAGCATCAATGGCAGCGGTATTTGTCGTAATATCTGCAATATGGTTTCACGGCTACATATCGGGAAGCGATGCAGTTAAAGCCGAGATTGCCGCTAAAGTACAACAAAACCAACAACAAGTAATTGAGAAGGAGAGAAAAGATGTCGAAACAAGTAATAAAATCGGTGGCGACCTTGATAGCGACATTGCTATTCTTAACAGCATGTACGAAGCCGCTCCCGATACAATGCCCGCAACCGATGCCCGTGTCATCGAGCCTAAAGTCTGCAATACTGGAGAACCAGAAAGATTACGAAAAATTATCAATCAAAAAACCGCAATAATTCACGCATGCGGCAAACAATTAGGAGTTGTGGAATGAAAAGCATTATTCTTTGGGTTTTAATAATACTATGGTTTTTTATAGCAATTTTTGCCTTTCCTTTAAATTGGCTGCATGATGCGATTCACAAGAAAGCAAAGGAAATAAACGATGAAAATTGAAAGAGAAACAATTGTAAAAATTGAGTTAAGTGAAAGCGAGGCTGGTGATTTGCGTGCTATTTTGAAAGCAATGGCAAAGCTTTCTTGTCCCCTAGATATGAGGTGAAAAATGAAAAAATATAAGACACAGAAGAAATGCAGAGGAATCCCAATACGTAAACTCGACGGAAGGGCTGCAGGACTTGTTAAAGCTCCGAAACAATGGCTATATTGGATTAAAAAGTATGGATTTGTTACATATGACAAACGACATAGCGATGTTCGGTGGGGAGCATTCTTTATCGACCCAATATCCACAAGACATTTTCAGTTAAAAGAAGATGCTAATTTTTATATGGATAGTCCACCCGGTTTATATATTTCCGAGATTGACGAGTTTTTTAATAAATGGAAAGATAGTGCTATAGCATATATTGAAGTAAAAAATAAACTTACGGAAAGAACATTTATTGAGTCTATAAAAAAACTACAAGAATATGCCAAGGATTTCACAACGCCTTTAGATTATAGCTATAATCCTGTTTGTTTGGGGGAAGTATGATTGATAGTATCCTTATTGAATATACCGGTGATATTATTCTGCAACCCAAAGGCTTTAGAAGATTGGTTGATTGGTTTTGCGGGCGTAATTATTTTTATTATATAATGACAAGTCAATTTAGTAAAAAATACTTAGAATATGAGGAATTGAGACGCAAGCAACTTAAACCCCGTAACGTACCGATGTTGTGTTTATGAAAATATTTAAAAGCGATATATGGCAAGTATGCCTAAAATGCCACAAAGACCTTGTTGGCTTAAATATGTTCGACTACGAGGGTAATGTTGCACCAAGGTTTAGAGAAAATTGCTATGAGTGTGATAAAAACTCTTGCAAAGAAAAAGAAAGTTGATATTATGAGGTTGTAAGATTTTATACTCCTTGCACCGGTGGGCATGACATAAAAATAATCAAATATCTTGAAGGATAAATATTTTTCTTGTGTTATGCCTGCTGACAATCAATCATTTTTGCGTTTAGGTATATTTTGAATATTAACTTCAACTGCCTTTACAGCAACTCGAATATCATTCATAAATTGTGAAATATTATCTATTTTAACCTCAAGGCGTAACGCATCTTCTTTGGTTTGGAAGTTCTGCATTTTATCCTCAAGTTTATTTTGACGTGTATGAAGACTTATGCCAAACCAACCTAGAATTGAAGCGAATCCACCTCCTATCCAGGTAAATAAATTTGCATCAGGTATATCCATTTTAAGCCTCGGTTAAGAAAAGTTGTTGTTCAGCAAGGCGACGATTTTTTAATCCTTCAACTTCGATAAGCTCACCGTTTACCGTCATTTTATCATAAAGAGGCATTCTTGCGGCTGCACCTTCATAATCACCGGAATTAAGTAATCGTCCAAATCCTTTTGTAAACGGCATTGTCCCGAGATTGAATATGAAACTTACCAAAGCATCGTATTGGTTTTGATTAAGTGGAACTTTAACATTACGATAAATAGCAATCTCAGTACGTCGCAAATCTTGTCTCAAAAGGAAATCCGCCTCTGCTTGGCTGATATAAGAAGGTATAGCATCGGTAGGCAATAATTTATGACCATAGCCAATAGTCATGTTTCCTGCACCGTCATCATACGGCTCATTACGCAAGCCCTCGAAGCCTTCAATGAGTTGGATTCCCTTAAGACTTGTCTGCATTAGATAACTTTCTCGACAAGAGTTTCAACGCCGCTAACAACTTCTTCGGCTAAATCTTTTACATCTTGTACAAATTCAGAAACTTCTTCTTCAATTTCGTCAAGAATGGTAGGCTCGGCAGTTTCAGTATCAACTGATTCTTGAATAACTTCGGCTACTTCAGTAGTTGTAGGAACTTCAACAGGTGCTTCTACAGGTACGGTTATTTCTTCAGTCATGGTGTATCTCCTTGTGTTGGTGTTTTAAAATACTTAGCGGTTTCTCCAAGTTTTGCGGCACTATAATTAACAACCCAAGCTGTTAAAACTGCATTTAAAGCATCTTGAGTATGCAACCATATTGCTATACAACTACTTACACAAAATGCACCAAAAAGCAATAACCTCGACATGCTATAATTTCCGCAATCATCTTGAAAAAATCCAAATGTCATATATTTACCTATAAGCAATGATAATATAAAGTTCCGGTATAAGCTGTCATACCAAAAGTTACAGCCGTTGCCGATATAGAGGTAATTACCGGAGACACGATTGCGGCACTGCCGATAATAGTACAGGTTTGCGGTGCAGATAATGTCTGCCCCGAAGCAAAAGTTATAGTGCAAGCCGTCGCAGCCGTAACACCTGTAATAGCACCTTTATGAGTTCCCGAACCGGCAGTAATAGTGCCGCCTCCGCAAGTGCTTATGGTTGGGGTTGTGCCGTTGTTTGTTATTGCTAAAGTGCCACCCGATGTAATAGTTAGCGAATCAACCGCATTTCCATTCACCACAAAATGAATTGCATTACTTGTGTTAGTCCCCAAAGCCAAATCGCCACTCTGGGAATACAAATAAGTTGCATTCGGCAACGAAAATGAACTGCCACCGAGCCAAGCACTGCTATTTATGCCGAAATCACCATAATAACCATAACTCGTGCCAAGGTTATTAGAAACGATAAAATCTGCACTTGCCGTCGAGCCTGCGTTGATGTTCTGGATTATAGCCTGAATATAGCTGTTCGTGTCCCCGGTGTACTGGGCTTGCGTACCTGTATCCACGTAAGCAGGGGTCCCGATGCGAAACGGAGCTTGCCCTGCGGACGGACTTGAGACAGCCTTCAATCCTGCTTCAGCAGTAAAAGGCAGTAAGCAAATAGCCAATAATAAAAGTTTTTTCATATTAGTTACCGTAACCTAAAGATATTTCCAAAGTAGTTGCTGCACCTGATTGAATCGCTGCAATAGTATTATAATTTGGTGGATAGTCCAATATCATAATAGAACCTGCTGCTATATAAATATTACCATTATCAGGAGTGGAGCTTGTTGCGGCGGCTGTTGCTGAATCAATACCGCAAAAAACATAAGCCCCCGAGCTTCCTGTATTTGTTATCATATATGTTGCACCGTCCATAAGTGCAATAGAAGAAAAAGTTATAGATGCAGATGCCGCACCGGTGGTTAATTTAACTGATGAAATAGGCGTAAAATTAGCTAAAGTTACAATATTCATATGTTATTCCTTTGTATTTGCGGCAAGCGGAGTGTTTCCTTCGCTTATCCATTGTTGAATTATATCTGTAGTTACCAAATGACTCTCCATAGAGCCGTCATCATTAACCCGAAAAACCACTTCATTTTTATCGTCCACATATTGCCAATTCATAATTCCGCTCCCGTAAATAAAATATAAGCAGAGGCATTATTAAAATATGTTACATTGCCTTGACCTACCGTTGCCGCCGTTACCTGCCCGACATTTATAGTCCCCGCCTTTAAACCTGCGTTAGAAAAAGTTATTGCATTTGAAGCAGTATTAACCGCTGCACCTGCAATTTGAATATGAGCGGCATTAGACGCTATAATCCCAGTCGGAGCAATCCTAGCTTCCACGCCAAACGGTATAATAACCGGAGAGCTTGTTGTTGTCGCATAAAAACTATTACCAAGCGTTGACGTTGTATTGCCTGCAAAAACCGACGGTAAATATCTCGCACAACGCAACTTTTCCGCAGTTATATCGATAACTTCAATTGCCGGGGGAAGAGTATTCAAGCCTATTGCCACACCTGGAGTCACTCTAAGTTCAACATTAGAAATAGTGACTGATTTAGCCACTGAGTTAAGTGTTGAGCCGAAATCAAAACTAATTTGCAAGCCGTTTAAAGAATTTGACGCAGCGGTATAAGTATAAGCAACTCTGGTTAACCCTCCGTTTGCAATAGATTGTAATGCTACGCTTAAATCATTTGTAACCGCTCCAAAATTATCAATTGAATTCGCATGGTCAACACTCAAAATAGGCGTTATTGAAGCACCGGTATTATTAATAATTAACGCTTGAATCGTTACTTGTTGCCCGTCAATATAGCCGACAACATTGCTTTCGATTCGCTGATAAATTCTTGTGGCTGTAACGCCGGTATTCCCCGTAATTAACATTGATTTTAAAGACGGATAACCGAGAGTTCCGCTTTGTGACCAAGTTATATTTGCGGTGCCTGAAAACAATATCCAGCCGTCAAGCGTATATACGGGAGAACCGGCTGTTATCGTGCCGCTTGTACCTCGACTTGCAATCGTCATGCCGGGATTGCGGATTTTATTGACGTATCCGCCTGCAATAGAGCTATTTATAGTGGTAATACTACTGTTTATAGACGCTAAATTTACCGATAATAACTGGAATTGAGTACCGTCATATTGAATTGAAACAACCGCACCGCTCGCAATGTCCGAAGCGACAAGAGCGGTTGCTCCGCTTTTTGTTAATGCTTTTGCACCAAGTGAGCTTACATTAACCGTGACATTGGTTGTATTTGCCGCCGAAGCAATAAATTGGAATTTTTGCCCTGCCGCATAAGATGTAATTGCTATACTTGGAGTTATTGTAATAACATCACCCGTCCCCGTTGCCGTACTACACCAAACAACATTATCTTGAACTTGTCCTACTGCTGCATATTGATTTCTAGCTGTTGCATTACCTACACCGGTATGAGCAAAACCACTCATTGGAAGGTTTGCGGTAATCGTAGTTTGACCGTCTTTGCAAATACAATTTGACAAACCTGTAGCAAATCCGTTATCTTCGGTATCAACACGATTTGCAGTAATCGGAATTGCAGAGCCTGCATCAACCGTCCAATTGTAAACTCGAGTAAATGAACCGCTTCCGTTAAATGGCATGATAGGAACTCCTTATGATAATACAAATTCTTTGTATTTGGTTTATATATTGTACTTTATATAAATAATTCATTGACCGCCCCCTAATGCTTTGCCAAGTAACATTCTTGTTGTTGGTGAGGTTGCGACTTTATAGAGCTGATGCCCGCCTAATGCGGCGGCTAGTGCCTCGGGAGGTAATGTATTTACAGCAGTTAATCCTACCCCTAATATACCTGTTTCTTTTGCAAGCTCTTTAAGATTAGTCGGTGTATACTTCTGAATCTGCCTACCAAGCGGGGTTGCGGCTTCTCCTGCTGCTTTATGAGCTATATTATCTATGGCATTAAACATGCCTGATTGCCTATCTAATGATTGCCTTACCCCTATATCCGGCACCGCCTCAGAAATTGAATTATTCATTAAATTGCGTATTGCAGTAACAGCTTTAGTTCTCGGTGTGTCTATGGCACTATCAAATGTTCTTGGTGCTTCATTAAGAATTTGATTATCAAATTCTTTCCTAGCTTGCAGCACGCTAGAAGCAGTCAAAGGGTAATTATTGGTTAAATGAGTAGTTGCTGCATTTACTGCCTTCTCAATAATAGGCTCTCCTGCCGATGTAATGCTTGTTGCGTTTGGCAAAGTGTTTCTTATATTTTGCAATCCATTTAATATAGAGTCTTCATTTATAGGAACATCATTTGCCTGTAATTTAATTTTTAAACCCTCCGCCTCTGCATTATTAGCATCTTGAATTAAATTAAGATTTTTTTGGAATGAATTCGATGCTTTTACCTCAGGAATACTTTTAATAGCATCTATCATTTTAATATCTTGCGAAGTGGGTTGATATATATTTTTACCGTTTATTTGACGGGTATTTAATGCCCGCTCTTCCAAAACGGAAGGTGTTAACTTAGGTGTGATAAGTTTGTTTATAAAGGTATTATTTGCAGCTTCTTCCCCTGCCTTACCCGAATTATACAGAAAGTCACCTAAGGGTTTTGTGGCAGTATTTACGACCGAAGTAGTCGGTGCTATGGCAAGTATATTTGCCAATGCCTTTGCGTCATCGGAAACCTCATTTGCCGTATCCTGCACATGAGGGCTATTCATTAGATAATCACCTAGTGATTTTCCTATATCAGTATTGCTTAACTTGTTGATTCCGCTATTATAAGTATTATTTATAGCGTTTCCTGTAGATTGCACGGCGTTATTTATCGGTTGTGTTATAGAGCCGGGAAGTGAATTATATCCACTTTTCACAGCTTCAGTAATAGGGGTAACAGCACCGGAAGAAGCCGCACCAAGCATCTGAATCCCTGCACTTGCTGGGTTTAAATCACGATTTGCATATACTTCGCCTATCTTATTCATGCTTTCCGAAAAATCCTTACCGACTCTATCTAAATATCCGGGGTTATTAGATGCAACGTGTTGCTGTACGGTAGAATCAATAATATCAGGAGAAGTTCCATCAGGAAATTCTAGTATTGTATTACCTCCAATATTTGCGTGAATTACCATTACAACCTCTTACCTGTAGCATCATATTTAATTACTTGAGAGGGTGCGGAAATAGAATCCGAATTTGGCATACCTTGTTTTGATAATTCATCGATTTGTTTTTCGGTTAGTACAGGGTCGCCGTTCGGAAGTGTGTTAATTCCTTTGGCACGCAAATCATTTGATAAAGATTTTAAAGTGTTATAATAATTTTTATGCAGACCATAAACATCTGAAATTTTTGTGTCAGAAGGCTCACTAGCATCAATACCTGTCGCACCTACTATTATATTTTCAAGCATTTTATTGCCTTTTACACCTGCATTTGCCAAAGAAGGTCCAATTTCCGCCAGAGTTCCTTGCTTAGATGCCTGTCCAAATAATGAATTTGCCTTTGCTGTATCGGTATTAAATTGTTTATTCAAAGTCTGTTGAAATCCGTCACCCTCATTATTAACACCAAGGCCATGGCTTGTATTTGGTGCATTTTCAATCATTGTGGCAAATCTATGATTAACGGCAGGGGCTGCACCAATAGCAGCAATGTATGCTTTTTGAGAATCAGCAGCATCAGCGGCTTCAGTTTCCAATTTTTTAGTTTCAGCGGCAACCCCTGCTTTAGTATCTGGATATTGGATATTGCCGGTTTTATTTGTCTCTATTCCGTTAGTGGTTAATTTAGTGGAATTCGGCACTAAATCATTAAGAGCGTTAGGATTTGCAGAGGCATCATTCATCTGCGTAGGGGTAACTCCGGGCGGCAAATCTCTACTTGTAATTTGCGGAGCAGGGGTTGGCGTGCCGGAGATAACTTGTGGCGGTGTATATCCGGCGGCAGGTTGTGGATTTGATGTAGAAGGTAATTGTGGATATAAACTATTTGCGGGAACTTTTCTTCCGCTAGGTAAATCAACTAAACCGGCAGCAAGAGCCTTGTTTTGCTCAAGTTGCATTGCTGCGTCTTTACCGAGATTTTTCTGTTGGTCGGTTATTTCCGCATTTTTAGCAAGAGCATCACCTGCCTTACCGGTCATGTATAGATAATTATCGATATTTTTATCACCGGTTATTGCCGGTAAACTACCTTGTGAATTTTGCAAAGCATCTGCAATCTTCTGATTGGTTTCTTTAGCCAAATAAGCACCTGCAAGCATACTGCCGAGCTTACCTAGTCCCTCGCCTGCAGTGTATGGAATTGCTACGCCACCGGCTGCAGTACGATTTATGCCGCCTTCAACGGGAGCTTCGCCTTGTTGCATCAATTGAGCCGCTAAAGCCTGCTGTTGCTGCAATTGCATTGCCGCCGCAGGATTAGTAAGCTGTAGCATATTCATTTGAGGTGCGGTTGTTGCTATTAAAGGATTTGCCATATTAGAACCATTTTTTCGCCGCCATTGCACCAAGCCCGCCTAAAGCACCGTCTGTTAAGTAGCTATTGTGCTTTATAGCTCCATATATTTGAGGGGCAGCCATACCACCAAGTGCAGTTAATGCCATATTATTATTACTCATATCACCACCCATTAAGCCCCCGGCTAATTGTTGCGGAGAGAACTGTTGTTGTCCGGGCATCATTGTTTGAGCTATATTTACCATATCAACCTCCATTCAACCAAGGTAAGGATGCATTCGCATTATTGCCATAGAATTTAGTCGACCAAGGCAAACTTGAATCTGCATTTGCATTCATTAAGCCTGAAAAGCCCCCTTGATTGCTTCCGGGAATAAAATCATTACCCGTGGCTTTTGATGCTCCAGCCATAGACATTAAAGTTTGAGGGTCAATCGAGCTAGATTTACCGCTTGAGAAGTTAGCAGGTTGTGCTTGTGTAATATCACCTTGTTCCTGCATTAAAGCATTAGCAAGTTGCTGTTGTTGCGAAAGCAATCCCTGATTATTATTTTGCATTAAAAAATTAGCAGTGTTCATTGTAGATAATCCTTTATGCTTAATAGGCTTTTCTCGACTATATCAATAATATTCCGTATATTAGCATTATTATTCCGATGCTCGATATTGTGGTATTTTTCCATATACTCTCTCCTATCGGCAATCCCACTCAAGAAAGCTGTGCAATTGATACAATCAAGTGAGCTTTCTGTAAAATCAAACCATTCAGGGACTTCTTCTCCCTGTGATGCCAAGTAATCTAAAACATCTTGTTTTAACCACTTTTCAATAGGGAATAACATTTCAATTCCCGCATCAATATTACCGGAACGCAAAGGGGATTTAGTTGATTCCTCGTTACGCTGCCCTCTAATAATAAGCGTTACACCTAATTCAACCGTTTTATTAAAAGCAGGAATCCACATATTGCTTGCACAACAATCATAACCGCTTACTAACCTTAAACCCGATTCTCCATTCATAGATTGAGCAACAATGCTTGCTCCCGTGGGTAAAATATCCGTAGGCATTCCATACATTTTTTTAAATGTATTTACATCTGTTTTTATCTCAATAAATTTAGGTAAATCTTTAGTGTGTTTTTTTACTAATTCTAT
>Ga0208495_1000284_pt1 | contig 20563 bp, 20 predicted proteins | sample CryBogmetaGMA14M_FD_184551 | JGI IMG/M metagenome (GOLD analysis project Ga0208495, IMG submission 184551) | Freshwater microbial communities from Crystal Bog, Wisconsin, USA - MA14M (SPAdes) | ecosystem: Environmental > Aquatic > Freshwater > Lake | place: Crystal Bog, Wisconsin, USA...
GGACCTATCACGACCCCTGTCGTCTAGGCCGCCAAGCCGGAATAATGGATGCACCTCGGAGCCTGATTTCGGGCATTCCCGGGGTCACCCTTCGTGAGATGGACCATAATCGGGAAAATGGAATCTGCTGTGGTACGAGCGCATGGATGAACTGTTCCGCTTGTTCCAAGGAAATCCAAAAAAGACGTCTCGGCGAAGCGGTTGCAACTGGTGCCGGGACTCTTATAACGGCTTGTCCTAAGTGTCGAGTTCATCTGAGTTGTGCCCTGCGGGACATGGACCTAGACTTGAAGATCCGCGACATAAATGATCTTCTGGCACAAACTTTGAAGACATGACTCCAATGACCTGGGAGACAACTTTTTCTTCGCTTTTATCCGGCGATCATTCGCCGGCATACTATCAATCGTCCCAGAGAGACTGTTGGTGAATTCTCTGCCCTGAGGGAAAGGTTAGCCCACGGATATGGGACGTAGGACGGTAAAAGTATGGCGTCACGTGAAGTTCTCATCATCGGCGGCGGGATAGCCGGAATGCAAGCGGCGCTGGATCTTGGCGAGATGGGTATCCAAGTCCACCTTGTGGAGAAGAACCCGAGTATCGGCGGAAAAATGGCTCAGCTTGACAAGACCTTTCCCACCAATGACTGTACAATATGAATTCTCTCGCCCAAGCTGCTGGATGTCGGTCGGCATCCCAACATAAATCTTTTGGCTTACAGCGAGGTAACAGACTTCTCCGGTCAAGTCGGAGATTTCAGAGTAATAATCCATAGGAAGGCACGTTACGTTGACCAGAGCCGCTGTACGGCCTGCGGTGCCTGCGCACAGAAGTGTCCTACCAAAGTACCCAACGAGTTCAATTTCGGTCTGGACCAACGCAAAGCCATTTTCAAGGATTATGCACAGGGAATTCCATCCATATATACCATTGATCCTGAGCACTGCAAGGTGTTGCAGGGCGGCAAGTGCGGAGTGTGTGCGAAGGTATGCCAAGCCAAAGCAGTCGACTATGAGCAAAAGGACGTGGATATTGAACTCAACGTAGCTGCTGTAATTGTATCTACCGGTTATGAGCTGTTCGACGCTACGCAGATTTCAGAATACGGATTCGGCAGGCTTCCCAATGTAGTCTCTTCACTGGAAATGGAACGGCTTCTCAGCGCAGGAGGTCCAACAATGGGTCACCTGACCAGGCCTTCGGTGATTCACGGTGAGGCCCGCCTCAAGGATTTATCAAAGCTTATCAAAAAAGCAGAGAAGTCGGGTGACGCCGCTGAATTGTCAGAGTTCCAGCGAGAGCAGAAATGGCTTGAGGAACACGTTCACAAGTATCATACAGCCAAGAAGCTTGGATTTATCCAATGCGTAGGATCGAGGGATTTCCGGTTCCACAAATACTGCTCCAGCTACTGCTGCATGCATTCGATCAAAGAAGCAATAATAGCCAAGGAGCACGAACCCCAAACCGAATCCTCCATCTTTTACATGGATCTCAGGACTGTGGGCAAGGGATTTGAGGAATACAAGGTAAGGGGCGCAAAAGTTTCCGGTCTCAAGTACATACGCGGCAGGGTGGCGGAAATCTCTCAGGACGAGGATCTCAATCCTGTAGTCTGCTACGAGGACACTGAGCAACGCAGGGTTGTAAGCGAGACCTTTGACATGGTGATCCTTGCCAATGCGTGTTCGGCATCGAAGGGCATCAGTACTCTGGCTGGACTACTCGGTGTGGAGCTTGAAGAGAACAACTTTGTAAAAACCCACCCGAACCGACCTCTGGACAGCAGTGTTCCCGGAATCTACACCTGTGGATGCGCCCAGGGGCCCCTGGATATTCCGGAGTCAGTGGCCCAGGCAAGCAGTGCTGCGGCTCGGGCTGCCGAAGTCGTAATGACAGGAGGCCGGGCTCTGGCCGTCTGATGGAGATATCGTATTGAAAGACCTAGCAAAATCTGATGTTCGCATTGGGGTTTTTGTTTGCGACTGCGGTTCCAACATTGCAGGATACCTGGAGATGAAGGAACTGGTCGATTATGCCAAGACCCTACCGGGTGTGGCCTTTGTTCAGGAGAACCTTTATACGTGTTCCGAAGGGGGAATAAACGAGATCAAAGATGCCATACCGAGGGAAAACCTCAACCGAGTGGTCGTGGCGTCCTGCACCCCTCGTACTCACGAACCGCTTTTCATGAGCGCTTGCGAGGAAGCTGGTCTTAACCCCTATCTTTTCGAGATGGCCAACATCAGGGACCAGTGCTCGTGGGTCCACATGCAGGCCAGGGAAAAGGGCACTCAAAGAGCCAAAACGCAGATTGCTATGGCGGTTGCCAAGGCGGCCCGTTTAAGGGAACTGAGTCGCATTAAGCTCGGCCTGACTCACAGGGCCATTATAATCGGCGGAGGAATCTCTGGAATGTCTGCTGCTATGGCCCTTGGAAATATGGGTTATGAGGTAGATTTAATCGAAAAGCAAGATCGGCTGGGAGGTTTGCTCAATGACCTTAACTTAATCCTCCCGACTCACGAACCGCCCTCTATTTTATTGGACGATCTGAGCGCGAGACTCAACGACAATCCCAAGGTGACCATCCACACGAATGCACTTGTCAAAAAGGTCGAGGGTTACATAGGCAATTTTGTCGCAACCGTCGAAGAAACCGGCACAGAAATCAAGCTCAAGGTAGGGGCCATCATTGTTGCCCTCGGAGCGCGAGTGCTGAAGCCGGCGGGCCTCATGGGCTACGACGGGGAGAAAGTCGTCACCCATCTTGAACTGGAAGCCATCTTGCGTCGTGGTGCTCCCCCGGCCAAGAACGTGGTGATGATTCAGTGCGTGGGCTCCAGGTGCGAAGAACGAACCTATTGCTCACGTATTTGTTGTATGACCGCCGTAAAGAACGCAATCCTTCTGAAAGAGTCGAACCCAGAGATTAATGTGACTATAATGTATCGGGACATGCAAATGTACGGTGTGGAAAACGAGGACATGTTCCGCCGCTCGAAGGAAATGGGGGTTCGCTATGTGACATATGATCCAGGTAAGCCTCCCTCTGTTATGCAAAATGAGGTAAGGGTGTATCACCTCCGCATGGGAAAAGAGATCAAGGTGCCGGCCGATTTGACTGTCCTCTCAACTCCCCTTATTGCACAGGAAGACGCCAGAGACACCTCTACTATGCTCAAGGTGCCGGTTAATGAGAACGGCTTCTTCCTCGAAGGCCACGTGAAATTGAAACCGTTGGATTTTGCCACCGATGGAGTCTACCTCTGTGGAAACGCCCGCTTTCCTTCCACCATCAGGGAAGCAATTGCCCAAGGATTGGGAGCCGCTTCCAGGGCTGCGGGTGTGCTCTCTAAGGATGCCCTGTACACGAGCGGCATCGTTGCCGACATCAGCCCTGATACCTGTTGCGGATGCCTTGGATGCGTACAGGTCTGTCCTTACGGTGCAATCAACTACTTTGAGGACCGGGGGATCTGTCAGGTTAACAAGGTTCTCTGTAAGGGATGCGGAGGGTGCGCTGCGACCTGCCCTTCAGGAAGCGCCAGGTTGGATGGATTTTCCAACCAACAGATCTATTCGCAGATTGAAAAGGCCTTGGCAGGATGACAAGCTGAGGCACGTCCCGGAGTTAAGGTACGTGCAATGATTGTTCAGCGGGGATAGCGTCCTTCGTGATCTCCGTGGTGATATTTGTACGGATTTGCACGGATCCTTTTTTGAGAGGAATCAGGATGTCCAACGAACAGTTCGAACCCACAATAGTCGGCTTTCTGTGCAACTGGTGCGCCTATGCTGGTGCAGACCTGGCTGGAGTGAGCCGCTTACAATATCCTCCGAATCTCCGGACCATTAGGACCCTATGCTCCGCAACTGTAGGACCTCACCAGATTTTGAAGGCCTTTCAGAAAGGCGCGGACGGGGTTTTTGTGGGTGGCTGACACATTGGAGATTGCCATTACCTGTACGGTAATTACATGACGGTAAAGAGAATGGCTTTCATGCAGAAGCTATTGGAGTTTTCAGGCATAGACCCTGAGCGCTTGGTGCTGAAGTGGGTCTCCTCTGCGGAAGGCCCTCGTTTCGCTCAAGTTGTCTCAGAATTTGTTGAGAAAATCCGCACGCTGGGACCGTCCCCTATGGGTCGGAACTCCATCGTCAAGAAGGCAGGTTGAAGGGCCTGAAAAACATCTATTAAACGGGCCTCTCAGTGAACTTCCGGTGGCCTGCCTAACGGGAAGACTCATGATTGAAGAAGTTAAGAACCATGTTAAGACTCTTATGGATGAGGGAAAGATCACCGCATTCCTGGGACTTAAGGACAGTGAGGGAAACATCTTTCCGCATCTTTACCAAAAACAGAATGAGCTGGAAAACGGGTTCAGCATTGGAGACCTGAAAGGGCCCGGCGATTCCCGCTACCCTCTCGCCGATATTCTTATGACTGTGCTGAACCAGGATCCGGAAAAGGCAGTTGGAGTTCTTTTGCGTGGGTGTGATGAACGAGCCCTCAATGAACTTTTGCGATGGAACCAAATTCACTCACCTGACCGAATAGTTAAAGTTGGGATAGCCTGTTCGTCGGAACTGGCGGGAGCCCACGAGTGTCGAAAACCTTTCCCTGATGAATTCGTGGCAGGTGAAAAAACTGATCCGGTTCCCAACGCCACTGTCGAGCGCGTCATGGCAAAAGATTTATCTCAGCGGCTAGATTACTGGTTAGGTGAGTTTGACAGATGCATAAAGTGCTACGGCTGCCGCAACGTGTGTCCAGTCTGTTTTTGCAATGTTTGCACCCTGGAAGAGGACAGTCTGATTCGAACAGGAGACCTCCCTCCGGAAAATCCAATGTTTCATCTGACCCGAGCAGCCCATATGGCAGGCAGATGTATCGACTGTAATCTCTGCACCGAGGCTTGTCCTGCAGAGATACCCCTCAGGACCCTTTACAAGAAGGTTGCTCAGATCATTCACGAAGAGTTTGGCTATGTTACCGGAGAACCGGGTGAAGGAAAATCTCCGCTTAATATCCTGGGCCCTGATCCGGGGCACACTGCGGCAAATGACTGATACAACCAGGATCGGCTTGTAATCGTTATATTCCTACCCAGATGTCTGAAATTAACTATTCCATACATCTTTGTAGGAACATATTCTCCCATCCAAATCTCAGAAGCGTCGTGCTGATACTCAATAATTACTTTATATCAAGATAATAGCGCTTCAAGTGGCTCTGTGTTTCCGTCTGGCATCATAGTTGCTTGAGTTACTTTGCATCACTGACGAGATATTTCGATACATCTGGAGTTGCACAAGGCTTTCGCGCCCTAAGTTCGTGACAGAAATTTTTGCAACGAGTATATAGCGTTTTAATTGTGAAAACTGGTGTGTAATAGAATTGGAGGGATGAGAAAAAATGATGAGACTCAAGTGCGTGTTGGCAGCATTTCTCTGCGTGCTGATGATTCCGGTTCTGACCGTTCCTGTTCTGGGATGGGAATTTCAGATGACCGGCTCGATGATATGGGCCTACGAGTTCTACAACCAGTCGGGGGCTCAGGGCTTTTTTGGACCGTACAACGTGGACAGGGGCGCGAACACGACAACAGCAAATCTCAACTATTGGTGGAACGGCCCCAGAATAGCCCAGAACATTGTCACGGGTCAAAACGCCAGCAAATCCTATTTTTTCGTCTTATTCGACCCATCCATCAACATCAATCCGGCACTCAAGTTCCAGGGGCGAATACGCCTCGGTCAATGGAACAATCCATGGGCAAGCTACTACTTGACTCAGAGCGTTATGGGCACGGACAATGCGTTCAGCGAAGCCCAGTTCACCATGTTTTGGGCTACGGCATCGTTGCCCTGGGGTACATTCGGCATAGGCAAGAGGCCGTGGAAATTTGGAACCGGCTTGCAGTTTGACGGTTCCGACGGTCTTACCACCGAGTCCATGGTCTTGAATGTCCCCTATGGACCTTTTGACTTTGGTCTGGCCTTTTATCCGCATCGACCTACGAATCAGCTTCGGAACATCTTCATAGATTGGCAAAACCCACGCAGTCCTGTGCTGCCGGCGCAGCCTATCCCTGGAGATCCGTACAACCTCATTGCTTCCCCGTACTTCAACACAGCGGATAAGAGCGGCGTGATAATAAGCGATTTTTTGCTGTACGCAGTGTACAGTAGTGGATCACTCCAGACAGGGATCCTGGGATCATACGGTGGTTTTCACATAGGCCCTGAAGCGCAGTTATTGCGCACTAGACCTTCACCAACGCCACCCCCCCCAGTCCCTGGAGCCCCTTCATTAGCTTACTTTCCGCACCATTTGTGGGGCATAAGAGATGATTTACTTAGGGGAATAAAATTTGCGCGACAAGAGGACAGGATTTTGATAAGAGAGAGGCACCATAAGGAGGTGCAGAATGAGAGTAATGCCAGGAATCCTGTCCCAAGCAGACGTGGGCTATTTACCTATTGTCGCGGCGTTTGTCAAGAAAATTGGCGTGGCCGAAGTAATCCTTCACTTACGCGCGGATAGGTGGCGCCCAGGAGCCTTGCGAGGCCAAGGTTCGGATGCAGTCTTTTCAGGGAGGATTGTGCGAGGGGAATAAGGCGGCATAGGGATCTGCTCGCGGATTACGAGCCAAGAGATCAAGAGCAAGCTTTTCCCTGTTCTTCACTTCCCCTCCTCGCTTCTTGATGGTTGCTGTGACAGTTGTCAGTGTGCTTCTGACCTCTGCCCCCGCATCGGTGACCGAACCGAAACTGACCTTTCTCGCAATTACGGAGGGCCGCAAATCTCTTTCGGCAAGATTATTCTCCGCAGGTACAGCTCGACTGTCCGCCCAGTGAAAGAGTCGGTGCTCGTTTTCCCGGAAGATGTCTTGAATGCGACGAATCCCCTGATGCCGAGCAGGTTGTGCCATGCTGGTTTTGATCTCCTCGCGCAGGCAGGCGGCCCGACGATAAAACTCCTCATCAGAGATCGGCTGACCTCGGAGTCCTATGGCCAGAGACAACTGGGGAGCCACTACGGCTACGAAGGTTGATACTTCCGCATCCCCGAGAATTCCTTCTCCAAATCCTGTACGTCTCTGAGAAGATGGGCATAGCAGTACTGAATCTGACAAGGGGTTTTGTTGTAGGCGGCATACCGGTCCACTACCAGGGTGCCCGGCAAGGGTTCCCGGCCAAAAACCCCTTGAGAAACCTTGGAAGAGCGGCTTTTGCCAAATTGAAAAACGCTCAGTTCGGGAGTGGCAAAAAGCCATACATACCCGTTCTTACCGTCAGTCCTCCACCCGGTCTCGTCCGCGTGTTTGACCGGCGCCCGTCGATACTCTTCAATAAGTCTGTCCGGAACCCCCTCAAAGAGACGGGCACAGCTTCTAAAAAGCTTTGCGAGGCTACCAGCCCCTATCCCAAAATACTCACTTATCCGCCCCATAGGCACCCCGTGGAGGTAGTGCATTTCGACAGCGTCTGCAATGAACTGATTGCCATAGAGGCTTTTCGGGAACACTCCAGGAGCTTGAGCCGTCACATTGCGACGACAACGAGCACAATACCTCTTGGCAAGACGAAAATGGATCTTCTCGGTCTTATGAGATGGACTGTCCACAACGCTCCGCTCCGCCCATCCCTTTTTCTCCAAAGGAGTTCCGCAATCCGGGCACGTCTCGCTATCTGGCTCTACCACCACCGTACGATCATGAAACAGGCCCCATACTCGTGTTAAAATAGGCTGACCCTATACAACTCTCACAATGAAAACGCGAGAAAAATCTGCCCCTCTTAAAAAATAACACCCCAAGACCTCTTGTCCCCCGGGTAAGTGAAGGATTACAGTGCTCAATGGAAAATAATAAAAAAAAATTAGTACCAAGGTCTGGCAATTCTTGACGGTCTAATCTGGAGTATCAGTTTTATTTAATTTGGAAGTTAATCTGTCAATACGCATTGGACAACGGTATTCTTTCAGTCGGGAAAAGTAGGACGGTGGAATAGTGTACCACTTGGGTCCTAAAGGAGATGTAAAGGTAAAACCAACCAAGTATTTACTTACACTCGGTCGAATCAGCGCTCCAGACTTGCACAGGATGTCGATATGAAGTAAATCACGGAGCATTGTTAATCAAACCATAAAATCAGGAAAGGAGGAGAAGATGCCTATAACTCCAATAGTAGTCCGAAGGAAAAAAACACCTGAAATAATTGTCGAAAAGACAGAAAAGATTTTGAATACAGATACAAAGAAACCAGCCCCAATAAAATCAGAACCTCAAGACAAACCGGAAAACCCAAAAGGTCCAGCTCCAGTTGATAAGGTCTCCCAACACCTCGACTACCTCAAGGAGATTGAATTCCTCTCTTCTCCTGATAAAGAAATAGCTGGGGCCAGTTTTTATCTCTGTTATCTAATCAACGAAAACAGGAACACGACCACGCTATTTCCTCTTAAGGATGGAGTATTGGAGAAGATATACAAGGGTGGTTACAAATGTTTGATGGTAAGTTACGTTAAAAGAGGGGACCGATTGACCTACCAATTGCCCAAAGAAGTTAAAGAGAAGTGGGAGTCCGAGACCTGTGGTAAGGTAGGTATGACCATCCTTTATAGGACTCCAGACAGTTTTGTCCAGACAGAGAGAGGGTATTACGACTTATATCAGTTCCATATAGTGGTGGAACCATTCAGGTTTCTGTTCTATATACCTGTTGAAAACGCACCATGGGTCACCAATGACAGGATATTAAGACCGACCTTATATGCCAGCTACACAAACGAGTATGGGTTGCTGAGGGGCAAAAGTATTAAGATATCAAGGAAATCTACTAATGCCACAGATGAACAGATAGGTTATAGAATCAAGAAGTTCCTAAAATATCTAACCCCCGAGTCTTAGCACTAGGTTCTGTTCATCTGAAGAATTTTCCTTTCTTCAAGGTAGAAAAAGACCTCAGATGACTGGTGAACAAGGAATATTAGATGGGAAAGAAACCGAAAAAGGAAACACACCCAAGCAAATACGACCAAATCAACTCGTTTATCCCTCAATTTTGCTTTTCTGCGCAAAAAAAACAAATTGCCCGACACAGCGGCCACTATAGCGGCAAAGGCATTCGACCTCTCAATCAGCGTCCTGCTCCTGAAACAGTTTCTCGACAGAGGCCTACATTCCCCTTGTCTCGGTTTTCACTCTTCATGGCTGTCCGGACATAATTTATGTTGACATATCTTTGATGGCCGAGTAGCCTAACTACACATTTTTAACTATACAATTGGCCAAGATTCATTCTGTTCTTTAGCGAACCAGAGCATACGGTTAATCCGGGTCAAATGTTTTAACCTTGGAGGGTGTAATGGGGACATGGGGTAAACAGTATAGTTTTGTTCTGATAGCCATTCTGGTATTCTCGCTGTGTTCCAGCCTTTGTGAGGCTCAGTATTCAAACACACCATACAGTTCTCCTTCGCTGTTGAGGGGATTATCAGGTCAGGGACTTGATATGACTCCATCCAATCCTCTGGGAACCCCTGGAACTTCCGGGCCTTTGGCGTTGCGTGGCTCAGATACAGTCAGTCTGTCCAGCGGTATGTTCCAGGGATTATTGCCGCCTATCCCGAATCTCCAGTTGGGTTACGTATATTCCTTCAGCAGGAATTATGGGGCTGGTCGTGTTACCGGTGATTATCTCAAGCCTTTTAGCCTTGACAGGGAATCATTTGTTTTCGGTGAGGTCCACGCTGAAGCCTGGAACTTCTGGGGTTCCGGCAGGAGTGGCTATTCAGGCGGTATAGTCAATAGCCGGGTAGATTTGTCGCTTGGAGGCGGATACAGGAAGTTTTTGGGAAATCAGGCGCTCATAGGTATTAATGGATTCTACGACACTACAAGGCTTGTTGGCGCATGGTTTCCATCCGGGAGTTTAGGATTTCAAGCGGCCTGGCTGCTTCCCGGCAGTGACGCGCTGGACCTGAATTTCAACTGGTATGGTCAGCTCTTCAACTGCGGGCAGTGGGTAAATACCTTCAGATATGGTCCATCCAATTACGATTTCGAAGCTGGCTATTCACATGAAATATGGGACGGTGGTCCTGACCTTCGTTTGAAAGTCAAGGGATACCACTTTGATGTGGGGACCAACTTAAACGGGTACAGCGCTGGAGCCGAACTCAGGTCACGTGACGGGATGTTTGTACTAAAGTACGAGGGGCTGCGCACGACAGGCTGAACAACACCTACCAGACCATCGGTGGATACGTCAATATCGGCCTCCAGCTCGAAAACCTTCTTAGTGGCTTAAGTCTTTTTACCGCGCCTACTCCTATCTTTAGAAGTCCCCGTAGTTTGAGCTACATGGCTAACCAACCAGTGCATAGGAACTGGAGTCAGCCCAGCGCAGTAGTGGTTTCACGCGCAGCGACAACAACGAGTTCTAGTCCAACTCCTGGCCCTACTCCAATTGATTGTACCGGTAGTCTTGATGATTATAAAATTGTAAAGATTGGGGATGTGATATCAAGCAGCTACGTGTATGAGACTTTTTATTCAGTTCCTGACAGTGCTGCAACTAAACAAAATTTCAGAATAAAGTGGTGTGGCCTGGATGTTGACAAGACCGGATCAGTGACACTCAATGGTCTCTGGGTCTGGGGATGTTTGAGTAACGTCCCGCAAAAAGCATATAACAACGAAGCGTTTGTTGGTAAAACAATTGACAGCGAATCAGGCACTTTACAGGTGATATTAAACCGAGGCCCAGTCCCTGATGGTACTGCCACTTGTAATCGCGTTTATCTAAGCATGACGGCTAGCCTTTATTTTAAACCAGGCGGCGGAATGTCAATAGTGGGTTACACGCCTCCTTAGTGTGAATTAAAATGGGCGATAAAATGAGCGTTCTGGATAAGTTTTTTTGCGATGGGAATGGGCGCTGTTCACATTCGCAAATTGAGTCACGGCTACGGTTTATTGCCCGGGTGGGCCGAAAAAACAACCTGTAGTAATCTGCTTCGGTGTCTCATATCCGTAAAGCCCCCTGCGATCTCCTAACCGCTGGGGGTATTTTTTTAGAGGAGACGTGAAGACTGGGCCGTTTGATAAAAGAAGAACCCCGGAAGGGCGAGATTACTTCCACATTTGTTGATTCAAGTAGATTGAGTGACTTTCTGGTATTCAGTGGCGCCGTGCTTCCGCGCCCGGTTCCGGTGGCCATCATCAATTGGCAGGCCTGAACGGGACAACATGTGCCGTTATCACCCTGATGCGAAGAAAAACAACTGTTTTCTGGTTCTAATTACTTTTGCCAGTGGAGTTCCCAAACCATGCTATTCCAAACAACATGAAAAAAAGGAAGGGCGTCCTAAATAATCAGAAAAAAACTGTCCGTTTAATTTGGGATTCAACAATCGCCAGGCTATAATCTCCGGCCTTAGTGAGGCTCTCAAGAACGGCGACAAATCACTTGTGGGGAACAAGGGATACAGAAATTACCTCTGTACCGAGGGACCACACAGATGTGGAGTATCTTTTCCGTTCTGCCAAGATTCTTCTCGGGACCCGACCGGTATTCCACAAATATGACCGTACAATCCGAAGTCACGTGTTCTGTTCCTTCCTCGCCCTCGTTCTTCGCCGCTTACTCCAAGATCGCATTGATGCCAAAGGATGCTGCCTGGAGTGGGCTGATACGTTGCTGTCGCTGGATGACCTGACTGAAACTCAACTGGACCACCAAGGCAAGCGGTTTTTCTTGCGCTCAGACCCCAAACCAACCTGTACGCGAGTGTTTCAAGCGGTCGGAGTCGCTATGCCGCCCATAGTACGACAGCTCCCTTGTGAGGTAGTCGAATAATCCTCCCTCCCTAAAACGAACACAACCCTGGTGCCACTATCTTGTGCCGCGTCCGTAAAATGTCAACATGACAATAGGTTACTGAAATGCGGTGTAGAATATCAGTTAGAGATCAGTTCATAATCCCATCTGACTTAAACGCGACTGAGGAGTTACGTCGTGGGTAAATTTTGATAGATTTTTTTTCCAGATAGGGATTTACTCTTGACCTAAGAAAATTTTTCGTTATAGTTTTGTTAAGGTCTAGAGTTATCTGACGACCTGGAACCTTTAGTTGTGTTGTTGACCAAAAATATACCGCCTGGATCCATTGGACCGGGACGGGAGGACGCAAAGAGTGGATGAAAAACGCCTTCCGACCGGAAGGTTTTTTTTTGGAAAATTTGCTATGAAGACGTTTCGTTCATTAGCACAGATGAAAGAGTGGTCCAAGGCCCAGATTACCCGCGGGGAGACAATCGGATTTGTTCCTACCATGGGTTATCTCCACGAGGGGCACATCGGCCTTATGCGCCGCGCCCGTTTAGAAAATAGCCGAGTTATTGCCAGCATCTTTGTCAACCCGACGCAGTTCGGGCGGAACGAAGATTTCGGTAGTTACCCAAGAGATCCTGAATCCGATTCTCTCAAGTGCCGACAGGCCGAAGTAGACGTTCTGTTCATGCCGGAAACACAAGACGTCTACAATCATGAGTTCCAGACCTATGTTGATGTCGAAAGGGTTTCCAAGCCTCTTTGCGGCAAGTCACGACCGGGGCATTTCAGAGGAGTGGCCACTGTTGTTCTCAAGCTCTTCAATATGGTCTACCCCTCCTCGGCCTATTTTGGCGCCAAGGACTACCAGCAACTTCAAGTAATTCGGAGCATGGTAAAGGACCTGAATCTTGACGTCCGTATAGTGTCGTGTCCAACCCTGCGTGAGGAAGACGGTCTGGCCATGAGTTCTCGCAATTCTTACCTGGCCCCGGTAGAAAGGGCGCAAGCTGTTTGCCTATTCCAGGCTTTGCAGATTTCCGGTGAGTTATTCAGAAACGGTGAGAAAGAGCCCATGAAATATATTGAGGCCATGTCGGGCCGGATAATCAGAGAGCCTGATGCCGATCCGGATTACATAAGCCTTGTTCACCCTGAAACTCTCGAGGACTTGAACGTGGTGGATGATAGCTGTTTGGCAGTATTGGCGGTTCACATAGGTAAAACGAGACTCATCGACAACATGCTGTTTGAGGGCCGTGCCCGAGATACCTGATTCGTCTGGTTCTCGGTGCAAATCTCTTCAACAAAACCGCAATTTTATCCTGCAGGAGGAGAGACATGTTGCGGACAATGCTAAAATCCAAGATACACAGGGCAACCGTGACCGAGGCCTGTATAGATTATGAAGGCAGTATCACTATTGATTCCAGCTTACTGGAAGCTGCAGACATCCTCGAGTATGAACAAGTCCAAATTTACAACGTGTCCAATGGGGAGAGATTTGCCACGTACGTAATCAGAGGCAAACCGGGTACCGGGGTAATATGCCTGAATGGCGCTGCGGCCAGAAAAGTTTCCGTGAAGGACCTGGTAATCATTTGTTCTTACGTAGTTATGGAAAATTCAGAATGCCCCGTCCACAAATCCCGAAACGTCTTTGTGGATAGCAAGAACAAAATAGTGAAAGAGGATTGAATTGGTAACATAGGTGATCCTCTGCCACTTACTGGAAAAGGTGGGCCGGGAGCATGCCTCATCGGCCTTTAGATAAGCGAGCGGGGGAAGCTACCCCCAACCCCCCTCTCTTTACACTCTTCCACTAGCAGTTCATGTGATAATTTAAATTCCCCCTTTGAACCGGATTTTCCCCCGTGGGTATAGTGATCAGTGGGGGTTAAGAAACACTCCCGATGCCTTCAGGACCCCAACGATGATCATCATTCCCATCAAGAGAAAGATCACATTCCAGTCCTTCGGTCATACACCGGGTCAAGTAAATATATTGGGAAATAAGTCATGGTTGCTGAAGGAATACGAAGGAAAAGTCCAAATAGCAGTAGAACAACGGACTTGGACAATAGAACCAGGCAACATCAGGAGCCAACACCTTTTTGCCTTTGAATTGCCTGGAATAGTATAAATGAACGATTTATTGGTTTTGTATGTCTTAAAATCATTACTTCGCTCCATATGCTTTGAGGAGATTCACCATTTCATTGTCAGACCTCCAAGAAGCCTCCCTCAGTGCTGTCACGCCGTTCTTGTCTTTAACATTGACATCGGCGCCTTTATCAAGAAGAAGTTTTACCACTTCAAGGTTAGAAGCTACCAACAGTGCTGTCTTGCCGTCTTTGTTCTTAGCATTGACTTCGGCACCTTTATCAAGAAGAAGTTTTACCGCTTCAAGGTTACCCTTATCAGAAGCTACCATCAGTGCTGTCTTGCCGTCTTTGTTCTTAGCATTGACATAGGCACCTTTATCAAGAAGAAGTTTTACCACTTCAATGTAACCTCTCTCCAAAGCCACCATCGGTGCTGTCTTGCCGTCCTTGTTCTTAGCATTAACGTCCGCTCCTATTTCCAGAAAAAACCTCACCATTCTAAGGTCACCACTAGCAGCAGCCTGAAACAAATCCTTATCATTCGCCTCAACGATGTTCGTGCCAGCTACAAGGATAATGACAAATCCAATCACTACGGTTGACATGGTGATTCTGGTCATTTTATATCCTCCTCAGTGCTGTTCACAGTACATTAATTTTGATTTCTATTAATTTTTGAAGTGGCTACCTATCCAAAATAAAATCCTTTACCGCCCACACTTGTATATGGAATATTTGGAATGCCAAGGCCGGAATCCAGCCTATTGACAAACCAGACACCCACAGTGAACAACAACACCATCAGACTACACCTGGTTTGTTGCCCCCCCGCCATTGGATGAGAGTGAGGCGAGGCGTCAAAAAAAATAATTTTCCTTTTAAATTATAACTTCAATATATTACCGTGTTAAATTAATATGTTATTAGCACCATCTAAAATAAAAATTCGGTAATTGTAAATTTATTTATTAAAAAACCTTGACAACATTCTTATAACATGGTTGTTTCTCTTTCCAGCGATAAACCAAACCTAATCCTTCCTTTGGCCCGTTTCCGAACGGGCTTCTTTTTTGTCCAAAAAAAAGATCAAGATCGACTGCGTGTGTAAACCAGATATCTCCGAAGAGTTAAACTCGTTGGGCCAAGGGGTGGTTTCCTCGGACAGAAAAAAGTTTTCACCTTCCCAACAATTATTGAAACGGTTATAATTGGCGCAACAGGCGAGCATTTTTCTGGAATGTGTCCGGGTGTCCACTTAAAGGCCCCGGACATCATTCAACATCTATTAAGGGCCTTATTACCTATATCCTTCCGGTAATGAACGCCTTCCCACCGGATTCTCTCTGTTGCCTGGTAAACTCTTTCAATTGCCGGCCCGATTCCCAAAGCTTTGGCTGTTACTCCTAGTACGCGGCCGCCGGTCGTGATATATCCATCTGGACCGCGCCCAGTGCCGGCATGAAAGACTTTGACTCCCCCCACCGCGTTGGCTTCGTCAATGCCAGTAATCCTTTTGCCTTTCTCATACGAACCGGGATAACCAAGTGACGCCATGACCACGCAGACCGAGTCTTCCGGGAACCATTCAATTTCTTTGTCTATCAGAGACCCTTCAATAGCAGCAATCATGAGAGGGACCATGTCGCTTTTCATTCTAAAAAGGAGTGGTTGAGCCTCCGGATCCCCCATTCGGACGTTGAACTCCAGGGCTTGGGCTTTCCCATCCTTGATCATGAGTCCGGCATAGAGGAATCCAACGTAAGGAGCGTTTTCCTTTTCAAGGGCCTGGACAACGGGAACCATGATTTCCTTCATGATTCGTTCGTGAAGCTGAGGGGTCACAACAGGTGCAGGGGAATACGCACCCATTCCTCCGGTGTTGGGGCCCATGTCGCCGTCGAAAATCGGTTTGTGGTCTTGAGAACTCGCAAGGGGAAGCACGGTCTTCCCGTCTGTAATTGCGATAAATGAGGCTTCTTCACCTTCCAGGCATTCCTCGATGATTACCCTGTTGCCGGCATCTCCAAAAACCTTTTCTTGCATTATGGTCGTAAGCGCACTGAGGGCTTCGGTTTTATCCCGGCAGACAAATACACCTTTACCCGCTGCAAGGCCATCTGCCTTTACGACGATTGGTCCTGATATTCCCTTCAAGTAACGGGAAGCCAGAGAGAAGTCATCAAAAACTTCGTACTCAGGGGACGGCACCCCGTATTTCTGCAAAAGGTTTTTTGCGAAAACCTTGCTGCCTTCGAGAAGGGCAGCATTACCTGACGGCCCGAAAACCTTCAGTCCGTCTGAACGACATAAGTCTGAAAGACCTGCTACGAGAGGTGCCTCAGGCCCAACAACGATGAGGTCGACCCCTTCAGTCGAGGCCAATTTCAAAAGACCTGTTGCATCATTGGAAGATACGGGGGCGAGTCTGCATTTTGGTTCCGCTGCTATGCCGACATTTCCCGGTGCAGCTATGATTTCCGTCACAAGGGCTGATTGTGCAATCTTCCAGGCGAATGTATGTTCACGTCCCCCTGAGCCGACAACGAGAATTTTCATCGCATATTTCTCCAGAATATCACTAGCGCCAGAGGCCTTTTTTTTCTCTCTTGGCCTCCAGTTCCAGTTCTATATAGGGCCTGATGTCAAATCCCTGTTCTTCGCGATCGATTTCCGCCATGCCCAACCTGATCAGTCTTGCGTTGATATCCTCTCCGGAAAGGAACACGAAGCCCTCTATAGGGCCTTTCGGTTTCTCGCGCACTGGTTTCATCCGAACCCATTTAGCCTCGAGAGCCTTGGTAAGGAATTCCTTTGCCGCTACTTCCTGAGACTGGGGAATGCGCAGACCGGCCAACTGAATCTGTACGACGTTCCCTGAACCTTTCAGGCTCATGTTTTTGCCGTCTATTATTTTATTGACTCTCCACAGATATTCTCCACCCTCGGTTGGGGGGCGGCTCGCCATGTAAAGATATACGACCAATAGCAGGAAGATGGCCCCTAACGAGACCCAGATCTTCCATTCTTTCTCCAGACGCAACTTAGCCATGCGGGATTCTCCTCAAGGGGATGGAACAAGGCAAGGGAATTGCTATAACCACGGCTCGGCACCAAGCTGTAAACAACTCTACAGAATCTTTTTCATGCGGAGCAACTTTGGATGCATTGAGAAAAGTGAATCGGACCTGGGCATCTTCACTTATCCTCCGCTTCGATTCTTAATTTCTCAGTTTCTAACCGGAAAATTTCTTCGGCCTTTGTAAAATCCGGCCCTATATACAGGTGATTCAGCCTTGCGTCTTCAGCTAGGCGGACAATTACCGTGTAGTCGTCGGAATCGAGCCTAATGAGTCTCACGAAAGAGCCTCGAATGCCTTCAGCGTGTTTGTCTATTTGGAACATCCACTAAATATAGCATATGTTCTACCCAATAAGGGTCAAAATTGCGATTACGACAATTACTGCGTAGTCATGGCTCCTTGAATAGGTTATATTATCGGGTGATAGGGAACCTCGACCGTGAAGAGAGTGATTTCGTATGGACAACGAGTTGATAATAGAAATTCAGGACCTGACAAAAGATTATTACGACGGGGGCAATGTAATTCAGGCGTTGAAAGCTGCCAATATCAAAATTTTCAAAGGTGAGATGGTTGCCATTATGGGCCCATCTGGATCAGGCAAATCGACGCTCCTCTATGTTCTCGGTCTACTTCATCCCCCCACCTCGGGGGTTTACATATTCAAGGGCCAAAATATTCTCAATTTTTCAAGGGAAGAACAGGCGCTCTTCCGTAACCGGGAGCTGGGTTTTGTGTTTCAAAGCTGCGATCTTCTCGCTAATTCAACGGTTTTTGAAAACCTGGAATTGCCTCTTATCTATGCAGAATCAGACCGGAGTGTAAGGAGAAAAAAGATACTGGATGCCCTGGGGCGTGTCGGCCTGTCCCACAGGGTGGATCACTGGTCCAATCGTCTTTCAGGAGGTGAACGCCAGAGGGCAGCCATAGCGAGAGCACTCGTGAACAACCCCTCCCTGATCCTGGGAGATGAGCCCACCGGCCAGCTTGACCAGAAGAATACCGAAATTGTCGTAGAGCAGCTACGGGAACTTGCCAAGCAAGGATTCACCGTGATCCTGGTAACCCACGAAGAAGAGATCGGAGATGCTTGTGACCGAGTAATCCGCATACGAGACGGCTCAGTAGTTTCGGATGGTTTCGAAGATACTGAGAACATAACGGAAGAAACGCTCCGCGAGCGTGTGGCTGTCCTCGCCCCGTAGAGATAAATTCTATACAATTCAGCCCTGATGGAAGAAAGATATCAATCCACTTCGCGAGACCCTGTCCTGCCATGTTACCTGTTTGAAGGCGAAATGCTCATAAAATGCCTTTTTACAGACCTGGGGCTGACTGGCGTGCCGGAAGCCGAGAAGCTCATGTCAGCTACCCGGGAACTCAGGACAGCGAACGATATTCCGGATGTCTTGCTGTTTCTGACCCACCCCAGGACTGTGGCTTTGGGGATACGCGATGGCCAGGCCGTCCCGCCTAAAGACCTTCTGGTAAGTGCGAATCGGCTGAAAGAAGAGGGGATTGTACTGACACGGTCCGTCCGGGGAGGAGGCATCACCTACCATTGGCCCGGCCAGGTGGTGTGCTATCCAATTCTGGCATTGAGGCCGGGAGAGCGAGACTTGCCGGGATACATGCGTAAACTTGAGGAAGTGGGAATCCATACTTTGAGACGTTTTGGACTGGAAGCTGCTCGTCGGAGGGACAGCGCCGCCCATTTGGGTTTGTGGGTTGACGGCTGCAAGATAGTTTCCATGGGGGTCCGTGTATCCAACTGGATAACCAGCTTCGGCTTCGCAATCAATCTCAACGGTGACCATTCAGCGTCGGCTTACGTGAAACCTTGCGGTCTGGAAGGGGTCAGGCTGGCTACGATAGAAGAGACCCTCGGTTGGGCGCCTTCGAGAGATCAGGTCATCCACGCTATCAAGGAGAGCTTTGTTTCCGTATTCGGCAGAAAGTTCGAGAGAAAGCCTCGTTGTTTCATCAGAATGCGCTCTTCCCAACAAGGATCGGCCGACGAAAACTAAAGGAATTGAGATGGAGCACATGAATTGCAAGGATCTCATACAGGTAATGCAACCTGACGGCCGGTTAGACGAGTCGGCTGTGATAGGGGTCTCCGGGGAGGAGATGCATCGGATGCATCGCCTCATGGTGTTTACTCGGTTGTGGAATGCCAAAGCATTGAGCCTTCAGCGTCAGGGTAGGATGGGAACCTTGGCATCGGTGAGGGGGCAAGAAGCTGCAAATATCGGTATGGGCTTGGCTCTCGGACCAGGAGATTGGTTTTGCCCTTCGTTCCGTGAATACGGCGCAATGTTCGTTCGGGGGGTTATGCCTAAGGATCTCTTTTCATTCTGGGGCGGAGACGAACGTGGGGCCAGACCTCCCGAAGGTTCGCGTGTCTTACCCGTATGCATCACGGTGGGATCCCACCTGTGTCATGCGGTGGGAATAGCCTGGGGAGCAAAGATTAGCAACGAACGGATCGCTGTGCTCTCGTGTTCGGGGGATGGTTCCACGTCCCAGGGAGATTTTCACGAGAGCCTCAATTTTGCAGGAGTTTTCAAGCTGCCGGTGGTGTTCGCAATTCAGAATAATCAGTGGGCCATTTCAGTACCCTTGGACAGACAGACCGCATCGGAGACTTTGTCTGAGAAGGCTGCAGCATATGGCATTGACGGTGTTCGCGTTGACGGCAATGATGTGCTCGCCGTGTATCTTACCATAAAACGACTTCTCGACGCAGCCAGATCAGAACATAGACCCGCACTCGTAGAAATGGTCACGTACCGGATGGACGACCACACAACATCAGACGATGCAAGTCGTTACCGTACTGAAGAGATGGTTTCACCTTGGAGGTCCAAAGACCCCATTGATCGTATGCGTAAGTATTTGATCGCGAACCGGGGGTGGAACGATGAAAGCGAGACCAATATGGTTTCAGAATTGACCGCCCAAGTGGAGCAGGCGGTAAAAGATTACGAGGCAGCGCCGCTCCCGCATCCTACCGACATTTTTAACCACATGTACGCCGATACGCCCTGGAATCTCGCAGAGCAGAAGGAAGAACTGCTAAGGCATTTGGGTCGGTCGGAGAGGTGACGTATGGCACGCTTATCGATGGTTGAAGCAATCAACGCTACACTGCACGAGAAGATGGCCAAGGACGAGAGAATTGTCGTCATGGGCGAAGACGTGGGCGTGGACGGTGGCGTCTTCAGAGCGACCGTCGGCCTCATAGAAAATTTCGGTGCAACGAGGGTTATCGATACTCCTCTTGGGGAGAGCGCTATCGTGGGTGCAGCGATAGGCATGGCTATTTATGGGATGAGACCCATTGCTGAAATCCAGTTTGAAGGTTTCATGTTCAAAGCCTTTGATCAGGTTTACAGCCATGCATCCAGGATGCGACACCGATCTCAAGGTCTTTACGGGGTTCCAATGGTGATTCGCGCGCCTTACGGGGCTGGTGTAAGGGCCTTGGAGCACCATTCGGACGCGCCTGAAGCCCTCTTCGCTCATGTCCCC
>Ga0208495_1000285_pt1 | contig 20524 bp, 20 predicted proteins | sample CryBogmetaGMA14M_FD_184551 | JGI IMG/M metagenome (GOLD analysis project Ga0208495, IMG submission 184551) | Freshwater microbial communities from Crystal Bog, Wisconsin, USA - MA14M (SPAdes) | ecosystem: Environmental > Aquatic > Freshwater > Lake | place: Crystal Bog, Wisconsin, USA...
GGAGAGCGCTGCCGTTCCTTCACCGATAAACTCCAGTGCCCGGTACGTGGCACCGTCCATACCAAGCCGGCTGACATACGTGAGTGCCAGATCCTTTGCTTCTGCCGCACCGGAAAAAGTGCCTGACAGGTGGACGCCGATGGAGTGAGGGACCCTGAACCATGTTTCCCCGGTCAGCCAAATCGCTGCCATATCTGTCGCCCCGACACCGGTGGCAAACGCGCCAAATGCCCCGAGCGTGCAGCTGTGCGAATCTGCACCAACCACCACTTCACCGGGCAGCACGACACCCTCGCTCATCAGCTGGTGGCAGATGCCCCCGCCAATGTCTGAGAAGTGCAAACAGGAACTGCGGGCGAATTCACGGAGCTCCCGCTGGAGTGTTGCAGTCGTCGAGTTGTTCGCAGGAACGATATGGTCAAAGAGAAGTGAGATGCGGGTTGAACCTGACAGCCTGCCTCCACCCATGCTCTTTATGGCTTCAAGCGTTAGAACCCCGGTACCATCGTGGGCATATGCCCGGTCAACCTTCCGGTCAACGTACGTCCCTGCCGCCGCTCCGAGGATCCGTTCCGACAGTGTACTCATGCGGGCTTCTCCAGTTTCACCTTCCTGATCAGTGTCCTTAACACTTTAGGCGTGATGCTGCACTTCTGCTCGGAATGTTCCTTGACAAGTTCGAGCACCCGGCAGATCTGCGGTTCGGAGAGCTCGCAGCCGAGCGAGGAGACAACATGCTCAAGTGCCTTCTTTCCTGTATGCTTACCGAGAATGAACCGTCTCTCCCCACCAACAAGTTCGGGGGGGAAACATTCGTACGTGTTGGGGTCATCGAGAATCGCTGCGATGTGAATGCCACTTTCGTGCGAAAACGCAAGTTCTCCGGTCACTGGCTTGTTACGGGGGCGGGCGATCCCGGAATACTTCTCCACCATGCGGGAGAGCACGTTTAAGTGGGAGAGGTCATACCGGTCAATGCCACCTTTCAACCGCAGGATGACGAGCACCTCTTCTAACGAGGCGTTGCCCGACCGCTCACCAATCCCGTTGACCGTGGTGTGGAGCTGGAATGCCCCGGCTTCTGCGGCAGTGATCGTGTTTGCCACTGCACAGCCCATATCATTGTGACAATGGGCACATATCGGGCGATCCACTGATGCGACGAGATCGGTCATGATAGTGCGCATCTCGCTCGGGATGAGATACCCCACTGTATCAGCAAAACTGATAAGGTCAGCACCATGCTCCGCGCCGCGCCTGTACACTTCCTTTAAGAATGCCATGTCTGTCCGGGATGCATCTTCCGCAGCAAACCGCACCTGCAAGCCGTGGTCGTGAGCATAGTCGATCATCTTGAGCGCCTGGTTGAGGACCACCTCGCGGGGCTTTTTGTACTTGAGCCGGATATGGAGGTCTGATGTTGCAATAAAAATACTCACCATGTCCACCCCGCAATCGATCGCCGCAGTAACGTCCGGTTCCCGGGCCCGGGCAAGACAGCAGATGCGGGAATCGAGCCCCATGTTGGCAATTGTTGTCACACACTTCTTCTCGTTCTGGGATACCGCAGGGAACCCTGCCTCAATCACCTCGATTCCAATCGTGTCCAGCATTTGGGCAATGTCTGCTTTCTCCTCGCAGGAGAACGACACGCCGGGCGTCTGTTCACCGTCTCTCAACGTCACATCACAGATCTCAATATTCCACGGTTTCATGGCTCGACCCCTCCGGGCATTCACCTTCAACGATCACGGTCACCGGCGCACCTGAACGACGGATAACCCTTCTCAACTGTCTCTTTTCCTCCGCACGGCAGACAACCGGTTTTGCCCATTCGAGGTACGGTAAAAGATCATAGGTAGGCTGTTTCCCGGTCATTGCCGCGCAGTTGTTCTTCATCACGATGCAGAGGAGCGGGAGGTTCTTCTCGTACACATCGATGAGTGCATTTATGCCGGAATGGAGGATGGCATAATCCCCGATCAGCGCTACTCCCGTGCTCCGTGCCGCCACCGCGATGCTGGCACCCATGCCGTAACTCGCGATGCCCAGTTCATATGGCGGCGTCGTGCAAAGCACCGAACACCCCGCATCGCAGATCAGCTTCATCTCGCGCTCCTTTAATATGTCCAGGAGCGTTTTGAACGGGCAATTCGTGCAAAACGTCCGGTAATATCCCCGGTCCTTCATTTCTTCAGGGCGATCCTGCGATGCCGGCGGCTGGAGCCCCCGGTGATCCCGGACAAACGTCCGCCCGTACTCATTCACCGTCTGCATCTGCCCCGCCCGTGCTGGCAAGGGGTGGACAGTGATCACCCTTGAATTTCCCGGTGCCGCTCCGGCGCCCAGAGGTTCGCCGTTCCAGAGGTTCAGCGTGCATGCATCAGACCAGTCAAACATCGTCCGGTACAGTTCCTCGGCAGCGGTCACCCGCCCGTTCATCGTCCATGTCCGGGGCGAGAGCCTGCCTGTGTGGTCAACCCTGCGGACAATGTCCCGTGCGACCTCTGCCTCAAGTATCCGGGGCGTGAGGCGAAGCATCGCAACGCGGGAGAACTGCTCGGATGCCTGGAGCGCTGCTTCGACGCTGGTGTAGCATGTGGTCTCACTTGGTTCGATGACCGGAAGTTCTGCGAGTTCGCCGTAATACCGTGAGTCCTGTGCAGTCTGCGACCCCCTCGCCTCAGGGTCATCACCAGCGACGATGACAACTCCGTTGATGAGTCCCTGTGCAGTTGCCTGGAGAAGCGGATCAGCGCAGGCGTTCAGCCCGACATTCTTGATGATCACGGCAGCACGCCGTTTACTTATCGAATCGCCGAGCGCATACTCGAGCGCTGTCTTCTCGTTCACCACCAATTCTGCGTGTGTCCGCGCCCCGAGCTCCGTGATCGGGAATCCCGGAACCGTATACTGCCGGTCGGTGCAGGCACAGATCGCCTCGGCAAGCACCTCAACGCCTTTCATGCATCCCTCCCCGGCACAAGGTCGCAGCCGGCGCAGTTCGTACACATCGTTTTTGCCTGCCGGGTGTCAAGTCCTGCCGCATCAAGCGCCTGCCCGTGCACCGCATACAGTTTTTGTAACCGATCTGCCGATGGGCGCGACATACCGGTGAGTTCGGCAACCGGGTTGAGCGGGCGCAGCACCGGGATTACACCGTGCGCCGTGAGTTTGTTGATGCAGGCTACCATCTCAACATCCGTCTCACCCAGACCAATGATGACGTTGGAGAAGACCCGCCCTCTCCCGAACAGGGTTACCGACCGGTCGAGAACCTGCCAGAGCCGGTCGTAGTCAAGACCGGGGCACTGCCGTGCGAAGAGTTCCGGGGTCGCTGCTTCAATATTGAACTTGACTTCCGCAACACCGAGCGCACGGAGCCGGTCCGGGGTCTGGTCAGTCGGGTAGATGGATACACCAATGGGCAGACCGAAATGTAGAAGGTGCTTTACGACATCGAGCACGTATGCCTCTTCCTCCTCAATGCTGCCGGCAACACCGCTCGTGATGGCAATAGACGTGATCCGGTGCCGGGCAGCATCCACCATCGCCACAATCTCCTCTCTTGTCTTTCGCCTGCCCGAGAGGCGCGGGACTGAACAATACCGGCACGCAAAGATGCAACTCTCCGTCACCGTGACAAACGCCTGCTCCGGGCAGTGAAGCCCCGGCTCTAAAAGACGCCCGGAAACGAGCGTGCCATTGTACATCAGGTCTGCAATACCGTCGCCCCGGTGCACAATCTCAATTGAGCTCACGGGATTGAGCGCGAACTTGACCCGGTGGCTGCCTGTCGCAAAGAACACCGCACCGCTCCCGCCGGCACCCGGACCTGCCGTTGACCGGGCAATATACTGTTCCGCCGGTTCACCAGTCAGGTGGGCACAACCCACTGCGAGCAGGTTCGCTTTTAAGTCCGACCATCGCATAAGTCCAGCGCCTCCTCGTACCGTGTGAAAAATGGGAGGGCAGCCACCGCACCGATGATCCCCCTGCCGTTCATGACGATCTCCAGACGGTCATCGTTGATACTGCGGAAAAGTCCGGGGTCCACTTCGCCCCGCTTTACCTTACGCCCGAATGCCAGAAGCGCCTCGGACGGGGAGAAACCGGTATATGCAGCCATGCCGGTCTTCTCCGAGAGCGTGTACCGCTCAAGCAGCCGGTGGAACCGGGCAATAAGCCGTTCCGGTTCGGTCGTCGCAAACTCTGCAACGAGGCTCACGCAGTTCTTCGTCCGGTACGGTACCGGGAAGAGCTGTACGATCGTGTGCGAGAGGTATGCCGACTGTTCATCCTCCACGGCTTTTGCAATATTATGGACGAGCGTCCATGTCGCCCCATCCTCCGGGGTATCCGTGTCATCAACCCCGATCAGCACCCGTTGCCTTCTTGGGAGCCAGATAGTTGCTTCTGCAATTTTTCCGCCACCGGAATCATCAGACCGGCTTCGCAGGACTCCCCGTGCATCTGCCCGGCACGCGGTTGCACCCACCCCGCCGCCTCCCATGCCAATATAGGTAACCGCAATCTCGCGCTCATCGACGGTCACACCTGAAATTCCTGCAGGAAACCGCGAACCTTCAAGCGCGAGATCAACAGTGCCAGGGCTGAGCAGGTACCGCATTGTCGAACCGACGCAGCGGACATCTTCCACAATCGGGCTCTTTTTGTAGTGGCGCTGCGACCACATCGCCCCGCCCACGCAGTCAAAGAACTCAATAAGTTCAATGCGCTGTGCATCGTCATCCGCCACCGCAACAATCCGGGGATAGTGGATGATATACGGTTCAGAGATGCTCTCCATACAACCCCGCTGCCTCAATCCCACGGTTGCCCCACAGCACCGCACCGGGCGCTCCGAACATTCCTCTTTTTGCGTTCCGGCAAAGGAACCGGGTTCCCGGCGTTTGTGCCTTCCGCTTCTTCACGTCGTTGGATGTAAGCGTGATCATTTTATCGCCGAAATTTTCGTTAACAAAAGAATCGGTAATAACACTATTTATAGCGTTCGATAATGCCCAGCGGGATCTTCTTTAACGCTGCTGCTGCCCATCGATGATTATGACAGATCCTGATGCAACCGCAGATGCATTCTCACGCGATTCGGGAATACCGTAAAAAATCCTGAAGAACCATGCCGGATCAGGCAAGCCAAGATGAAAGCCAGCTTACCGAAAGTCGGCTTGCCGACTTTCATGCCAACCCCCAATTGATCTGCGAAAAGTGCAAAGATACGGGCATGAAAATGGAGTAAGCCGTTTTCATTATAAAAAAGGAAATTGAATCAGAGTATCTTGTGGAGCTCGAGCTTGTAGGGTCCGAGCGTGCCGCCAAAGTTACCGGCTGAAATAAACTTCACACCCGGCACCATCACTGCCGCCTTCACCCCTGCACCCATCGCTGCTGCGACGCTCTTTTCATCGACCCCGTCGATGACAATCTCGTAAACTGCCTTGATGCCTGCGGGGATCTTTGTGTCTGCCACTTTCTCGCGGAGCGTCGGGCAGTACTTCTCATTTGTCGATGCTTTCATGAACTTGTATTTCAGGCTGCCTACCTTGGAACCACTCCCGACAATGCCGCCGGGGAAACTCGTGATGACCCCCTTCATCTGGGAAATCGCATCAGATGCAGCCTCTGCTCCTACAAGCGCCGCCATCTGGTTCTCTCCCATCACAAAGAAGTTGCCGCCCGCGACACCCTTGACGATGCCAAACTCTTCTTCCCCGACATACTCGCCGTTCATGGTTGGAATCGCCCAGCACTTTCTGCCGCCGACTTCCTTCTGGTACTCGTACCCGTCGCCGAAGAAGTGGAGCTTGACTGCAATCTTCTCTTCTGCATTCATGATACCGTTGAAGACCGCTGTCGTCGGTGCCGTGAGCACGCACTCTGCGACCCTCTCGACGACTTGATCCTTGATTTTCTTCTTGCCTGCACAGATCAGGATCGCAACACCCGGTCTCCCGTCTGGAGTCTCGGATGCCGGAACATCGCACTCGATCCCTGCCTCGCACGGGCAGCCGATCGCTGATGTGGCAAAACCGGTTGCCTCGGTTGCCGCTTTCCGTGCCCAATCCCGTGTGACTGCCGTGATGATCACCCGGCAGACCCAGGTTGGGAATGCCTCCGCATACGTATCGTCAATTGTAACGCCGTTGATTTCCATAACTTAACCTCCGGATATCAAGAGTACAATGATATTTATTGAATAAATTTTCTAAATTGATCTGAATTCCGGAAGCGCATGGTAGTAATCGTATAATGTAAAATTAAAATGTTTTACAATATCTAAAAGTATAAGTCCAGAAATTAAAAATAGTCATTAAATCGCCATTTTTTACGGGATTATTTCAGAACCTTTATCTATTTTCTTTCACCATTTTTGGATAATCGATTTTAGGATCGATCATAGCTGGTGCGTGAAATCATGACATTTGCAGTGCACATTAACATGGAACATTGTACCGGCTGTAACAATTGTGTTGTTGCGTGCCCAGTGGACGCATTGGAGCTTCACACCGTGGATCCTGCCACCAAGGACAAGATCTACAAAGTCAAGGACGGAAAATCTGTCGTCCTCGATTTCAAAGGGGAGCTCTGCGCCGGTTGCGGCGTCTGTGTCCAGGCATGTCCGCACGATGTTATCAGGCTGGCAGGGCCCTGGGAAACCAGAGCACAGGCAAAGGTACAATAATAGGACAGCGTGAGGGTTATTTTATGGCATTGTTTCCAAAGTTTTCCAAAAAAAGGGATGGTGTCAACGTTGTGATGGAGCAGCGCCTCCTTCAGAGCGTGAACAACCTGATTTTAAATTCAGAGACCTGCACAGGATGCGGTATCTGCGTCGATGCGTGCCCCGAGGAAGCTATCGTTCTCGGGCTCGTCGGTGCATCCAGGCGTGGCGCGATTGATTACGCTGCCCCGGTGGATGTTGACGAGACCAAGTGCTCGTACTGTGGCGTATGCGTCATTATGTGCCCGTTCAATGCATTGACTCTGAAGGTGGACAATCAGGAGCGGCTCCCGATCCTTGAAAAAGAAGGATTCCCGCAATATGACATGAAGGCAGTGATTGATGACGAGAAGTGTGTCAAGTGCACGATCTGTGAAGAGGTCTGCCCGCGTGACGCAATCGACCGGAACGTTCCCGCATTCGAGGGTACATACAAGGGACCAGTCGCCGGCGCGAAAGATCGCCAGACCGCCATCAAGACCAAGACCACATTCAAAATCGACATGGAGAAGTGTTCGCTCTGTGGTCTGTGCGGTGCACTTTGTCCTGCACTCATTGTAAAGCACAAAGAATTTACCGCCGAGACCGGAAAAATCGAGGGCGAAGTCGTCTGGGACGAGACCAAGTGCGACGCATGCAAAGTGTGTCTTGAGGTGTGCCCGGAAGAGTGCATCACGGTCGAGCGCGAAATCATATCAGACAAAGTCGATGGAAAGGTCAGCATTATCCAGGACAACTGTTGCACCTGCACCTGGTGCTCGCGCAACTGCCCGCCAGAGGCGATTACCATCGAGAAGATTTTCGAAGGCGAGATTGAGTTCCATGCCGAAAAATGCCCCGGAGGCTGCTCAACCTGCGCCGAGGTCTGCCCGGCAAACGCGATCTATCTCCCATCTGCAAAGCCAGCGGCTGATATGGGACATGAGGTCGAGAAGACCATTGCCGTCAATAAGGATTACTGCATCTTTTGCGGTGCCTGTGTGAATGCGTGCCCGGGTGAAGACATCATCATCATGCAGAGGACCGGCGTCCGCGTCAAGGGTACAGAAACAGACCTGTTCAAGAAGATCAAGGAGAAACTCTTCACCAAGAGAACTTCGAAGGTGAAAGAGGGTGTGACCGGACAGGTCGGAATAAAGATTATGGAGAAGGCGTGAGGGAGTACCATGGCAAAAACGAAAGGTTACCCGGAAGCGCTGGAGAAGAAACTCCACGACCAGCGATACTACAGTGAAGACTCGAACCCGGAATTCACAAAAAAAGTAAAAGCAATCTCACGCACCATCGCCCATATGTGCTACCAGTGCGGGACCTGCACGGGCTCGTGCCCGTCCGCACCCCGCAGCAGCTACCGTATCAGGCAGTTCATGAGGAGAGCAGTGCTTGGGCTTGAGAACGAGGCATTAACCGACCCGGATCTCTGGCTCTGTACTACCTGTTACAGCTGTACAGATCGGTGCCCGCGGGACATTGCACCCACAGATGTAATAATGGCAATGAGGAATCTTGCCTTCAAGAGAGATATTATCCCGGTGAATTTCTTAAAGACCGTTCAGGCAATTTATAGTTCCGGGCACGGTGTGCCGAACAACGATGTGAACCGTGCAGCCCGCGAGCGGCTCGGACTCACCCGTGATCCACCCACCACCCACATGTACCCCGAATATATCAAGGGTATCCAGACAATTCTTAACCACTACAAACTGAAGGCAAATGCCGACCGGATCGTCAAAGAGAGGGAGGGGTAAGATACCATGTCAGAATCAAAATTCAAATTCGCATTCTATCTTGGCTGTATTGCCCCGAACCGGTATCCTGGATGTGAATCGGCATCCATCAAGGCAATGAAAAAACTTGGCGTTGATCTGGTACCCCTCAAGGGTGCAAGCTGCTGTCCCGCACCCGGTGCATTCGGTTCGATTGACCTGAATGTTTTCTATGCGATGGCAGCACGGAACCTTGTGCTCGCCGAGCAGATGAAGATGGACATTGCACTTTTATGCAACGGTTGTTACAAGTCGATCTGGGAAGTCAACCACAAGCTCAAACACAACCAGGATCTCCGCGATGGCGTGAACGAGGTCTTAAAAGAGATCGACATGGAGTACAAGGGCACCATCAATGTCTACCACACTGCCGAACTCCTCTACAATGATAAGTTCATCGGTGTCGAAAAAGTCCGCGCCAGCGTGACCACCCCGCTCACGGGTGCACGTATTGCTGTCCACTATGGCTGCCACCTGACCAAACCTCACAAGGACCGTGAGTTTGAAAAGGATGTCATGCTGAACACTGAACACCCGGTCTGGATGGAAGAGCTGGTCGCCGCACTCGGTGCAACGCCGGTCGAATACCGGAACAAGATGCAGTGCTGCGGTGCCGGTGGGGGTGTCCGTGGCTACGATATTGTGCATGCACTGGACATCGCCAATGAGAAGCTTATCAACCTCAAAGAAGTTGGCGTTGATGCTCTCACGGATATCTGCCCGTTCTGTCAGCTCCAGTTTGACCGCGGTCAGATCGAGATTAAAGAAAAGTTCGGCGTCAGCTATGATTTACCCGTACTGCACTATGCCGAACTGCTCGGTCTGGCACAGGGAATGAGTCCGCAGGATCTCGGGCTGGATCTCCATGGGATCAGCTGTGAGTCATTCCTGCAGAAGGTGCTGTGAGGTGGTCATGATGGCTGAAAAGAAGAAAACAACTACCAAAAAGACTGACGCAAAGAAGGAAGCCCCCGCAAAACAGGTAGCTAAAAAGCAGGCATCCCCGGCAGCCACACAACAGAAACCTAGTATCGGCGTATTCATCTGCCACTGTGGTACCAACATCGCCGGTTCAATGGATATCCCTGCCGTACAGGAATATGCAAAAACCCTCCCGAATGTCGGCTACGTTGACAACTACAAGTATATGTGCTCAATGCCCGGGCAGGCTGTGATCAACAAGGCAATCAAGGACAACAAACTCACCGGAGTCGTTGTCGCAGCATGTTCACCACGTCTCCACGAACCAACATTCAGGACGGCCACGAAGGAAGGAGGTCTCAACCCGTTCCGGTTCGAGATGGCAAACATCCGTGAGCAGAACTCATGGGTGCACATGCACGACCACGACGGTTCAACCGAGAAGGCAAAGGATGCAGTCCGGATTGCGGTCGCAAAAGCGGCACTGCTCCAGGACCTCTTCCCGAAGACCGTGCCGGTCGAGAGAGCGGCAATGGTTGTCGGAGCCGGCGTTGCCGGTATGCAGGCAGCTCTTGATCTCGCAGCTGCCGGTATCAAGACATATCTCATCGAATCAACGCCAAGCATTGGCGGCAGGATGTCCCAGCTCGACAAGACCTTCCCGACACTCGACTGCTCGCAGTGTATCTTAACACCAAAGATGGTGGATGTGGGCAGGGCGGAACTGATCGATCTCATGACCTACTCTGAAGTCGATGCCGTAGAAGGCTACATCGGCAACTTCGATGTGACCATCCGGAAGAAGGCACGCGGTGTCCTCTCCATGGCGGAGGCTGAAACGAAGGGTATTGTCGGTGGCGGCTGTAACGGCTGCGGCGACTGTGAAGCACCGTGCCCGGTTATCAAACCCAACGAGTTCGAAGTGGGCATGAAGCCGAGAAAGGCAATCTACATCAACCACCCACAGGTTGTCCCACTTCTTTACACGATCGACTTTAACGCGTGTATAAAGTGCGGGCTCTGCGTGACTGCGTGCGGTGAAAAGAAAGCCATTGACCTTGAAGCCAAGGACGAATTCGTCACGGTCAAAGTCGGTACTGTCATCCTTGCAACGGGATTCGACATCTTCCCCATCGAGAAGAAAGAGGAATGGGGTTACAAGCGGTTCGAGAACGTCATCACGAGCCTCGAGTTCGAGCGGCTTATCTGTGCGTCGGGTCCAACCGGCGGTTACCCTGTCCGCCCGAGCGATGGGGAGAGACCGAAGAAGATCGCGTTCGTGCTCTGTGCAGGGTCCCGTGACAACACCGGCGTCGGCAAACCGTACTGTTCGCGGTTCTGCTGCATGTATTCCTTAAAACACGCACACCAGATCATCGAAAAGATCCCCGGTTGCCTGCCCATCATCTTCTACATGGATATCCGGTCATTCGGTAAGATGTACGAGGAGTTCTATTACCGTATCCAGGACGAAGGCACGAGGTTCATCCGCGGGCGTGTAGCAAACATCCTCGAAGATCCAAAGACAAAGAATCTCCATGTCTTTGCCGATGACACGCTGCTTAACCGCCCGGTCGATGTGGAAGTCGACCTCGTCGTGCTTGCAGCAGCAGTGCAGCCCATGGCAGACACAGACAGGACACGGAAACTATTCGGTGTTTCCTGTACTGGCGATGGCTGGCTTCAGGAAGCCCACCCGAAACTGAACCCGTGCGGAACGACCACTGCCGGTGTATTCCTTGCCGGTGTCTGCCAGGGACCAAAAGATGTCCCTGACACGGTAGCTTCAGCTGAAGGTGCAGCCTCGGCAGCCAGTATCCCGATCCACAAGGGAGAGGTCGAACTGGAGCCGTACTTCGCAACCTGCATCGAAGAGAGATGCGCAGGCTGCGGTATGTGTGTGAACCTCTGCCCGTACACTGCCCTCGCTCTTGTTGAGAAGGATGGTCGCACGGTCATGGAGGTCACCGAAGCAAAGTGTAAAGGCTGTGGTACCTGCGGAGGGTTCTGCCCCGGCGGTGCAATCTGGATGAACCACTTTGCAACCCCGCAGATCGTTGCGCAGATCGATGCGTTCCTGCTTGGAGGTGGAGAGTAAAATGGCTGACGAATTTAAACCCAAGATTTTGGGGATCGTCTGCAACTGGTGTTCCTATGCCGGTGCTGACCTCGCGGGTGGTGGACGTATCCAGTACCCCCCCGATGTCCGGGTCATCCGTGTGATGTGTACCGGGCGTATTGACGCATTGTTCGTGCTCAAGGCATTTGCCGATGGTGCGGATGGCGTGCTCGTATCAGGTTGCCACTTCGGCGACTGCCACTACCTTGCAGGGAATTTCAAGGGAGCAAAGCGGATGTTCATGGTCAAACGACTCATGAAGAGTATCGGTCTCGATGATCGCCGCTTCAGGATGACCTTTGTATCAGCTTCTGAAGGTGCCAAGTGGGGTGCAGTCATCACTGATGTGGTGAAAACAATCAACGAGCTCGGACCAAGCCCCATCAAGGAGTTCAATAAATAAAGGACGATAAGCGGTGGAGACAATGATATCCCCCACCCCCTTTCTGACCTGCACATCGGTGCACGTGTCACAATGGGGAGAAAGAAATACGGGTCACTTAATACATTGTTCCACCGGCTGATTCGCCTTAAGGAGGAGTATACAGTGGCAACGATACATGTAAACCTGATATCAGGTCGAAGCATCCAGCAGGGTGTTGCGATTGAAGGCGGGAAGGAGAAACCCGCGTATCGCACCGCTGCCGGGCTTATCGAACTTGATCCATCAGATCTGAAAAAACTTGGGGCATGGAAGAGCACCAACGTCAGGGTTACCAGCGATTACGGCAGCGTCGTGGTAAAAGCCATCGAGACCACGCAGGGACCCCACCCGGGTCTTGCGTTCATCCCCATGGGTCCATGGGCGAACTCGATTGTCGACCCTAATACCTACTCAACCGGCATGCCGACCTTTAAAGGAACCCCGGTGAAAGTAGACGTGGCAATGAAAGAACCCGTGCTCCTTGGCATCGAACTGGTGCAGAACTTATGCGGGGTGAAATGAAATGACAAAGACAGTAACTGACGTGATTTGTCCTTTCTGTGGAACACTCTGCGATGATCTTGAAGTTGTCGTCTCTGATGACGGGAAACAACTTCTCGAAGTCTATAATGCGTGTGTGATCGGCACTGAGAAGTTCCTGCATTCCCAGTCAAAGGACCGGGTCACCCGTCCACGGCTCCACCAGCCCGACGGGACCTGGAAAGAGGTCAGCTACGATGATGCAGTAGAATATACTGCACAGCTGCTCGCGAAAGCGAAAAAACCCCTTATGTACGGCTGGAGCTCCACCAACTGTGAAGCCCAGAGCGTAGGAAACGAAATTGCTGAAATATCCCGGGCATGCTGTGACAATACCGCGGCAGTCTGCCACGGCACTACACTTATTGCCGTGCAGGATATCGGCATTCCCTCGTGTACACTCGGGGAGATCAAGAACCGGGCAGACCGGATCATCTTCTGGGGCTGCAATCCGGCTCACGCTCACCCGAGGCATATGTCCCGGTACTCAATCTTCCCCCGCGGGTTCTTCACCGGCAAGGGGCAGATGAGCCGCAAGATGGTCGTCGTTGACCCCCGTGTCACCGATACGGCAAAGATGGCAGATGTCCACCTGCAGATCGAGCAGGGAAGGGACTACGAACTCTTAAATGCACTCCGTGTTGCTCTCAACAACGAATGGCTTCCGGATGTAGTCGCAGGCATCCCAAAAGAAAAGATCCGCGAAGTTGCGGACATGATGAAGAGTGGTCGTTTCGGGATCATTTTCTTCGGTATGGGTGTGACACAGTCGCTTTCTAAGAACCACAATATCGACGAGGCGATTGCACTCACAAAACACCTCAATGAATTTACAAAATTCTCGATCATGCCGATGCGGGGTCACTACAACGTGACCGGCTCCGGTGAAGTGTTTGCCTGGCAGTTCGGGTTCCCCTACTCAGTGGACCTCACCCGTGGCTTTGCACGCTACAACCCCGGTGACACCAGCTCGATCGACCTCTTGGTACGCGGTGAGGTGGATGCAATGTTTACGATAGGAAGCGACCCCGGTGCACACTTCCCCATCAGTGCCGTGAAACAGATAGCAAAATTACCATCCGTCTGTATCGATCCGCACCTCACACCCACAAGCGGGGTGTCCAAGCTCCATGTGCCAGTGGCATTCAACGGTGTTGAAACCGGTGGAAACTGCTATCGTATGGATAACGTGCCGATTGACTGCCGCAAGGTTGTCGAACCCCCGGAAGGCATGCTCACTGATGAGCAGTTCTTAACGAAGGTTCGTGACCGGCTGAAGCAGCTCAAGGGGGTGGCATAACCATGTCAGAATATGTCATAAAGAACGGACACGTATTTGACCCGGTACAGGGAATCAAGGGCGACAAGTCTGATGTCTGCATTAAGGACGGTAAGATTGTCGCGAAAGCCGGTTCCGGTGCAAAGGTCATCGATGCCCAAGGCAAGACGGTCATGGCAGGCGCCGTGGAAGTCCACGCCCACATCGCGGGTCCGAAAGTGAACCTGGGCAGGATCTACCGCCCTGAAGACAAGCTCTTCACCTGCACGCCCACACGGGGTATGGAACGCATGGGCGGCGGGAATTCCATACCGACCACTTTTAAGACCGGCTACGAGTATGCAAAAATGGGATACACAACCGCAATGGAAGCGGCGATGCCCCCCCTGTTCTCGCGCCACGTGCACGAAGAGATCCGCGACACCCCGATCATTGATGAAGGGGCTTTTCCGGTCTTCGGTAACAACTGGTTTGTAATGGAATATTTAAAGAACCACGAGATCGAGAACACGGCAGCGTATTGTGCGTGGCTCCTCCGTGCAACAAAAGGGTTCGCAATCAAGGTTGTCAACCCCGGCGGCACGGAAGCCTGGGCTTGGGGACTGAACTGTCTTTCAGTAAACGACCCGGTCCCATACTTCGACATCACCCCGGCAGAGATCGTCAAGGGACTGATTGAAGCGAACGAGTATCTCGGACTCCCGCACTCGATGCACATCCACCCGAACAATCTCGGGAACCCGGGCAACTACACGACCACGCTCGATACGTTAAAGATTGCCGAGGGCTTCAAGGCAAAGAACAAGTTCGGGCGTGAACAGGTGATGCACCTCACCCATACGCAGTTCCACTCGTATGGTGGCGACAACTGGGGCAACTTCGAGTCCAAGGCTAAAGAGGTTATGAACTACGTGAACGCACACAAGAACCTCACGGTGGATACGGGTAACGTAACTCTTGATGAGACCACGACCATGACCGCTGACGGTCCGTTCGAGCACCACCTGACAGAACTCAACCACCTGAAGTGGGCGAACTGTGATGTGGAACTTGAGACCTGTGCAGGTATCGTGCCCTACATCTACAGCCCGAGTATTTCGGTCTGTGCGATCCAGTGGGCGATCGGACTCGAACTCGCGCTCATGGCAAAAGACCCGATGCGCTGCTTCATCACCACCGACCACCCGAACGCAGGTCCATTCACCCGGTACCCGCGTGTGATCAAGTGGCTGATGTCTGCAAAGGCTCGGGAGACGCAGATCAATGCGTTCAAGCACAAGGACAAGGTCCTTTCCCAGACCAGTATCGGTACGCAGGATCGCGAGATCTCGCTCTATGAGCTCGCCCAGATGACCCGTGCAGGCCCGGCAAAATCGCTCGGACTCATGAACATCTGCGGTGGCTTGAAGCCCGGCATGGATGCGGATATCGCTGTGTACAACTTCAACCCGGACACACCAGTGGCGAACCCCGACGATATCGAGAAGGCGTTTACACGGGCAGCAGTCGTCTTCAAGAGCGGTGTCGAAGTCGTCAGGGACGGCGAGATCGTGTCGAACGGTCACAAGCGGACCCTCTGGGTCAATGTAAAGGTTAAGGAGAACCCGCAGGTTATGCGTGATATCAATGAAAAATTCCTGAAGTATTACAGCATAACCCAGGCGAACTACGAGGCTCTCGGGCACCACTTTGTCCCGAACCCGTATGCACTCGAGGTCGATGCAACGCAGGCGTAGGTGTTGGACATGGAAACTGTAACTATTACCATGAAGAATCCGCCTGCACTGTATCTCGAGGCGGACAACGTATCACCGGATGCATTTGCCGGAAAGACCGCGTCGCAGATTGCCGAGCTTCACGTGTATGAAGGAAATACAACGTCTACACTGGGCAAATATTTCGACGTGAGCGGCAATGCAGGTGCAACCGCAGCGGATACAAAGATCATCGTGAAGGGCGATGTGAAGAAGGTCAAGTATCTTGGCTTCAAGATGAGCGCCGGCGAAGTCGTTGTTGAAGGTAGCACCGACTTGTATGCCGGTGGCTGGATGACAGGCGGCACGATGCTCGTCAAGGGCAATGCCGAAGCCTTCGCCGCAACCGGTATGAAAGGTGGCGAGCTCGTCATTGAAGGCAATGCCGGCAACTACCTTGGGGCTGCATACCGCGGCGACTGGCGCGGGATGTCAGGTGGCAAAATCCTCGTCAAGGGGAATTGCGGCAGTGACCTCGGCATGTATATGCTTGGCGGGGAAATCGTCATCAATGGGAATATTGATGTCCACGTCATGACCCATGCAGAGGGTGGTCGCACCATCATCAAAGGGAATGCAAAGTCCAAGGTCGGCGGTCAGCTGGTGGACGGGACGATCATCATCTTCGGCACTCTCGATGTGATGATGCCCGGCTACAAGTACGTCGATGATGTTGAACTTGAAGTTCTCGGGACAAAGGCAACATTTGCCCACTTCATCGGAGATACCGGCGAGCGCCACAAGAAGAAGAAGGGTCAGATTATTTACGGGAACCTGTACAAAAAGATCTGATTCCCTTATTTTTAAAAACTAACAAAAAAGTGCACTGCAAACAATATATGGGGACAGGAAAAACGGGGCACATGCCCCACAGGATCCTGTCACAACCCGATTTTTTTTATCCAGAGCGCACAGGAAAATATAAAATTTATGTACTTGGAATATCAAATCGTAACACATTTTTTATATTTTTTTATACTGTGTAAAACAATGAAATGCAAGATGTATGCAATATTTGAATATTGCTGCATTTTAGGATATTATTTTTTGCTTTGTATAAAATATTATTCCGGTATGAAATCACAACGCTTATATTGCGATATTGAAAACTAATCATTGTCCCACTTTAGGGGACGTGCAATAGTGACCATCAGTGATTACCAGTGTTTTTGTTAGTAGACACTTTCGTTCAGCGCACGTATTGTACCGCGGTTAAAAGAAATTTGGAGGAATTCAAATGGCAAAATACAAAGACGCAGTCGACCTCTATGATGATGAGGGTAAGCTCTTAAAGAGCAATGTCACGATTGACAAAGTCAGCCCGCTGGTCAACAAGGGCACAGCCGGGATCATTGACCTCACCAAGAGGACAGTGGCAGTTAACTTTGCAGGTATCGAGGATGCCTTAAAGACCGGAAAGGTTGGCGGAAAGGGTAACCAGGTCCTCGGTCGCAGCATGAGCTGCTCCTGTGTCAAGGACTGTGATGCACTCTCAGCCAAGATCAAGGAGATGGTTCAGGTCACCGAAGGTGACAACACCAAGATCACGAAAGTCGGCGGCGGCAAGATGATCCTTGTCGAGATCCCGACTTCACGTATGGATGCAGCAGCGACCTACGATGTCGCATCCACATCCGTTGCAGCAGCGACCACCCTTGCACTGATTGACCAGTACAAGGTCGACATGTTCAACGGTTCCTACGTCAAGGCAGCAGTCTGGGGTACCTACCCGCAGACAATGCACATGGATGGCGGCAACATCGTCTCGATCTTAAACATCCCGCAGAACAACGAAGGACTCGGCTACGCACTCCGTAACATTCCCGCAAACCATGCGGCAATGATGACCCACCGGAATGCCATGCAGGGCGCAGCACTCTGTGCGACCTTTGAACAGGCAGGAGAGTTTGAGATGGGTATGGCAATCGGTCCATTCGAGCGTGCACAGCTCCTGCTCTACGCATACCAGGGCTTGAACGCAAACAACATGGTCTACGACCTCGTCAAGGCAAACGGCAAGACCGGTACCATCGGTACTGTCGTACAGAGCCTTGTTGAGCGTGCCATTGAAGACAAGGTCATCAAGGCAGGAAAGAAGGGCAAGAGCGGGTTTATCTTCTACGACACGAAGGACCCGATGCTCTGGAACGCTTATGCATCAGCCGGAACCCTCGCAGCCACGATGGTGAACTGCGGTGCCGGACGTTTCGCACAGGCAGTCTCAGCAACTCTCCTGTACTTCAACGATCTGCTCGAGCACGAGACCGGTCTCCCAGGCTCCGACTTCGGTCGTACCATGGGTGTCGCAGTTGGTTTCTCGTTCTTCAGCCACTCAATCTACGGTGGCGGCGGACCCGGTGGATTCAACGGTAACCACGTCGTTACCAGGCACGCAGCCGGTGTCGGTATGCCCTGTATCGTTGCAGCATGCTGTCTTGATGCAGGCACACAGATGTTCGGTCCCGAGCACACTTCAAAGATCTACCAGGACACCTTCGGTCAGCTCGATTCATTCAAGAAGCCGATCCAGGCAATTGCAAAGGGTGTATAATCCCTCACCGGAGACGAATGACCCAAGCCACGTTCCCCCAGTGCAGGATTTCCACCGAGCGGTTGCTCAACCCGGAGACAACGGAGCGCCTGCTGAACAAACTTGTAGCAATACATGGGATCCGGCGTATGATCCTCAACGGACCACGCCTTCCCGCAACAGTTACGTACGGACCCGCCAAAGGACTCGACAATCCTCATACCATGAGGCAGAAGATCCATGCCGGGAACCAGGAACTGGAGCTGCAGGTTCATGTAGGTACTATATTGCTCGAGCTTGAGAACCGTGAGGTCATCCCCGCACTGAAAGCCGCGTGCGAAGAAGTCTTTACTAACTGGACCTTCCGCATTCAGGAAGGGAGGTATATGAAGACCGACCCGTCACTTGCTGATTATTGCAAGTACGGACCGAACGCGGACAAGGATATCATCGGGATGGCTGATCCAAAAAGCCACTCCGGACCCATAATCCTCCAGGGAATATAATAAACTATGCCGATTGGACGAGTAACCCAGGTTGTTGACTGCCGCGAGGCGATGGGCATGGGTAAAGGAGGCGGGATTGCCCAGAGGGGCACCATCTCCGAGTGCCGGTACCCGGATGTCATTGTGGTCGGGATGTCTCCCGGACGCCGCCACGTGACAAAGCCGGTGTGCGATATCACCTCAGGACTGCGACAGCAGGGCGTCGAATACAGCATCAGTACGCTGGTGCTGAATGCCGGCAGTGGCGTGCCGCCGGATGCCCCAAAAATTGCCGGGGGCGTCATCGGCGCTTATTTTGGGCTTACCGACAAAGAGATCGTGCAGATAGAGAAGCACAAAGTCGCTATCCTCCACCACGGGAACGTACGTTCCCACGTGGTGCACAAGGTCAGGTTTATTCTCCAGGCGTGTGATGTGAAGGCGGTTGTTGTTTCCCAATCCCCGGTTGATTACGAGGACCTCGCAAAGGAGGGAGTGAAGACTGCCGTCGTGATGCCGCCTGCTGATAAAATCCGTACGAGAGGTACGGTGATGGCTATCGTGAGCGGCGTAACACGGGGTCAGACCCCGACACGCGAGAAGATGGCGGAAGTCATATCGTCAGTAATGAAACTTTTGAAAAAGAAGGAAATAATGGAGTGAGAAAATATGGCATACAAACCCCAGTTTGGTCCCGGCGAGACTCATATCGCCGAGAACAGGCGTAAGCAGATGGATCCAGCCCACAAGCTGGAAAAGCTTCGTGATGTCACGGACAAGGACGTTGTACTCGTCATGGGACACCGTGCACCCGGCTCGGCATACCCCTCGGCACACCCGCCGCTCTCAGAGCAGCAGGAGCCCGCATGTCCGATCCGCAAGCTCGTGACCCCGACAGACGGCGCAAAGGCAGGCGACCGTGTCCGTTACATCCAGTTCACTGACTCGATGTACAATGCACCCTGTCAGCCCTACCAGAGAAGCTACCTTGAGTCATACCGCTTCCGCGGCATTGACCCAGGTACTCTCTCAGGGCGTCAGATCGTGGAATGCCGTGAGCGCGACCTCGAGAAGTACGCAAAGGAACTCATTAACACCGAGCTCTTCGATGCGGCACTCACCGGTATCCGTGGCTGCACTGTGCACGGGCACTCTCTCCGTCTCGATGAGAACGGCATGATGTTCGACATGCTCCAGCGCTTTGTCATGGACAAGAAGGCAGGCATTGTCAAGTATGTCAAGGACCAGGTCGGTGTACCCCTTGATTCCGAAGTCAAAGTCGGCAAGCCGGCAGACGCAAAGTGGCTCAAAGCACACACCACCATGTACCACTCTGTAGTGGGCACGGGATTCCGCGACGACCCAGAATACGTTGAGTACATCCAGCGCATCCACTCGCTGAGGACTAAATACGGCTTCATGCCAAAGGAGTGATTAAGATGGCAAAATCAGCAAAAATCGAAAGGACCCAGAAGCTCTTCTTAAAGGCAATGAAGACAAAGTTTGGAGTGGACCCAACTGCAGGCTCGACCGTATATGAGCGCAAAGGTCTCGAGCAGTCCCCGAGAAAAGTCGAGTTCATGAAGGAAGCCCAGAAAGTCGCAATGGACAGGGGCATCTCCAGCTATGACCCGAAGCGCTGCCACTGTGGCGGTATCCCGCTCGGTCAGCGCCAGCTGACAACCTACGAAGTCAGCACTACCGGTGTCTTTGTGGAAGGCGATGACCTGCACTTCGTCAACAACGCTGCCATGCAGCAGATGTGGGATGATATCCGCAGGACGATCATCGTCGGTCTCGACCTTGCTCACAGCACGCTCCAGAAGCGTCTGGGTAAGGAAGTTACCCCCGAAACCATCAACGAGTACCTCCACGTCTTGAACCACGCGATGCCCGGTGCAGCCGTCGTTCAGGAACACATGGTCGAGACTCACCCGGCACTCACTGAAGACTGTTACGTCAAG
>Ga0208495_1000287_pt1 | contig 20383 bp, 16 predicted proteins | sample CryBogmetaGMA14M_FD_184551 | JGI IMG/M metagenome (GOLD analysis project Ga0208495, IMG submission 184551) | Freshwater microbial communities from Crystal Bog, Wisconsin, USA - MA14M (SPAdes) | ecosystem: Environmental > Aquatic > Freshwater > Lake | place: Crystal Bog, Wisconsin, USA...
TCATCCTGCTCAGCTTGGCTGCATGCAGCGGGAATCCTGCTTCTGCCGGAACCAATGCAACAACAAAGAAAGAAGCGCTTTCACTTACAGCCGAGGGGAAGGTCGTTCATCTTAGCCAGGACGTTTTCCGCGAACTTGTGTGGGATTACAAAAAAAGCTCCGGCAACTGGGTTTTTGAAGGGGACATTCCCGTGATCGTCGATTTTTATGCCGACTGGTGTAGGCCCTGCAGGGCTCTTGCGCCGACCATGGATGAGCTGGCAGCAGAATACAAAGGGAAGATCCGCATTTATAAAATAAATACGGATGAGAACAAGGAATTATCAGGATTAATGGGCATAAGTTCAATTCCTGCGCTTCTGTTCGTTCCAAAATCAGGAAAGCCAAGTTTCTCTCTTGGCGCACTTCCGAAGGACAGGCTGAAGAGCATGATAGATGAATCTTTATTAATGCAGAAAAAACAATAAAAAACAAAACAATATGGCAACAGAACACCTGACCAAAGCGACCTTCACAGAAAAGGTCTTCAATTTTGAACAGAACAAGGACTGGAAGTTTGAAGGCAAACTCCCATGTATCATAGATTTTTATGCCGATTGGTGCGGCCCCTGCAAAATGGTGGCACCTATCCTGGAGGAACTTTCCACTGAATATGCAGGCAAGGTAAACATATACAAGATCGATACCGAAGCCGAGCAGGAGCTTGCCGGTGTTTTCGGCATCAGGAGTATCCCATCCATGCTGTTTTGCCCGGTTGACGGCCAGCCTCAGATGTCAGTCGGAGCGCTTCCCAAGGATTCTCTTATCAAGGCCATCGATGACGTTCTTCTGAACAAGTCCTCCAACTGATCCCCAGGAGTATGGCCGGTGAAACGATCATCGTCTCTACTTCGTACTTTCCACCGATTGGTTATTTCGCGGCAGTGTTTAAGGCCCGGGAAATTTTCATCGACCTGGAAGAAACATACACAAAACAGACCTGCCGCAATCATACCTGCATATACGGTCCGAACGGCAAACAAACCTTAAGTATACCTGTAAGTAAACCAGAAGGGAATCATACGAAGACCAGGGATATCCTGATCTCGTATGCCCTCCCCTGGCAAAGGACCCACTGGCGGGCTATCGAAGCCGCCTATAACAATTCCCCTTTTTTCCTTTACTACAAGGATTATTTCATTCCTTTCTTTGATAAGGAATATGAATTTCTTGCGGATTACAACTGGGAAATACTTGAAACCCTTTTCCGGTTGTTGCGAATCTCCAGGCAGGTCAGGTTAACCGAAACTTATGTCAGAAATCCAGAAGGGATGCTTGATCTCCGCAACGAACTTACAGCAAAGCATGCTGAATTCAACAACCCTCCTTACACTCAAACCTTTTCAGAACGCTTCGGCTTCATCCCGAATCTCAGTATTCTTGACCTGCTCTTTAATTTAGGACCGGAAACGCCGGAATACCTGCTTTTGATTCCTGAAAATTTTTAACCCAGAACTCTTTCTGTACCTCTGAAGCCTCAGGGCTTACATCAGGGCCCCCACCCGGTGAAGCTTCCGTGAGAGCCAGCCGGGGAAGTGAGCTTGCGAACGGCTTGGCTGGCTTAGGAAGCGAGCCGATGGTGGGTCGATGTAAGACCGTAGCGATGAGGTATTGAAAGAACTCTGGTGCGAAACAAAAAAAATCATACATCAATAAAAGTCATGGGTAATCCGGCAAATTTTCGTACCTTTGTGTTAATTTAATCTAAATTAATTGTCAACACTTTTTGACCTGAAGGAAGGCGAACGCGGTCTGATAACGAAAGTCCGCGGCCGTGGCGCGTTCCGTAAACGCATCACCGAGATGGGATTCGTGAGGGGGAAAGAGGTGATTGTTGTCAAATCCGCGCCATTGCTCGATCCCGTGGAATACAAGATCCTGGGATACAATGTTTCGCTGAGGCAGACTGAAGCCCGGCTCATCGAGATCATCCCCATAGGAAACGAAGCCGCGTCCTCATCCGCAGAGACAGATCTAAAACATTATAACGGCACCATAGAGGAAGAGACCCTTCGTGAACTCGACGGTGACCGCGGAAAGACCATCGACATTGCCCTTGTCGGCAACCCTAATTGCGGAAAGACCACTCTTTTCAACCATGCATCAGGCTCACATGAAAGGGTTGGCAATTTCGGGGGAGTGACCGTCGACAGCAAGACGGCAAAGTTCAGGCAGGGCGGATATACTTTCAACATCACCGACCTGCCGGGGACTTATTCTCTCACCGCGTATTCGCCCGAAGAACTTTATGTAAGGACGCATATAACCGATAACAATCCTGACATTGTAATTAATATTCTCGACGGGTCGAATCTCGAAAGGAACCTCTATCTCACCACCCAGCTTATCGATATGGATATCAGGGTGGTCATTGCCCTGAACATGTACGATGAGTTTGAAAAGAAAGGGCATGTGCTGGATTATAAGGCCCTGGGAACGCTTCTCGGCATCCCGGTCATCCCCACGGTCAGTTCTAAGGGTGAAGGCATCAGGGATCTGTTCGACAGGGTCATAGAAGTGTTCGAAGACAGGGACCCGGTGGTGAGGCATGTTCATATCAATTATGGTGAAGAACTGGAGCGCTCGATTCAGAGGATTCAGGAGGTCATCTGGAAGGACGAAGCCCTGACTTTGCGGGTATCGACACGTTATTTCAGCATCAAGCTTCTCGAAAAAGACGAGGATATCAGGCGCAGCCTGGTTCATTCAGGCCATTATAAATCCATCATTTCAATCGCAGAAAGGGAGATAAAACGGCTCGAGGAAAATTATTACGAAGACAGTGCCACGCTGATCACCGATGCACGCTACGGCTTTATTTCAGGAGCACTCCGTGAAACCATGAATTTTAACGAACAGGCATTCAAAGGCAAAACCCTGAGCGACCGAATAGACAATATCATCACCCATAAGTATTTCGGTTTCCCTGTTTTTCTTTTCTTTTTATGGGTGATGTTCCAGACCACCTTCTCAATGGGCGATTACCCGAAACACTGGATAGACATACTGGTTGGGTTGTTCGGAGGCGTCGCCTCGAACATTCTTCCATCCGGCCCAGTCAGGGATCTGCTTGTCGACGGCATCATCAACGGGGTAGGCAGCGTGATCGTCTTCCTTCCCAACATCCTTATATTATTCTTTTTCATCTCGCTGATGGAAGATTCCGGATACATGGCCAGGGCTGCGTTTATCATGGACAAGCTGATGCATAAGATGGGGTTGCACGGGCAGTCATTCATTCCACTCATCATGGGCTTCGGCTGCAATGTGCCGGCCATCATGGTCACCCGAACGCTGAAAGACCGCAACGACAGGCTGCTCACCATGCTTATCAACCCATTCATGTCGTGCAGCGCAAGGCTCCCGGTTTACCTGTTGATCACAGGGGCCATCTTCCCGCAACACGCAGGGACCGTGATCTTCCTGGTCTATATGACGGGAATAGTACTGGCGGTGCTGATCTCCCTGGTCTTCAAGAAATTTTTATTCAAAAACAAGGAAGCTCCTTTTGTCATGGAACTTCCGCCCTACCGCATGCCAACTTTCCGAGTGATCATGAGGCATATGTGGGAAAAAGCCCAGCAGTACCTGAAAAAAATGGGAGGCGTGATCCTCATCGCCGTGATCATCATCTGGGCCCTGGAATATTTCCCGGGGGGCGCGAGCATAAGCAGGGCAGAACGTCTTCAGCAGTCATACATTGGAAAGATAGGCAAGGTGATAGAACCTGTGATTGCTCCTCTTGGCTTTGACTGGAGGATGGGTGTTAGCCTGATCACCGGGGCCGCAGCCAAGGAAGTTGTCGTCAGCACCATGGGTGTTTTGTTTGGGACGCCTTCGGCGGATGAGGTCTCTCCTAAAACAGACCTGACCACCAAACTGCAAGCGGTCACCTATGACAGCGGAAAACTGAAAGGCAAAAAAATATTTACTCCCCTTGTCGGGTTTTCATACATTCTGTTCATCCTGATCTACATGCCTTGTATAGCGGTGATCGCCACGGTGAAACGTGAATCAGGCCATTGGAAGTGGGCCCTGTTCCTTATCGTATACACCACGGCCCTGGCCTGGTCGCTGTCGTTCATGGTATACCAGCTTGGATCCTTAATACTCTGAAAAATGATCATTCAATATATCATCGTCTCTCTTATCATAGCCTCTGCAGCAGGAACTGTTGTGTTCAGGCTGGTAAAGTCTGTCTCCCATCCATCGGGTAAATGCGATGGATGCGCTTCATCTGGTTGCGGTGGATGTGCAGTGCAGGAACTGAAGGCAAAAAAAGCAAGATGAAATCATAACTCATGAGGTTTTTCCTTTTTTGTTAAATTGTATTATATTTGGGAATGCATTAACATTAAAACCTCGTCAAATGTTAAACAAACCGGCGATTAGTTTTGAGCAATACCTCAAACGTCGGGACTATTTATTTTTATCTTTTGACCAGGCCCTGGTTAAAACCATCAGGAAAAGTTTTTCTCAAAAAAGCTTCTGCGGATTTTGGAGGATGTGGAATCCGTTTTCAGGGTATATCTTTTTCCGGATGTATTCCCTCCTTGGAGGTAACAAAAAAAGGCCTTTCGCCATTTTCCTGATCTTCCTTTTCAGCGGCCTCGTATTTCATGACCTTCCTATCTTCCTTGTCACCGGGAGCATTTCTGTCATTTTCACTGTGACTTTTTCAATCTATTCAGTCATCTTCAACATTGAGTACAGGTTGCTGACCATGAGGAATAAATTCAAAAACCAAATGCTTCGGAGGAATAAGCTTCCCCCTGTATTTCATATTGCCATGAATATGGCCTTGCTAGCGCTGCCATTGATCACAGGGTTTCTTGTGAATCTTTATTTTTTTCCTGATTCACTCCTCAACCGGTTCCTTCACTGAGGATGTTGAAAACATGAACCAGCCGGCGATGAAATCATTTTCATATTATATCTTACTTGTATTGGTTCTGACTGCAGGCAACATAAATCTGAAGGCACAGTCCTGGAATTACATCAAGGAAAAGAACGGGATCAAACTCTTCACAAGGGTTCCCGAATACTCCACCTTCAAATGTTTCAGGGGCGAGACCACATTTCATGCGAGCATGCAGGAGATCGGCAGGTATATAGGCAATGTGAAGAACTTCAGCTGGTGGGACAAGAACATCAGGGGACTCAGGGTACTTGAGCCCGCGTCGGAGAAACACATCGGTTACTACTTCGTATACGATGTGCCCTGGCCCTTGAGTGACAGGGACATCTGTGTTGACGTCAGCATCAGTATCGACAGCCTGACCGGGGCAAAGGTAGTATATGCAAAGCCGTTGCAGGGGGTTGTACCAGAAAATAAGGATATCGTCAGGATTGTGAACTACTGGCAGAAGTGGACGCTGACCCCAATCGATAAACAAACCGTGCATGCAGTGCTGGAAGGATTTGTGGACCCGGGCGGGAACGTGCCATCCTGGTTGTATAACATGGTCATCGTTGAAACTCCCCTGAAGGTCATGGAAGGGATAAAGCATAAATTGGAGGAAGACCCCGGCAATTAAGTTGCAGGCGATTTATTTTCGCTTTTATTCGCACCAATTGCTTAATTCATTTGTGTGCTCATTTCGGCTACGCCGAACGCTTTACGCTATTCTCTATTTCATTACCTTTGTCATTAAATCTACATTCATGGATCACGGCATTTGCCTTCAAAGCGTTGTTCCGGTTCGCTCGGAGCCATCACATAAAGCCGAAATGTGCACCCAGCTGCTGTTCGGTGAATTATATTCTGTTTTACAAGCAGATCCCGAATGGATCAGGGTAAAACTCGAATACGATGACTATGAAGGGTGGATCAGCGCGAAAAATCACTTCGCCATTGATGCTGAGGAATTCGAACGGCTGTGCCAGGCAGGCACCCGCTGTTCCCTCGACCTGGTCCAACTTGTCACCAATGAAGAAGCCAAGGTCCAGTTTCCTATCCTTTTCGGCAGTTCCTTGCCTGGTATTGAGGAGTTCAGCATGCAGATCGCAGACCAGGTTTTCGTTTATGACGGGCAGGTTTCCATGATATCCGATTTTGAAGACGAAGATGAAGGAGGCCCTGAAAATATGATGGAACTGAAGCATGATCTTGTCCACGATGCCATGCAATTCCTTAACGCTCCTTATTTATGGGGAGGACGTTCCTTATTCGGAATTGACTGTTCTGGCCTGGTACAGATGGCTTATAAACTTAAAAACATCCGTCTTAAAAGAGATGCCTCACAGCAGGCCGAACAGGGAGAACCCGTTGCCAGCCTGGAGGAAGCAGAGCCGGGCGACCTTGCATTTTTCGAAAATGAAGAAGGTAAGATCTGCCATGTGGGGATACTGATAGACCGCCAGAAGATACTGCATTGCTCAGGACGTGTGCGAAACGATCTCCTCGACCAGCAGGGAATCTTTCACAACGATCTGCATGAGTATACGCACAAGCTGAAGATGATAAGGAGAGTCATTTGATGTACAATGTACGAAGTACAATGTACCAGTAAGGTCATCATTTGTACATTGTACCTGGTACATTGTACATTCTTATTCTTCGTCCCCTTTGGGTTTTCTCGGTTTGTTCCGGAGCGGCTGGTTGAAGATGTAGGTCAGACGCATACTTAGAAGGTTGTTGTATTGCTTTCTTTCCCAGGTATCAGATGGATTGTAGGGATCTTTAAATGTCACAGTGCGGAGGTTTACCATAGAGTATTGGTACCTTACATTGATCCATAACCTGTTCCACAGCCTTAGTGAGACCTCACCGAGGAGTGACAGGTCATAGGGTAAAAAGTCCGAATTAGGAGTTACAACATATAAGGTGGATTCCTTTTTCCCGATCAGCTGTCCGTAGCAAACGCCGGCACCAGCCGAGATGATCTCCTTATCGGTAAAATGCACCATTACCGGTATGTCGATGTAATCGAGGTTGAGGCGGTAATAGGTTGAATCGGTACTTCCGGCATGATAACTGCCTTTCTGGGAGTACAGGAGTTCCATGCTCACCGACCATTGTTTTTGTTTTCCAAAAGGCAGGATGGCCATGGGGCCGAAATTTATTCCGACTTTCCTGAAGCCGTAAAATTGGTCCCCGTCAACCTGGCAGAAATTGGCCCCGACCGAAATACCTCCGAGGAACCTCTGGGCAGAGGCTGGTTTGACAAAAAACAGCATCATGAGCAGCAGTGGAAGAAGGAAGATTTTTTTCATCTCAGGTACTTGGTCGTATTTCAGTAAGCAAAGGTAAAGAAATTAAAACGCTCAGGTTTTCGATTTATTTTCTGACTTCATCGAGAGCTGGATACGTTTCCTTGGAATATCCACATCCACCACTTCGACCATGACCTTCTGGTTGAGCTTGACAACCTCATTGGGATCTTTCACAAAGCGGTCTGCCATCTGGCTCACGTGAACCAGTCCGTCCTGGTGGACGCCTATGTCGACAAACGCCCCGAAGTTGGTAATATTTGTAACTATACCGGGCAGTTTCATCCCGGTCCTGAGGTCATTGACGGTATGGACTTCCTTTGAAAACTCGAACAATTCGAACTTCTGCCTGGGGTCGCGTCCGGGTTTGGCCAGTTCCAGATGAATATCGGTAAGTGTGGGCAAGCCTATCTTGCCGTCAACAAATTCCTCCAGCTTTATCCTTGATCTGCATCCTGCATCCTGCATCAGATCCTTGACTGAACAGCTCAGCCTTTTCGCCATCTTATCAACCACATGGTAGCTTTCGGGATGTACGGCGCTGGAATCAAGTGGATTTTCAGCATCCCTGATCCTGAGGAAACCTGCAGCCTGTTCAAATGCCTTTTCGCCAAATCGTGTCACTTTCCTGAAATCAGACCTTGATTTGAACGGGCCTTTCTCATTCCTGTATTTGATAATATTTTTTGCCAGCCCTTCACCTACTCCTGAAACGTAGGTCAGCAGTTCCTCGCTTGCCGTATTCACCTCAACCCCCACCATATTCACACAGCTCACCACGGTATCTTCAAGGCTCTTCTGAAGGGCAGCCTGGTCCACATCATGCTGGTACTGCCCTACCCCTATCGATTTCGGGTCTATCTTGACCAGTTCGGCAAGCGGGTCCATCAGCCGGCGCCCGATAGAAACAGCCCCCCTGACAGTAATATCATAGTCGGGAAATTCCTTGCGGGCTATGGCCGAGGCCGAATACACCGATGCGCCGCTCTCATTCACCACCAGGGCAATGATATCCTTATCAAAAGGGATGGCCCTGATCAGGCGTTCGGTTTCCCGGCCTGCAGTCCCATTCCCTATGGCAATTGCTTCTATTTTATAGGCGTTTACAAGACTTCTTATTTTGTGGATGGACTCCTTGACTTCGTTCTGGGGTGGGTGTGGATAAATAGTTTCATTGTGAAGCAGTTCTCCCTGCCGGCCCAGGCATACCAGCTTACACCCTGACCTGAAACCAGGGTCCAGCGCTAATACATTTTTCTGCCCCAACGGAGGCGCCAGCAGCAACTGGCGAAGATTTTCGGTAAACACCCTGATAGCTTCCGTGTCTGATTTATCCTTTGCCCAGCCCCTGGCTTCGGTCTCCATCGATGGCAGAAGCAAGCGCTTACAGCTGTCTTTTATGGCTTCCCTTACAAGCACTGCCGAAGCATTCTCAGTTTTAATAAAGATCCTGTCGAGTATCTCCTCAGCTTTATCATCCGGCACGTCCACCGAAACCCTGAGGAAGCCTTCATTTTCTCCGCGAAGCATGGCGAGCACCCTGTGAGAAGGCGCCTTTGAAAGCAGTTCCTTATAATCGTAATATATCTGGTAATTGACGCCATCGGCTTCTTTTCCCTTAACGACTTTGGAAATGATCACTGCTTCCTTTTCAAACAACTGGCGTATCCTCTTGCGGCCATAGGTGTGCTCATTCACCCATTCGGCTATGATATCTTCAGCACCCCGGATGGCATCCTCCACTGATTTCACGCCTTTTTCCTCGTCAAGGAACTTTTCGGCCCGGATCTCAGGATCAGTGTATTTCTGGGAAATGATGATCTTCGCCAGTGGCTCAAGTCCTTTTTCCCTTGCTATGCTGGCCCTGGTCTTGCGCTTTTGTTTGTAAGGCAGGTAGATATCCTCGAGTTCTGCCATGGTCGCGGCTTTTCTCACAGCTTCCTCCAGCCCGGGAGTCAGTTTTTCCTGTTCTTTCAGGCTTTTCATGATAGCTTCGCGGCGGGCATCAAGGTCTTTCAGCTGGATGAGCCTGTCCCTGACCTTCCCTATCATCACTTCATCCATACTGCCTGTCATTTCCTTGCGGTAACGGGCTATGAAAGGTATGGTGGCCCCGCTTTCGAGCAAGGTCAGCGTATTGAATACAAAGGCTTTGTCAAAGCCCAATTCCGACGAAATTATCGTAGTATAATGCTCTAGTACCATGAAAACAACATGCTGTGTTTAAATCATAAAGAAACCATGTCACCAGCCCGAAGCAAGCACGTCAACGATATGAATGGTCCTGATCGGGAGGTTGTGTTTGTCGATATAGGCCTGCTGGTGCAACATGCAGGAGGAATCTGTAGAAACGATATATTCCGCTCCTGTTTCAAGAGCGTTGTTTATCTTCTGTTCGGCCATGGCAGTCGAGATAGGTTCGAATTTGGCCGAAAAAGTGCCTCCGAAGCCACAGCAAACATCATTTTCTTTCATCTCACGTAGTTCAAGACCTTTCACATTTGCCAGCAGCTTGCGAGGCTCGTCTTTAAGACCATACTCACGCAGGGCCGCGCAGGAATCATGATAAGTGACCACATGGTTGAAAGTCGCCCCCATATCTTCCACATTCATAACATTAACAAGAAAATCGGTGATCTCGTAAATGTTTTTCTTCACCTGCTTGTATTCATAATGCAGGCCCGTATTATGGAAAAGCCAGGGATAATAATTCCGGATGAAACCTATACATGAAGCCGAAGCGCCGACAATGGTCCTGTCGTTGGGAAAATCCTTCATGAATTTCTCCCCGAGTTTCTTGGTTTCGTCCCAGGCCCCGCTGTTGAATGTCATCTGCCCGCAACAGGTCTGGTTAGAGTTGTAGAACACATCCACCCCGAGTTTTTCGAGAATCTTTACCATGTTCATCCCCGTTTCGGGGTAAACCTGGTCAATGAAGCAGGGAATAAAAATGTCGACTAACATGGAACAATTCAGAGGTCAAAAATAAACATTTCTGGTTACATCTGGTTATCGTGTGAATAAATCGTGATGGGAGTATGGGTCGTAATTATCGTGACGATCGTTATGGACGTGACGATCGTCACGGGCGTTGGCTGGCTACCTGAGCTGGAATCCTGCTGATTCGAGGTCATTCCAGAAGCCCGGGTATGATTTGTTTACAACATCCGGGTCGTTGATCGTTATGCTCCCGGTCTTCATGGCCAGCATGGCAAAAGTCATAGCCATCCGGTGGTCCCTGTAGGTGTCAATGATAACATCCGGTTTAGAGATGAGTTTGGAAGGCTGGATCTCGATCACAGGGAATTCGCCAGGGATCAGGTTTATTTTACAGCCAAGTTTCTTCAGTTCGGTGGTAAGTGCCCGAACCCTGTCGGATTCCTTGATAAGCAGGCTCTTTAACCCTTCAAAGCGACTCCTTATTCCCAGGGCTGCACAGCAGGCGATGGTAGGGAGGGCAAGATCGGGATGATGAGTGAAATCGTAGTAGAAGCCCTCGAGATGAGTGGGTTGTTTCGACAGATGTAAAGTAAATGGCGAAATAATTGACCCTGTTTCACTAATTTTCGCTTTTCGCTTTTCGACTTTCGCTTTTCGCTTTTCGCTTTTATTCGCACCAATTGTTGATTTCTTTTGTGTGCTCATGATTGCTTCGCAATTCGCCTCTTCCTCATCTTGAGCAACAAATTCCGAATTCACACCGAACACACTGAAGGCAGAAACAAGCAGGGAATCCCCCTGCAGGCTTTTTTCCCGGAGCCCGGGTAGAAAAAAATCAGTTTTTTCCGAGAGGGCCGCAACCTGGTACCAGAATGATGCTGCAGACCAGTCTGGTTCAATGGTAAACCCCGCGCATGAATAAACCCCGTGTTCAACCCTTATCTTATGTTTCCATTTCTGCGCTTTTACTCCGCATTCATTAATAAGCCTTACGGTCATATCAATATAAGGTTCCGAGACCATCTCCCCTTTAAGGTTGAGGGTAAGTCCTTCGGGAAAGAGGGGAGCTGTCATCAGCAGGGACGAGATGAACTGGCTGCTGATCCCCGCATTGACATTCAGTTCTGCTGATTGCAGGTTGCGACCCTTGATGAGTAAGGGAGGAAATCCCACATTTCCGAGATATTCAATGGCTGCTCCAAGCTGTTTCAGGCTTTCAACAAGATCTCCAACAGGCCTTTGTTTCATACGGTCACTGCCGGTCAGCACCCAGCGGCCGGGGGTAACAGAAAGGAGAGCCGTAAGGAACCTCAGGTCGGCCCCTGCGTCCGAGCAATCAAGTTCAACAGCATCCCTACTCCCAGCTGTTGCTTTAATCCTGTTCAGAAGTTTCTGAAGTAAAACCGTGTCGGATGCTTTTGACAGGTTAACCAAAGGGAATTCATTCCCGCAAAGGGCCTGCATGATCAGGAGTCGGTTGCTGATACTTTTGGAGGCAGGGAGGTTTATGCTTCCCTGGAGTATCCTGTCGGGTTTAACGATCCTTATCGTCTTCATATCCTTGCAAAAACATCCTCAGCTTGATTCAAAAAGCCTCTCGAGGGAAACAGCAATTTCATCAGGCCGGGACTGTATATTGACAGCCGGTTTCCCGATTTCTTTAAGCAGCGTAAAGTGAATCCTGCTTCCCTTATTCTTTTTATCGTTAAACAGCATATTGCTGATCCTTTCAATGCTAATGTCCCCTCTCACTATCATATCTTTCAGCATCAATACCTGGGCTGCCCAGGCACTCAGCAGGAAGGATGTTATTACCTCCGCTTCGGTTTCACTGAGACCGGTTTTCTTCTGAGATAGCCTGGTTTCGGCTATCATCCCGAGAGCAACAGCGTCTCCGTGCAGCAGGGCCCTGTTTTCGAGCCCCAGGGTCAGTGATTCCAAGGCATGGCCTATGGTATGGCCAAAATTCAGGATCTTTCTTAACTTTTTTTCTGTGAAATCCTGGCAGGCAATCCTGTTTTTGAAGGTTACTGTTTTAAAGACCAGGTCCTGCCATAGTTTTTCGGATGTATCCGTGGCCAGGATAGCTTCCGCTCCGGGTTTCAGTATCCTTCTCCACAGCACCGGGTCGCCGATCAGAGCCGACTTCACGATCTCTGCAAAGCCGGAACGCAGATGCGCTTCAGGCAAGGTTTTAAGAAAAGCAGTATCAATGAATACAGCAGAAGGCAAATAGAAAAAGCCTGCCTGGTTTTTCAACTGTCCGAGGTTCACCCCGGTCTTACCTCCTATTGAGGCGTCGGCCATCCCCATCAGGCTTGTAGGGACATTAATATACCTGATCCCCCGTTTATACCCGGCAGCAACAAATCCACCGAGATCCGAAACAACACCTCCTCCGAGGTTTAGCAGCACCGAATGCCGGTCGGCATGGGCCAGGAGGAGTTCACTCCATATTTTTTCTGCAACAGTCAGTGATTTTGATGCTTCCCCGGGATCAATCTCAAACATTGAAGCGGAATCAAGCTCAGGACAAATGCTTACAAGCTTTGGGAGACAGTGTTTAGCGGTGTTGGTATCGGTGAGGATGATCACACGGCTTGCTCTGTAATCATGAGATGCAAGCAGTTTCTGCAGGTCCTTAAGCGCATTCAGCCCGAGGTGAATGCGGGTTCTTGAGATTGTGACCACCCTGCCTGAAAGGATCATAGCTGACGAGTTTTTTAATGAAATGCGGCCATTAACAGATCCAGGTCCTGGAAAGGCAGGTTGAACCTGCGGCTGATGGGAAGGCTGGTGAGAAGTCCGTTATAGATGTAAACTCCCTGGCGTACCCCGTAATCACGTTTGAGAAGGTTGTCGACCCCGCCTGCGGTGCCCATATCAAGAATGAGGGGCACCATGATGTTGTTTAAAGCCTGGGAGGCGGAATGCGGGACTTTTGAAGGAATGTTCGGAACGCAGTAATGGGTTACGCCATGCACTTTATAAACCGGGTTCTTAAGGGTGGTGGGCCTGGATGTTTCAAAGCATCCGCCCTGGTCAATGCTTACATCGATAATGACAGAACCGTCTTTCATCTGCCTTACCATTTCTTCCGAAATCAGGCAGGGAGTCTTGCCCTCGGGTGAATGAACGGCTCCTATCACGACATCCGCAGTCTGCATTGCATCAAGAATTGCTTTCGGATGGAGAAGGGAGGTATAGACACGGCGGCCGAGATTATCCTGTATCCTGCGGAGGCGGTAAACCGAGTTGTCAAATACCTTTACCAAAGCGCCAAGGCCGATGGCTGAACGGGCGGCGAACTCACCAACCGTTCCTGCTCCTATGATGACCACTTCGGATGGAGCAATCCCGGTAAACCCGCCGAACATCTTACCCCGACCCATCTCAGGGTCGGAAAGATATTCCGCTGCAATAAAAATTGCGGTATTCCCCGCGATCTCGCTCATGGTACGGATCACTGCCATCTGGTTCGACTTGTCACGGATCAGTTCGAAGGCCAGGGCTGTTACTTTTTTCTGGCTCAGCCCCCTGAAATATTCTTCGCATTGCATTGCGATCTGGAGCGTGGAGATAAGGGTCTGTTTCGGATGCAACAGTTCTATCTCTTCTCTTGTGACCGGCCCGACCTTTAAAATAATGTCTGCTTTATAAACCTCATTGGGTGTGGATAAAATACGGGCTCCTGCCTCGCTGAATTCATGATCGGGGAAATGTGCTGTTATCCCGGCTCCTGCTTCAACCATCACATGATGGCCATTGCGCACCAGGAGTTCAACTCCGTCGGGGATCAGGGACACCCTGTTCTCCATCGCCGAAACTTCCTTGGGCACACCAATGGTAAGTTCGCTTTTCCGGCTGGCCACTTCCAGCATTTCTTCCTGTGGCATAAGCCTTTCGGCAGGGTTCATTTTGCTGAAATCCGGGCGGGATTCTTCCATGCAGCTAAATTTTACACGAAGTTACGAAAGAAACTGACATTACGATTGGACGATCTTACTTAAAGTTACGATTGGACGATTTTGGAGTTACGATTGAAGTTTAAGATTGATGATCGACGAATAAAATAATAAAATCGTAAATCGGAATTCGATAAATTCATTCGTGAATCGTAACTCGTCCAATCGTAAATTGTAAATCAAGCTTCGTCTTCAGCACGTCAAACTAAGATTTATTCATGAAAAAATCGTATTCTTGCACAAAATCCGTAAAACATTCCGTTATGCTGTTCAAAAAACTGACTCTGAAAAGGTTCCTTATGACAACGGCTAACCTTTTCTCAATTTGTTTATTAATGACATTACTTATGAGTGCAACCAAAGTAGACACCTATCCAGGCTACAAACTGATCGAAAAAAGATTTGTTAAAGAGCTGAATGCTGATGTGTTCTTCCTGGAACATATAAAGAGCGGGGCAAAGATCGTGAAGTTTGCCACCGACGATGCCAACAAAACCTTCACCATCGCTTTCAAGACCTTTCCCGACAATGATTTCGGGGCTCCGCACATCATTGAACATACCGTGCTGAACGGGAGCACGAATTACCCCGTGAAAAGCCCATTTGACGTTCTCATCAAAGGCTCGCTGCACACCTTCATGAATGCCTTCACTTCCAAGGACTTTACGGCTTATCCCGTAGCCAGCATGAACGACAAGGATTACTTCAACCTCATGCACGTTTACCTGGATGCCGTGTTCAATCCGCTGATCTATACCGATCCCAGGATCTTTAAGCAGGAAGGCTGGCATTACGAGCTCCTCAACAAGGACAGCACGCTATCTTACAAAGGCGTTGTTTATAATGAAATGAAAGGCGCCTTTTCAGATCCGAAGGAAGAACTGAGTTACCAGGTATTCAAGAGCCTCTTCCCCGACAATGCCTATGGCAAAGAGTCTGGCGGATATCCCTTTTCGATCCCGCAACTCACTTACGAGATGTTCCTGAACTTCCATAAGAAATTCTACCATCCCGAGAATTCCTATATTTTCCTTTACGGCGATGCGCCCCTGGACAAGGAACTTGCTTTTATCGACAAGGAATATCTGTCGAACTATAATAAAGCCAACCACAAGGCTGTGATCGAGGACCAGAAGCCTTTTGCCAAAATGATGGACCTTACCGGTTTTTATCCCATCATGCCCGGTGACGATGAAAAGAACCAGACCTATCTCTCACTGAATTACGTGACCGGTCATAACACCGACCAGGCCCTCACCATGGCACTTGATGTGTTGACCGAAGTTCTCGTAAACCAGGAATCAGCTCCAATCCGCCTGGCCTTGCAGGAAGCGGGGATCGGACAGGATGTCAGTGCGTCCTCATCCAACTACAAACAAAATGTGGTGCAGATCATAGTACAGAATGCAAACCCCGGCGACAAGGATAAATTCCTCGAAATCGTAAAGAAATGCATGCAGGACGCCGTTGACAAAGGCCTTGACAAAAAGGTGGTCGAAGGCGTGATCAACAGAATGGAATTCCAGCTCCGCGAAGGCAACGATGCACAGAAAGGAATGTACTGCGTGTTCCGTTCGCTGCCCACCAGCTTCTTCGCCGATGATCCTTTCACCGGGCTGGAATATGAGAAACCCCTTGCTGAAGTCAAGAAGGCCCTTACCACCAAATATCTCGAGAATATCATCAAGACCAGCTTCCTTGACAACCCTCACACTCTTTCATACACCCTGGCGCCAAAGGTCGGAGCCGATGATGAAAAGAACGCCAAAGTTATTTCCGACCTGAAAGCTTACAAGGCAAGCCTGAACCCGGCGCAGACCGAAACCCTGGTGAAAGACACCAAGGCTCTGCTTGAATACCAGAAATCGGAAGACAGTCCTGAAGCATTAGCTACCATTCCCCTGCTTGAGATCAAAGACATCAACCCCAAAGCCACTTATTACGGTGTTGAAGAAAGCAAGGTGGCAGGCAGCCCGCTGCTCTATCATAATGAATTCACCAACGGGGTGGTGTATATGAACCTGTATTTTGACCTGAAAACGCTTCCACAGGACATGATCCCTTATGCCTCCCTGCTGTCGAATGTGCTTTCGCTGATGAACACTGAGAATTACAGTTTCGGCGACCTGAATAAAGCACTGAACATCAGTACCGGAGGGTTCTATACCAACCTGCGCACCTTCCAGGAAAACCTGGATGATAACATCCTGATCCCTAAACTCACGGTTACCTCCAAGGCCATGACTGATAAGCTGGATAAAATGTGCGACCTTACTTCAGAGATACTTCTGAAAACAAAGTATGACGATGTTGAAAGATTAAAGAACGTTCTCACCAGGCATTTATCACAACTCGAAGCTAACACAAAAGAGAATGGCTATGGTGTGGCCAGCGGGCGTTTCCCATCCTATTTCAGCAAGACCGGGGTGTTCAATGAACTGACCGGCGGGCTCGATTATTACTGGTTTGTTGCCGACCTGATGAAGAATTATGATGCCAAGTCAGGAGAGATCATTGCCAATCTGAAAAAAGTTGCAGGTTTGTTATTTACAAGCAATAACCTGATCAGCGGGGTGACTACCAATAAAGAAGCTTTTGCCAAATTCACACCGTCCCTGGAAAAGCTTGTGAAGGCACTTCCAGCCGGAATCAATGCAAGCTCTTCATGGGTCTTTGTTACACAGCCAAAGAACGAAGGTTTCCTCACGCCTTCCAAAGTTCAGTATGTTATAGCAGGATATGACTTCAAACAACTCGGTTATAAGTGGGACGGGAAGATGAGGGTGCTGAGCCAGATCCTGTCAACGGATTATCTTCAGACCCGTGTTCGTGTTATGGGTGGCGCCTACGGCGGATGGAGTACGATTTCTCCTCTCGGCAGTGTCACTTTCAACTCATACCGCGATCCGAACCTGAAGCAGACCCTCGATAACTACAAAGGGATCCCCGAATACCTGAAGACCTTTGAAGCTGACGACAAGGCCATGACCCGCTACATTCTCGGTACGGTATCCTCGATTGACAGGCCGCTGACCGCTTCACAGAAAGGCGACCAGGCTTTCAGTTATTACTTCAACAAGAGGACTGAGAAAGCGATCCAGGATGACCGCACGGCCGTGATCAATACCAGGGCTGCGGATATCAAGGGATTTGCCAAAATGATACAGGACGTGCTCGACAAGAGTGAATACTGCGTTTACGGCAATGCCGACAAGATCAATGCTGACAAGGCCCTGTTCAAGAGCCTGGTGAATATTCAGAAATAGCGTTAATCCCGCGGTAATTCTCCCCGGAAAAGTGAATCTTATTTAATAGCTTTTACTTCATTGAAGATACTGAAGTTAAAGTGTTCAAAGTAATCCGTAAACGATTGGATTATTTTCAGGTCACGCTTACTGAAAAACCTATTTCGCTTTATTTCTGATTTTACAGGAATTTTCGGATTTTTGGAAATGAAGGGTAAATGTTCGTCAGATATTATCTAATTTAGTAGTATCTGTTCAAACGATAGCAAACAATGTTCAACCATTTCCAAAACACCTCCATCAAAGCCCTGATATGCCTTACGTTGCTGTTTATTTCATGCAGGAATAAACAGACAAACAACTCAGAAGCTGACATGAAAACTCAGGCCGCAGCCTGGTATAAAACCGCCACAAACTTTCAGAAAACGAATGAAGATTCCTGCTTTTATTATTTTGAAAAAGTTTTGGATTTAACGGATAAGATTGAAAAGGATACCCTGCGGCCTTATATTCTTTTTAAGATTGCCATGCTTCATTACAGAGCCTTCAATTATAATGAAGCCATCAAACTGTCTGACTCGGCAATGAACACAGCCAGGCGCAGCGGCAATTTTGTAATAGTGGCCAATTGCCTGAATGAACTTGGAACACTCGAAAGTGATCTGAATAACCCGGATGAGGCCCGTTCATATTTCAACAAAGCATTGCAGATTGCTTCACAGAATCACTTAGGCTTGCAAACAGGAGTTGCCCTGGGAAACATCGCCAATCTTGAAACCAACCCGGATTCCGCGATCAGTTATATGGAACATGCCATTTCTATTCTGAAAAACGTAAAAGGGGCCGGATTGGAGTATTCAACTATTCTTGCAAACCTGGCCAACAGCATGCCATATGGCGACCACACCATAAGCTTATTCAGTGAAGCCATCGAGGTTGCCGAAAAAGGAAATTATACTGAGGTCCTGATGGGTGCATATAACAATCTCGCATGTACTTATCTTGACCATAATCAGGCTGGGAAAGCCGAAGAATGTCTTCGCGACCATGCCATTCCTGTGGCGTTGAAATCATCCAATACCGACTGGCTTTCGACCCTGTACGAAACTTTTGCAGAAGTGTTTGAGAAAAAAGGAGACTTTCGCCAGGCTTATGATTACCAGAAACAAGCCATGAAAAGCAGGACAGAGGCATTGGTACAACAATCCGCTGCCCAGAACCGGCTATTAAATGCCCTGCTCAGGGCCAGGAACCGGGAAATCGAGATCAGGACAAAACATGATGAACTGAACCGGTCATATTTACTGCTTGCGTTTCTGTCAATCGCCATCATTTTTATTCTGATGATCTCGTTCATCCTGATCCAGCGCAAAAACCTGAAATTACGTAAAAAGGAAATTGAAATGGCTAAACGCCTGAACGCTATCGAGGAAAAAGAACAGGAACGCTTGTCGATGCAACTTCACGATGCCATCAGGCCATTATCCGCAGTAGTAATGAGGCAGATTGAATCGATGGAATTTCCTTCCATGAGGATGAAGGATGAAATGATGGCCAGGCTCTCTGAAACGACACAGCAGTTAAGGCAGATCTCTCACCGACTGAACCCCGTAATTAGGAACCAGATGACCTTCACGGAACTGGTCCGCAGTATCAGGGACGATTTCAAAGGGAGATCAGGGTTGACCATGAAACTCGATCTGCCTGAAAAAGATCCCGTTCTGCCCGGTGATACATTGAATCAATTATATTTCATCATACAGGAGCTGATGATGAACCCTGCTAAACATGTCGTGAATGGGACAGTACACATCAGCATAAGCAAGGAGTTGGGAAATCTTTTTATTTTTTATGAGGATGACGGAGCAGGTTTTGATCCCTCAAAGGTCGAATTATCAGGTCTCGGACTTATGCATATCTTTGAACGTGCAAAACTGGCCAATGGAAAGGCAACATTGGATACAAAACCAGGTGAAGGCACAAAATGGACCATTACCATCCCCTTATAAATATTGACAGATGGAGGAAGACAAAAAAGTAATCCGCTTATTTGTAATTGACAATCATGAGACCATCATTGTTTCAGGATTTCATCAGCTCTTCAGGCCGTCAAGGGATTTTATTGAAATCATTGGATCGGCAAGCAGTATAAATGCCGCTTTAATCTCGGACGTCATCCAATCATGCGATATTATTATTCTTGATCTATGGATACCTGATGAAAAACCATTGGAAAATGTGAGGATGTTAAAGGATTATTTTCCCGGGAAGCCGATCCTCATATATTCCACTGAAGATTCGCCTGAGTGGATAAGGAAGATGATGATTGCCGGGGTTCAGGGTTATGTGACCAAGGAAGCCTTGAGGCCTGATCTTAAATCGTCCATCCAAAGTATTGCAGCCGGTAAGGTTTGGTTTCCCAGAGTACTTGAAGAGAATGACCTCGAAGTGACCATCAGGGAACCCCATGAACTGGAAATACAGTTATCTCCGGCCCAGAGAAAAATACTCTCTTTGCTATCCAAAGGAAATAACCATAAAGAAATTGCAGATATTCTCAACATAAAGGTAAAAAATATTGAAAAGATCCTCAGTATTCTGAGAAAAAACTTCAATGCAAAAACCACTGTTGAGCTTATTAAAATCCTAACCGAAAAGACCATGATTTGATCTACATGGAAGTGCGGTTTAGTAGGTTTCACTGTAAAAATTGATTCTCTTAAAATCACCGGATGCCAGTCCGGATGGCAGAGTTAAAACTTTAATTTCCTGTTTTTTAGCTGATTAATTTTTTAAAGCCCTCGATCAAGGGGAGAAATCCCCCCTGACCGGGGGAGAAATATCCTGTTGCGAATTGATTTTTTTTTCACTGTTGTCCGGTAAAACTTTAAAGTAGGGTTGGCCGGTTATGACCAACCCATGATGGTTACCTTTGTAGTTACGACACAACAATGGTTAACCATGGGTAAAAATACAAATTTT
>Ga0208495_1000288_pt1 | contig 20175 bp, 18 predicted proteins | sample CryBogmetaGMA14M_FD_184551 | JGI IMG/M metagenome (GOLD analysis project Ga0208495, IMG submission 184551) | Freshwater microbial communities from Crystal Bog, Wisconsin, USA - MA14M (SPAdes) | ecosystem: Environmental > Aquatic > Freshwater > Lake | place: Crystal Bog, Wisconsin, USA...
GAGGATGGCTGGTGGGTTTACGGCACATGGAGCCATGGTGATAACCCTTTGATATCCCCCAACGGAGCGCCCTTGCGAGCGATTTTTTTCATCGAAAAGGCGGACGAGAACAGGCTGACCCCATTGACCGACCGCAAGGAGATCGTGCGACGTTTGCTAGGCTGCGTCATCAAACCCTTTGTCACAGCCGACTGGTGGACCAAAACCCTGGATATTATCGGACGTATGGCTCGAGAGGCACCTTGCTATGTCATGCGGTTCGATCAAAGCGGGAAGATTGTGGAAGAATTAAGCAGACTGCCTACTGAAGGAAGGAGCAAAGGATTTGAACTGGCTGACAGTCCTTAAGCCCTAAATCTATCATGCCTCCCAAAAGGCATCGATGAACTGTAACAATAAATGACATATGCAAAGAAACTCAAGCCCCATGAATTCAGCTTCCCTCAAGGCAAGGGACCCAGCCTCGGTCAACTGGACATTGAGCTTACCGAACGGTGCAACAACAACTGTATCCACTGCCTCATAAATCGTCCGGAAAACGATGACCATGCACGCGACAAGGAGATGGACACCGCCTTCGTCAAGGATATCCTAAAGCAGGCCGCAGACCTGGGCTGCCTCACGGTCCGTTTCACCGGCGGCGAACCCCTACTGAGAGAGGATTTTGCGGAACTCTATATGTTTGCCCGCCGCCTGGGCATGCATGTTATTCTGTTTACAAACGGCCGCCTTATCACGCCTGAACTTGCTAAGCTCTTTGCCAAGTATCCACCGGGCAAACCAATAGAAATCAGTGTATACGGTATGCATCCTGAAAGCTATGACGGGGCTGCCGGAAAAAAAGGGGCTTATGAGGAATTTCGGCGTGGTATAGAACTGCTGCGCGAGCATAAAGTATGGTTTGTGGTGAAGAGCAGTATACTACCGCCCAATCGTGCCGACATGATGGAGTTTGAGCAGTGGCTTGCAGAGCTTGATGTTGAGGATAGCCAGCCAAGGTATGTGATGAATTTTGACTTGAGGGCAAGACGCGATGATCCCAAGAAAAACGAACGCATCAAGCGGCTGAGGCTTTCGCCTGAGGACACTATGGGCGTGCTGAAGCGCAGCCCGCGTTATGTGAAGAGTATGAGGGAATTTTGTGGAAAATTTATGAGCCCGCCCGGGGATAAGCTGTTTTCCTGCGGCGCGGGTCACGGGACCTGCATTGATGCTTACGGTAAGGCCCAGATGTGCATGGGCCTGCGCGAACCAAAGACAGTTGTTGATTTGCGAGAAGTGACAGTGAAATCTGCTTTGGAGCAATCATTTCCAAAACTGCGAGAAATAAAAGCGAGTAATCCGGAGTATCTGGCCCGTTGCGCTCAGTGCTTCTTGAAGGGCCTGTGCGAGCAGTGCCCGGCCAAATCCTGGATGGAGCACGGCACGCTTGATACGCCGGTTGAGTATCTATGCGGTGTTGCCCATGCACAGGCGCGCTATCTTGGGCTTGTCACAGAAAACGAAAAAGCGTGGGAAGTTGAGAATTGGCGTGAGCGGATAGATCTGTTCAGCCGAAAAGAAAACACTTAGGAGGACGCCTGAATGGATGATGTGACGTTGGATATGGTGTGTGTCCCGTCCGAGGATGTCGTGGCAAGGGAGATTGAGGGCGAACTGATCATTGTGCCCCTCGTTGCCGGTATCGGTGACACGGATGATGAACTCTACACGTTGAACGAGACCGGAAAGGCTATCTGGTCCAGGCTGGACGGACAAAGGACGCTGAGTGCCGTGGCGGAGGAATTGGCTGCAGAATTCAGCGCTCCTCTCGGGGAAATCGGCAAAGATGTGTCGGGGCTGATGAATGAGCTTATACGGCGGAAGATGATCGTCGTTCAGCCTGTTTGAAACTATTTCTTATTGTAGGTCAACCCTGAAACAAGATGAAATCAACGGATGTAATTGATTGTGATATTTCCTCTTGCCCTTTCCGCATAGCAGACAAGAATCGATGCTCCTTACCGGACTGGCAGTATCACAGGATGGAATCTACGGGCGGCAGCCGAATCACGAGCAGTCTGATTGTTGAATCATTGGAAATCGGGCGGGCCCTGGCAAATCATGGCCGGGCCAAATTTTGTGCCGGCGGCACGTGCATGTATCCGTGCGTCCAACCCGGCGATACACTGCATATCGAAGCTCGCCTCATGGATGACATCTCTATTGGCAGTATCGCAGTATTCCGCCGAAATGGGCATCTTTTTGGGCATAGGGCTATTGCTAAGGGCGTTGATGATGATGGACCCTATATCGTCACCCGGCCTGACCGCAGCGATCAAGGCAGCGATGGACCAATCCGTGAACAAAATATCCTTGGCGTGGTTTCAAAGATCGAACGTAACGGTAAACAAGTGTCAACCACGCCAATCCCTCTCAAGGGTCCAGCAAAGGTGAGGGCCATGATTTTGGAGTGGTGGGACGTTCATGCCAGGGTGCTGGTGATCAATGGGCTTGAACGGGTTCAACGCCTGCGCATATATCAAAACATAGCGTCCCTCTACTTGAAAATTTTCCACCCCCAGTTTCGCTACGAGGTCCGGACCCCACTCAAACCTAGGCAATCTCATGATCTGTATAGAATGTTTCCCCCGGATCAATTCGATGTATCCCTGCCCATTCAGCAAGGGAAACCGGTTATGGAATGGACGTTGGCGCTCTACCTCAACGCTGCAAAAACTTCCGCAGCATGGGCAACCCTGATCCGCAGCCCGGATGGATGCCCTCTGGGGATGGGTTGGCATATTGCGAACTTAAGAACGCAGGTCCGTTATCAGGGGGTTGGGCTGGATAAGGCCGTGATTGGCAAAGCAGCGGAGATTTTGGCCCGAACGGGTATGGCAATAAGACAGGAGGCGTAAATGTATCCTACCTCAACCATACAAATCCAGGATTTTCCACTCTGGGACAAACTCAAAGAGCGTCGCGCCGTCATGTCCTTTGACCTGGAGATCACTGCCCGTTGCAATCACAACTGCGGCCATTGTTACATCAATCTCCCTGCAAACGATCAGGAAGCCCGAGCAAAAGAGCTGACCGTTCAGGAGATAGGCGAAATCGCGGATCAGGCGGTCGCCCTGGGGGCAATTTGGGTCCTTATCTCCGGCGGTGAACCGTTCCTGCGTCCGGACTTTCCTGACATTTACATGACCCTCAAGAGAAAAGGACTCCTTGTTTCTGTGTTCACCAATGCGACCCTGCTGCGGGAAGACCATATTGCATTGTTCAAAAAATACCCGCCCAGGGATATCGAGGTTACCGTGTATGGCGCCTCTCCCGAGACTTACGATCGTGTCACCCGCCGTCCCGGGGCCTTTGCCGCCTTCACGCACGGCCTAAACCGACTGCTCGAAAGTGGCGTCAAGGTCCGTCTCAAGGCAATGGCCATACGTTCGAATTTCCAAGAATTACCTGAGATTGCCGCTTTCTGCCGAGCCCATACGAAAGATTACTTTCGTTTTGATCCGCAGTTGCATTTGCGTTTCGATAGGGACGAGAGACGCAACACGGAAATCATGGCTGAACGCCTGACACCTGAGGAGATCGTCGCGCTCGAGAGGGCCGATGGCGAGCGTTTCACGGCGCTGCAGAAAAACTGCGACACGCTGATCAGCGAAGAGTTTACCCACTACGGCTGTGATCATCTCTTCCACTGCGGGGCAGGCAATGGCAGCTTCAATGTCGGTTACGACGGAAAATTCAGGCTTTGTTCTTCCCTGTGGGCACCGCAGACACTGTATGATCTGCGTAAAGGGATGCTGCGTGAGGCATGGGAACAACTTGTGCCGGCGATCCGTGACCTGCGCTCGCAACGCCGGGAGTTTTTAGAACGCTGTCGTCGGTGCTCCATAATCAATCTGTGCCTGTGGTGTCCGGCCCATTCATACCTTGAAACCGGCGAAATGGACACGGTAGTTGACTACTTTTGCCGGGTAGCGCACGCCCGGGCAGCGGCCATAAGTGGCTGACGCCGGACAAGACTTTCTTCGTCGGTCTCCGAAAGGAATGATCGGGGCAGCCCTCCCCGCAACCACAGGGCGTTCATATATTTTGACCCGACGTCACTCAAGCGCAAACCGCCCAGTTGATAGTAAACGATTCGTCCGGCGAGTGTCTCCGAACTCTGCTGGATCAGATCACGGGATGCGTTTCCCAGAATCAGATACTAGGGAAATGAGGCTCACGCCGGGACGGTCAAGGCCCCTCTCGGACAGATCTTAACCTTCTTTTCTATCTCAGCGGCCTTCTTTGTCCGGGCCACCTCAAGGTCATACTTGGCCTGGAGGTTCATCCAAAGCTGTGGGGTAGTCCCAAAGTAGCGAGCCAAACGCAGGGCTGAGTCAGCGGTGATGCCGCTTTTCCCCGTGACTATGCGGTTTACTCTGCCTGGATCGACATCCAGAGCTTCGGCTAGCTTGTTCTGGCTCAGTCCCAATGGCGCCATGTATACTTCCAACAGGATCTCCCCTGGATGAATTGGTGGATATATGATGTCAGACATAATTTTGTCTCCATAGTGTTTCCATGCTCGCCGGTGTAACTGGCGAGTCAATGATAGTCCACAACCTCTACATCGTCTACGCTTCCATTATCCCATACGAAGCAAAGTCTCCATTTGCCGCTAATCCTCAGACTATACTGTCCTTCCCTGTCTCCTTTGAGTTGTTCAAGGTTACCTCCTGGAATAGAGGACAAGTCTTCGAGGACCACCGCCGTATCCATAACATAAAGGAGATGTCTTGCTCTTCTATGGAGTTTTTCCGGTGACTTTGAGCGCCTGCCTTCGAAAAGCTTCTCGAGTTCTTTGTCTTTGAAAGTTCTGATCATCGCCTATGGTGTATTGCATAATAGTCCATAAGACAAGGGGAAAGCGCAAAAGATCCTGGACTTTCCCCAGAAATAAACGTTGAGCATGTTCTTAGTGGTAATATTCAGATGTCAGGGTTTTTGAGTTCCCGAAGCGTCGAAGCGTTACGCTTGACGTAACGCATAAATTGGCATAAAGTCAACTTATGCTTGTGAGCTATCGAGACAAGCGAACACGTGAGTTCGCCAGGGGAACTCTATCCAATGCTTTCCCAGGTTTTGAACGCAAGGCGGAACTGAAGATTGACCAACTTGACGCTGCGACATCGCTGATCGACCTGAACTTGCCGGGCAACCGTCTCGAAGCGCTCAAAGGCGATCGCAAGGGCCAACACAGCATCCGCATTAATGATCAATGGCGGATTTGCTTCGAGTGGCCGAAGGGATCTCCGGGACCAGTCAATGTTGAGATTGTTGATTATCACTGAGGTGTACAATGGGACGAAGTCTTATACATCCGGGCGAACATCTCGCCGAACAGCTTGAGGAACTCGGCATAAGCGCTGCGTGGCTTGCCCGCCAGCTCCGGGTCCCCACGAACCGTGTGACCGAAATCCTCAGAGGTCGTCGTTCCATGACCGGTGACACGGCCCTGCGTCTAGGGCATTTCTTTGGAACGAGCCCGGAATTCTGGATGAACCTGCAAAAGCTCTATGATTTGCGCCTGGCCGAGAGCAAATCAGGGGAAACAATAAAGAACCTGCCAACACTTACAAAAACGAAAACCAGACAGAGTCGGGATTCGCGATCACAACCAATATTGTAATGATCCGTATATTTATAATGCCGTAATTTTTTTTGTGTGACCAATCCAAACAAATGGAGGTAACCGAAAATGACAGACAGCAAGAAGAAGTGGGTTAAGCCGGAACTTGTCATTCTAGCGCGGAACAATCCGGCAGAGGCAGTGTTGGGCTCATGCAAAAACAGCGCAAATTTTGGTCCGACCCAGGAGAAGGCTGGTTGTGTCTTTCATAAGTGGGATCCACAAGGCTGCGCAGCCTGCGATTCTCATACAGCGTCCTAGCTCTTGATCCCTTGGTTTTTGGTCCTAGGGTATCCGTGAAGGAATGTGGGGTTTTCGGACCCTGCCGCGGAAAGCAAGGGGTTTGAACTTCTATGGCGAATGAAGGGGGCGGACCGCCCAGTTGGGGCAGGGTTCGGCCAGAAGAAATAATCAGCTATCAATTCAATGTCTGCTTTGACATATTTGCCATAATTGATATACTTCAAGGTATTCTAATTAAGAAACTAGCGTTTTGAACAGTGAACAGTATCATTGGTGACGGCATTGCGGTGACCAATCTCTAACAAATGGAGGTAACCAAAAATGACAGACAACAAGAAGAAATGGGTAAAACCGGAACTTATAATTCTGGTGCGGAGCAATCCGGCGGAGGCGGTAATCGGAGGTTGTAAGACTGGTACATGGGCGATAGGACCGCAGAAGAATTATTACCAGTGCGGGTCAGAAGTGGGAGGGGGGCATGATGACAACTGTGTGGCTTGCCAAGGGTGGGCTGCCAGTTAGCCCTTCTACCCCTTTAATCCCTGGGTTTTTGGTCCTTGGGTATCCGTGAAGGAAGGCGGGGTTTACAGACCCTGCCGATAATGTACAACCCCTGTGCCGGTGATGTATATCCTGATTCTACAGTAAAGTGACAGGAAAATGAGGCTCATACCGGGACCGTTAAGGCCCCTCTCGGAAAGATCTTAACCTTCTTTTCTATCTCAGCGGCCTTCTTTGTCTTGGCCACCTCTAGGCTCGCTGCCGTAAATCTGCTCCTTGGTGTAGACACCATTCATGATAAGTGACTCGAAGATGTTCTCCCTGGTGATCAGATTAGCGGGGGTAACAAGAGTCGGAACATCCATTGCGCCGTTGTAGATCATCCGGTCGACTTTGATTATCTCGGTAATCTTTTTTTCCGGATTTCTCGCCAGCTTGACGGCAGCCTCGGCAGCCGTTTCGGCCATCTTTTGGAGCGAATATTTCACATCAACCGCCTGTTTTCCCTGGACGATATATCTAATGTTCTCGAGGTCGGCTTCGACTCCGGCCACGAACACCTTTCGGGTATCATCCAATCCCCGTTGTTTCAATGCGGATATCACGCCTCTAGCCAATCCGTCACTGTTGCAGATGAAGACATCCACATTGTTCTTGTACTTGGTAAGCAGCTCGTTTGTGGTTTTCATGGCTTCGTGAGGATCCCAGTTCGTGTGAGTTTGCTGGAGAACAAGCTCCAACCCTTTGTGAGCCCTAACAGTTTCCAGTGGGCTTTCAGTCAGAAACGTGACGTCAGAGCTACCCGGCGGCCCCAAAATAAATGCGACCCTGCCTTCTATTTTGCCGGATTTCCGGGCCTTGAACCATTCCAGCATGGCTTCACACTGCATTTTTCCTGCGGTCCACATATCCTCCAGGACCATCAAGTCGATTGGGCCGTTCATAGGGAGACTGCTGTATCCGATCACTTTCACCCCCCGCTGATTGGCCATTCTCACGAGAATGAACGCAACCTCCGTATCCACCGGCTGCAGGACAATCACCATCACACCCTGATTCAACATGTTCTCAAATTTGGATATCTGCTCCATTTGGTTTTTGTGACAGGACTCAAAGATCGGCACAGCGCCTAAAGCTTTAGTCTTCGCCACAAAAGCCGCCCTCTCCCTTTGGTAACGTTCCTCCTGCAAGGAACTCAGAATGAAGCCTATCTTTACCATGTCAGATGGAAAACCCTGACAGGGGATGAGTATTGTTGCCGTCAATAACAATGAAATAATAAAAGTTTTCTTCATATGTAACACCTGAAGCGACTACAGAAAAAACGACCGTCCCGCACTGTCTGACCCCGCTTCTTTCAGGAAACCATTCCTCCGAACCCTCTATTAATGTCTCAGAGACCATTGAGGAACAGGATATATATACGGCTCCAACGCAGATTCCCTGGGCCAGACTGCTTCTAATATTCCACCTTGCCACTGGCTGAGGAACGCGCGTACTTGATTCTGCTGAGTGATATTCCCGCTGGAGACAAAACGGACCGGTCCAAATACCGAGAGCATGTCGGTCTCGACCAGGGCGTGACGGACCCCTTCACGATTCAAAACCCCTTCAGGAGTTAAATCTGTGCATCGATTGAAAGCGTCGGCGATGACTTGCATGCAAGCGTATGCCATAGCCCCAAAGTATCTGGGGGCAATGAGAAACCGCTCTATGAAATCGCCGTAGAATTTTTCAACTCCGGCATAGGGTAGACGAGCGTTCCATAAGTCAATTGTGAAGACATAATCAGATGCCTCACCGGCCCCTAACATAAATTGCGGCATTACAAAACTACGTGCGCAGCCTACGAAGAGCTTCGGGTTGATATCCAGGTCCTGAAATTGACGCATTAAAATAGCTCCCTCATTGTCTGATGAAGCTATGAAAATAACATCGGGTTGAGCTTTCTTTAACTTCTCAAGGATTGGCCTGAAATCCGACATCCCCAGCTCGAAGCTCTCTCGACCGACGATATTCCCTCCCATTGCAGTGAAATCTTTAGACAGAACTTCCGCGGCCGCCGTGCCAAAATCTGTATTTTCATAGACAAGAGCGAGGGTCCCAGCGTTTACAACTTCTTTCAAAAAGGACAGGAGCGCCCCAAAGTATTGAATCAAGGGCGGAGCAATATGAAACACATAGTCCCCATCCAGTTCCGGCGCTTCTTGGTCGGAAGCTGATGTTTCCAGGCATGGGACCCTTCTTTCCTGAGCGACTTTCTCGATCTCCAATACAGCTTCGAAGCTACCGGTCGCAATCAAAGCAAGCACCCCATCCTCGGAAATCAATTTCTTGGCCGCTGACCGGGCGAGGTCGGGCTGGTCGTTGTCATCCTCGATGATGAGGCTCACCTGTTGTCCCCTGATGCCGCCGGCCCTGTTAATGTCGTCCACTGCCATTGAAAGCGCATTCTTCAGAATCTCGCCGGTTTGGGCTCGTTCTCCGGTCATGGGAATCACCGCCCCGACCTTCAATAAACCCATTGCGGACGAGACTTGACACATCAGCAGTACGAGAGCAATGAGAATCGCAGGCCAATACATGAACCTTCTCATGGCAAATCCAGGAAAGCATTGGTAATAGAATTATCGGGCTCAAGCGCCTATTGTGGATAATGGACGGGATCGATGAATTGTCAAGCGCAAAGTGTCTGTGGATCCGTTGCTGTAGGCCTGGAAGACCGAAAATGGGCAGATGCCCTGGCTCACTGGCGGCAAGGTCCGTAGATCTTACGTTGTCTGTTGCATGAGTTCAAGAAGCAGGCGCAAACAGGGATATTGGTTTCAGGGTAAACCCCACTCTTTGTCAATCATATAATTCCAGACGACTCCAATGTCACACAGGGGAAGAACCAGGATTTTTTCCGCCAGCCTATAGGATGTGCGCCCGGGGTAGATGACCCACAGACCGGCCAGTTCCAGTTCTTCCATGGCCGCCTTCATGGACCGGGTTAACCGGGGAGCATCCTGGTACTTGAATTCCACGCCCCAGTTCAGTCCACCCCATTGCCATAACAGATCAAGTTCCGAACCAGAATGGGTTCGCCAGAAGTAGAGTTCCTGCTCCTCACGGTTCAGGACCCGGCAAATGGATTCGAGCGCGAACCCTTCCCACGAAGCGCCCAGTTTCGGGGTAGATTGTAGTTGAACCTCTGTTTCGACGGACATAAGGGCATGATACAGGCCGGAATCCCGCATGAACAGCTTCGGCCTCCTGACAATCCGCTTTCCGATATTTACCGCCCAAGGCTGCAGAAGACGGATCATGAACGCTCCCTCCAGAATCTCGCAGTACCTGCGCACCGTCATGTCGGAGACACCGAAAGATCGTCCCAGTTCGGAATAATTCAGGATTTGCCCGTGATAATGGCTCAGCATGGTCCAGAATCTTCGCAGGGTTCGGGCCGGAATGGTGATCCCCAATTGAGGAATATCGCGCTCGAGAAATGTCGAAATGTAATGCCGGCGCCAGATAAGACTTTCTTCGTCCGTCGCCGAAAGGAATGATCGGGGCAGCCCGCCCCGCAACCACAGGGCGTTCATATATTTTGACCCGACGTCACTCAACCGGAACCCGCCCAGTTGATAATAAGCGATTCGTCCGGCAAGTGTCTCCGAACTCTGCTGGATCAGGTCACGGGATGCGCTTCCCAGAATCAGATACTTCTGATGGTCGTCGCGGTCGACAAGGAAGCGAAGCAGTGGAAATATGTCCGGCATGCGCTGGATTTCGTCGATGACAATCAGTCCGGCCAGGTTTTCGAGGGCCAGTTGCGGTTGATCCAACCTGGCCGCATCCCGTGGATTCTCCAGATCGAATAAGTGGTCCGCATTGAAGGACCGGGCCAGGGTCGTCTTTCCGCACTGGCGCGGCCCCAGGATCGTCGTCACGGGAAAGACTTCGATCAGCTTTGCAACCGCCTGGACGTCCTGATTTCTCTCAACCATTTCCATGGAGGAAGACTACTCAATTATCATCGAAATATCAAGCGTCATGTATGATATTTCAAGGCTGATTACGCTCAATGCCAACACTCAGTCGACAAGAAAAAGAACGGCCAGTACCCCAGCCAACCGCTCTTATTACGTCGGAGTTTATATTTTCTGGTGTCGAACATGAGTTAGGAGTATATTTAAGTATTACACACAGAAGTAATTCAGCATAATCAAATGTCTATGACGCCCGAGAGGAGTCCCCAGGTCGTATGGCGAAGCCCGGCAAAGAAGTTATGAATCGGATAGAAACGCCTGATCAACTCGACGAGTTTCTCCGTTTCAAATCCACGAAGAGCTGGCTGGCCCTTGCTTCAATGACCGGCATCGTTACACTGGCCGTCATCTGGGGAATTTTCGGTGAGGTGCAGACAAAGGTCGAGGGCACAGCCATCCTTTTATCAGAGGGAGGTTTGTTTCAAATCGTCGCTAAAGAGTCTGGCCATCTTCAGGAGTGTAAGGTTCGCTCAGGTGACATCATTCAAAAAAAACAAATCGTAGCTGTTGTCTCCAATCCCCAACTTGAAAACCAGATCAGCATAAAGCAGGCGGAAATCGATTCGATAAGAGCGAGCCGTTTCAAACAGTCTCAACTGATTCTTGCCAAGACAGACGCTCAAAAGCGCGTGTTTGAAACGCAACGCCTGCAATTAATACAGAGGAAGGTGTTCATCGAACGACGTCTCAGGGCGCTGGACGAGCGGGTAAGAACTTATGAGGAACTGCTGAAGGAAGGAGCGGCTACTCGCCAAGCGTATCTCAACGCCAAATTGGAGTATGAAAAAGCGGTGGAAGAGGGGGCGACGGTCGACACCGAGTTGAACGAGGCGATATTGAAAAGGAGAGAGTTGGAGGCCACTGTTCACGATCAGCTCTTTCAACTAAAGTTCAAACTTAGCCTGGCCGAGGGAGAGCTTAACGCTCTGCAAAAGAAAATGGATCTGACGACCTCTATCCGAAGCGATTTTCATGGTCGGGTGATTGAAGTATTGGCGAGGCAGGGACAGCGCGTTCAGGAGGGACAGCCCATCGTGACTTGTGATAGGGCTCTCACCGAACTGGAGGTCGAGATATTCGTCCCGGCAGCCGAAGGAAAGAAGATCCTTCCCGGAATGACAATACAAGTGGCCCCGTCGACTGTTCAGCGTGAGGAGTACGGGTTCATGACCGGGAAAGTGTCTAGTGTGGATATATTCCCGATCTCCAGAGACGCTCTACTTTCGTGGCTGAAGAATGACAAACTTGTGGATTCCGTCATGCAAAAGGGCCCCTTGCTGTCCGTTCTCGGATCGCTCGATCGTGACCCTTCGACCAAGAGCGGCTTCCATTGGTCATCTCTCAAGGGAGCGGACGTGGAACTCACCGCAGGAACCATGGGGACAGCCGAAGTGGTGGTTTCGAAGCAGCCGCCGGCCGCTCTGGTATTACCCGCGATAAAGAAGTGGTTGGGCATCTGAAATGATTTCCCGTCATCTTCAGACTATCCAAAAGGCGCTGCGGACTTTATTCAAAACCCAGAACCGATTTGTTACCCCTACTGTCATTCAGATGGAATCGATCGAATGCGGAGCGGCCGCTTTATGCATGATTGCGGCCTTCTATGGACGCTGGGTAACTCTGGAACAGATGCGGATCGATTGCGGCGTTTCTCGTGACGGCAGCAAGGCAAGCAACATCCTGAACGCCGGTAGAGGATACGGCCTGATTTCCAATGAGCATCATCCGGAAATCGAGGATCTCAAGAAGCTTCCCTTCCCGCTGATAGCTTTGTGGAATTTGAATCACTTTGTGGTTGTTGAAGGTTATGGACCGAAGAAATGGTATCTGAACGACCCCAGCGGTGGGCCGCGAGATGTTTCAGTCGAGGAATTCGACAAAAGCTTCAGCCGAGTCGCAATGACCTTCCAGCCTGGACCCGACTTCCAGACAGGCGGAGATAAGCCGAGTACGTTGAGGGCGCTGAAGAAGAGGGGGAAAGGGCTCGGTTTAGAGTTGCTTTTCGCCTTTATCGCGGGCTTGATGCTGGCGCTTCTAGGGCTTGTTATCCCAGCTTTCACAAAGATCTTCGTGGACGAGTTCCTGTTGGGTAATACGTCGTACTACGTTCGCCCGCTGCTTATGGCCATGGCGGTTGCCATCTTCATGCAAGGGTCGCTCACGTGGCTCCGCGAAAGCGTGTTGCTTCGCCTGGAGACAAAACTGGCAGTGCTCAACTCCGCCAAATTTTATCTTCACCTGTTAAAACTTCCGGTGACTTTTTTCTTTCACCGTTATGCAGGCGAAGTTGGTTCACGAATCTCTTTAAATGACTACATCGCCTCTCTCCTTTCCGGACAGCTTGCAACAAGCATTCTTTCCTGTTTCACAGCCGTCTTTTTCTTTCTGGCCATGCTCCAGTACGATACATTGCTCAGCCTTTTTGGAGGCGCAATAGCAGTTATCAATCTTCTTGCGCTTCAATTTGTGGCCAGAAAACGTAAGGATATAAACAAGCGAAACCTCGAAAAAACAGGGAAGTTCTACGGCATTGGCATGTCAGGGATGATGAACATTGAAACCATAAAAGCCACGGCGGGAGAATCGGACTTTTTCGCCCGCTGGGCCGGATATCAGGCTTTGCGCGTAAACGCCCAGCAGGATTCCGGGGGCTTTTCTCAATTGTTCGCCGTCGTTCCCGCCCTCCTTACGAGTTTTAGCTCCATGGTGATCCTGGGGGTCGGTGGAATCAGAATTATGGACGGTTTCATGAGTATCGGAGGTCTGGTAGCCTTTCAGATGCTCATGAGCAGTTTCAATAGTCCTTTTTCGACGTTGCTCTCACTCGGCGCACAGGTCCAGGAACTGGAAGGGTCTGTTCAACGTCTCGACGACGTTCTCAACCACGGTATTGATCCCCAGCTAAGCCGTAGTGAGATGGTCCCTATATCCTTGCTCGAACCGGCCAAGTTGACCGGCCATCTTGTCATTGGGAATCTCTCGTTCGGGTACAGCAGATTCGACAAACCTCTCATCCAGGATTTCAGCCTGGTGTTGACACCCGGAAGGCGAGTTGCCCTCGTTGGAGGATCCGGAAGCGGCAAATCAACGGTTGCAAAGCTCGTTGCGGGAATCTATGAACTGTGGGAAGGCGATATCCTGTTTGACGGCAAGTCCCGGTCGGAGATTCCTCGCAAGGTGATGACCAACTCCCTCGCCATGGTCGACCAGGATATCATGCTGTTTGAAGGTACGGTGCGAGAAAACATCGCCATGTGGGACGATACCATGCCGGACGAGGTGGTCATCCGGGCCGCGCTGGACGCGTGCATCCATGACGATATTGCCGCAGCAAAGGGCGGGTACGATCACGTTCTGGACGAAGGCGGCCGAAACCTGAGTGGCGGACAGCGGCAGCGCATGGAAATTGCTCGATCATTGGCGATGGAACCGACCATACTGATCCTGGATGAGGCCACCAGCGCCCTTGATCCTCTCACGGAAAAAATGGTGGACGATAATATAAGAGTCCGCGGGTGCGCCTGCCTCATTGTTGCTCATCGGCTGAGCACAATAAGAGACTGCGACGAGATACTTGTGATGGACAGCGGTAGCGTGGTCCAACGTGGGACTCACGAAGAGATGGCCCATGTCGATGGGCCGTATGCCCGCTTGATCAAGGAATACTGACAGGATTGCAACGCTCACCTGAGTGAGGTTCGTAGTGTTTGAAGCGAGGAAATGCAGTTGACCGGTCCGATTGCCTACCATGTCCGTGAAGTCGGGGACGCTTTGGAAATAGGAGCCAACCAACCGTTTTGGTTGAGTGAATCTGACTCGTTCTGGATGGTGGAACAAGGAACCGTTGATATCTTTTCCGTCAGAAAAGAAAAGGGACGCCTCGATGGGCGGCGAAGACGGTTGTGCCGCATACGGGCAGGCGAATTTATTTTCCCTTTGAACCCCGGCAATAGTGACCACTCTCTAAGCTTTCTCGGGGTGCCGGGACCCGATACTTGCCTAATCAGGACCAACATAGCTCATTTGGAGTCTATGCAGAAAGACCCTGTTCTCGCTGAAGCGTTGTCTGAGGCTGCCGACACCTGGGTCTTGGTTTTATCAGCCTCGTTGAGTTTCGGCCGACTGGTCCCGAAATATTCACAGGAAATCAAGGAAGGCCAGACACTCGATTTGGAGCCGGGCCTGACAGTTCGCTGCGGCGCCCGCAGTCTGTGGATTGTCCAGGGTGATGGAGCCACCCGGTTCCTTGGTCGCGATGATCTGTCGTTGATTCGGCTGGAATATTATGTGCCACTCTGCTGTCACACCTGGCTCACAGCAGTGGAGAAAACCCGGCTGCAAGCGTACGCTTTGTCCAACCTTCTGAGTCAGGGAATCGCTCTGATGCAGTGCCTCGCTCAGTTCCACGCCCTGGTCTTCGAATTGACGAGTCTGGAACTGGAAGAAGTCGACAGCAGCGAAAGAAATCGGCTTCTGGCTGGAATCGACCACGACCACAAAGTCGCGCAAAGCGCATTGGGACACCTCTCAGCGATTCTCGGCAAGGATAGTGTCGGGCTCGAAGCGACTACCAGCGATCCACTATTCAACGCGTGTCATATTGTTGGGGAGGCGCAGGGCATCAAAATCGCGCGGCCGGTCGAGTCTGCTGGAATTTTGGACCTGGACGACTCTGTCTCACGCATAGCTCAAGCGTCAGGTTTCCGGACCAGAACAGTCAAGCTCAAAGGAAAATGGTGGACGGATGACCACGGGCCGCTCCTTGGGACCTTGTCCGGGTCCGGCTCGCCAGTAGCGATACTGCCCGATCAAAAGGGACGGTATCATATCCACGATCCTTCTTCCCACTCTCAAGTCCTGGTCGATGCAACGGTAAGTGAGACATTGGACCCCTTGGCATTTGTATTCTGTCGACCGTTTCCAGACGGACGACTTACCCCGTTGTCCCTGTTCCTTTTCGCCTTGGCCGGTCATCGCAAAGACATTCGGTTGATCATTTTTCTGGGGCTCGGTTCCGGTCTACTGGCCACTTTCATTCCCGTAGCTACAGGAGTGTTGTATGACTCAGTCATTCCCAGTTCGAACAGGACGTTGCTGTTTCAGATGGTGGCCGGCTTGGCGGCCGGGTCTTTTGTTTCGGCCATATTCCAGCTTGTTCAAGGACTTGCGCAACTCAGGTTTCTGGGGGGAATGGAAGCGACACTTGAAATAGCCGTTTGGGACCGCCTCCTGAATCTGCCGGCGGTGTTCTTCAGGCGATTTTCCGCAGGTGATCTGGCCAATCGCTCTTCATCCGTTTACCAGATTCAGCAGTATATTTCCGGCGCGGTGCTGGCGTCCATTCTCTCTGGCGTGTTCGGATCGTTTAACATAGCTCTGCTGTTCTACTACTCTCCAATTCTCGGAATCCTGGGATTGGCGATTCTGTTTGTTTCCGCCGTGTTCCTGGCGGTGTTGCTCGTGATGCAGCTTAAGTGTCAAACGCCTCAATTTGAGCTGTATGGGAAAATCGCTGGTCTGAATCTTCAGATTTTGACGAGCATATCGAAACTCAGGGCGAACGCTTCCGAATTGAGGGCCTTCAAAAAATGGTCCGTCATGTATTCCCAGCTCAAGGAGCTTAACGTCAAGTATCGCAAGTTGGGAATGGCAACCTCCATTTTTCAAACTTCGCTGCCTTTGGTTATTTCCCTTGCGACTTTCGGGGCGCTGGCTCAGATGTGGAATCCCGATAGTCCTTCCATGCAAACCGGGCAGTTTCTTGCCTTCACTGCGGCCATGACCGCGGTCATCGCATCAGTGATGTCCGCTCTGTCGAACCTTACCAGGGTCCTCTCCGTCGTTCCGCTTTATGAGCGAATGATGCCTATATTGGAGCAGGAACCTGAGACACAAACCTCAAAGGCATACCCCGGCGAACTTACCGGCGCCATAGAAATGGCTCACGTCAATTTCCAATACAAACCAGATGAGCCGGTAATCCTGAAAGATGTCGGTTTCAAGGCGGATCCCGGGGAATTCATTGCCCTTGTTGGACCATCCGGATCAGGAAAATCGACCATACTGCGACTCCTCATAGGGTTCGAGACACCTGGATCAGGTTCGATCTACTATGATGGGAAGATGCTTGCGGAGTTGGACATTCAGGCGGTAAGACGTCAGTTGGGTGTGGCTCTTCAAGGGGGACAAGTACTCTCAGGGACAATTTTTGAGGCCATTACCGGAGGATCGCGGCTCACTATGGAAGACGCATGGGAAGCTGCCCGCATGGCCGCTGTTGACAAGGATATCGAAGCAATGCCCATGGGCATGGCCACGGTGATCGGTGAACAGGGGGCAGGTCTATCCGGAGGCCAGCGTCAGAGACTTCTCATTGCCCGGGCTATCGTGAGGAAGCCCCGCGTAGTGTTGTTCGATGAGGCTACCAGCGCTTTGGACAACATCAGCCAGGCCCAGGTCAGCGAAAGTCTCGAGGGGCTTCAGGCTACTCGCATTGTCATTGCTCATCGCTTGAGCACCATTCGAAATGCCGATCGCATCTACGTACTAGTACGCGGCGAAGTAGTCGAATCAGGCCCCTACAGCGAACTCATGGCCAAGGGAGGAGTTTTCTCCGAGTTGGCAAAACGGCAAATTGCCTGATCCGATCATCAGAAACCAGCGCATGCATCCCTCTTGATTTCTCCCTCGATCATAAAAGCAAGTTTTGGCGCACGATTCAATTTGACATATTCCTGAAAAACACGTTTTATTGATAGACTGATGCTTTTTCTATACCGTGTCACTGTGACGGATAAGCCGCATACATAGCCGAATGAACAAGCGTCCTGATTACAGTGGAGCTTCGCCGTTCACCTCTTCGAAAGGCTTAGTGGATGGGTTTGCCTCGATTTGTCATAACATTGGCATGTTGCCTTGTACTGTGGGCGACGAGTGCCGCCGTGGCAGCCGAAGAGAAATTCCCGAGAGGCGGAAACGTAGCCAGAGAAGGCACTGCTAAACCAAAACGGGATAGACCTCGTTTGAGCCTGGAGCAGGCGGTGCAGACCACTATACGGCGAAATCCGCGTGTCGGGGAAGCCCTCGCACGGATCAGGCAAAGGGTGTGGGAAGAACAAGCAGTGTATTCAGATTTCTTCCCATCGGCCACGGTCGACTACGCTGGGACATGGAACAGATACAAAGTTGGGGCGGGTGGTTTTGGGCCGCCTGACCACGTGTCACGCTATAGTGCAAGTGTAGCCGAAAGAAGACTCAAGGATGACGGCACAGGAAGGCGTGGTTTGAAAGCCGACATTAATTACCCTTACAGGATCGACCCATGGAAGCGCTTTAGAGGCGCTGTGACCGTAACGCAGCCCATCTACCAGGGTGGGAAGACGGTGAGTGACGACAATATAGCAAAACTACAAGTGACCAATTCAGAGTTGCAGTTGCAGGTCGATCGGCAAGACCTTATTCTCGAGGCATACCAGGCGTATTACAGCATGATGCTCGCAGAACTCGTACTCGAAGTGGTCCGTGAGTCCATATCCAACCTCGAAAAACTCAAGAATCTCAATGAAAAATTTCTTAGGGCAGGGACAGTAACCAGGACCGACGTGCTGTCGACTGAAGGTCAACTCTATGCGGCTTACGTGGAGCAAAGGGGATTTATAAGAGATATCGAAGCAGCCAGGGCAAGGCTGAACAACCTCCTTTCCAACCCTCCTGAGACTCCTATCGAAATAGAGCAGGATTACAAGAAGAGATCGAATCCTTACAACGTGCCGCAGATTTATAATATTGCCATGGCTAACCGTGATGAGATCGTCCAGACTACTAATTTAATCCGACAGGGGATTGAGGCCACCAAGTCGGCCAGCGCATCTTTGTTGCCGAGAGTTTCCCTGACGGCCGTAGGGAACCGATCGAATGATGACTGGAACGTTCTCGATCCGGAGGGCAACAACGATTGGACGCTCACGGGAGTGCTCACATGGACTTTCAATATGTTCAGGAACAATTCAACGGTAAAGCAAAAAAGAGAAGCGGTAAACGAACTTGTACTGGTGAGACAGAGGCTGGTTCAAAACATTTCTCAGAATGTCAAGATCGCTTATCTCGACATGAAAAACTCCGAAGGGAATATTAATGATTACCGGAGAATGGTTGCGACCCGGTCCGAAAACTTCAGGCTCTTTCAGATGCGATACCAGCAAGGCGACGTGAGTTTTACCGAAGTCCTCATAGCCGAGAACGATTATGTTCGCAGCAAGGCGAATTACTATGGGGCCTTGGTCTATTACCGAATCAATGAGGCCATATTGGAAAGACAGATGGGAATACTCAGACGATGATATGGGCAATTCAGGTCGTTAACAACCTGCCATAACTAGAAAAAAAGTGTCAGTTGCAACTCTAACGTTAGAGTGTTCTCCACAACATGTACATCCAGCGAGTGTTTCACAGAAGAGTTTGTGAACGCATCGAAAACCCCGGACACATTCTGATAAGTGAACCGTCCGAATAGTCCAACCAAAAGACTGTTCGTTATATTAGCCATACCCTGTATCCGGGCTTCAAGCAATACTCCATCCCGGGCAATGCAGTGGTATTCCGCAAAATCTTGGAGTTGTCTCACCGAACCGTTTATAGTCTTGGAGATGAAACGGGATGTCAGGAATTCAAAGGTTGACTGCCAACCAGGGTACGCCATCGCAGCTTGGAGACCCAAGAAAGGAATGTTTGTAGTGATTTTATCCCGAGACCAGACGCCGGGGTTTTCGACACCGGTTCCTTGATTGTTATACCACCAGTATTCCCGTCGCCAACCCCCGATTACACCGAAACGATGTCCTGCCGACCTCCAGATATCAAACAGGCCCGCAGCCTCTACACCGGCGAATCCAGGCCTTGCTTCAGAGTATAAACCATTCGGAGCAGGGGGTGTTGGTGCCCAGGATGACCCGTATATTATGTTGCGCTGCCCATACACGCTCAGGTCGACGATTATTCGAACAGTCAGCGGGCTGATCGGCGAAAATTCGATCGTGCCTGAAAGGACAGGTGATCCAACAACGATATCAAGTTGAACGTGATCAACATCAAGATCAGCAGGGCTACTCACAACTTGAGAACCGTATAAATAGCCGACCCTAAAAGATGAGTTGATAGGAATAATCCATTGAGGAGACTCGGCCCGGACGGACGACCCCGTCACCGCCAACACCAAGAGTAGTACATGCGCCCCAATCCTGATACGCATGAGAATAGTTCCAGTCAAGTTCACTGATCAGAGATTGCCCGTTGACTATAGCGCAGCTTGAAGGAAATGAAAAGACAAATGAACTCGTGCCAGGGCCATGTCATAGTCAGACATAACGATCATTATTTTCAAGAGTAAGTATTAATTTCTGAACATTCGCGTAAAAATTTATATCAAGTGGGGCATGAATGATTTCGGTGACAAGGAACAAACGGAAGCTCGGGAATTAGTCAATGGCGTTGATCTTCGTCCGGTTGGTTGCCGCAATGGAACGGGTACACTTTTGTCCTAACCCCGCAGAAAAACCTGCCCGAGGCACAATGTGACCATCCTTTCCCCCGATCGGTACAAATCCCCCCACGAAATCGCCTTTGATCCGTGATACTCACCGCTGAAGCGTCGCGGAAAAAAAAGACTTTGACGGAACCGTGGTGATCTTGCTGCGTCGCCATATCTGGGCCGATGTGCTAGGCGGCGTCTCC
>Ga0208495_1000289_pt1 | contig 20057 bp, 15 predicted proteins | sample CryBogmetaGMA14M_FD_184551 | JGI IMG/M metagenome (GOLD analysis project Ga0208495, IMG submission 184551) | Freshwater microbial communities from Crystal Bog, Wisconsin, USA - MA14M (SPAdes) | ecosystem: Environmental > Aquatic > Freshwater > Lake | place: Crystal Bog, Wisconsin, USA...
AAGCCAAGCCCCCCTCGGACGGTGGCCGATGATGGCCTCGAGTCGATGGGGATCGATGGAAAGTTCCAGATACAGGGAGGCGTCGAGCAGGTCCAGGTGCAGGGCCTCCGGGAGAACCTGCCGAAGCATGGTGCTCTTACCGACTCCACGGGGTCCAAACAAGAAAAAGGAGCGATTGGGGCACTTCAGGAGGCGGGGAATATAATCAGTTCGCTCTGGGTTCATGCTTTGTGACTTCTATACTATCATTTTGCATTGTATTTTTACATTATAAACAGCATTCTGCAAGACATCGTTCAGAAGGATTGAACATGGCCAATGGCTGGACTCCCCACAAAATTTGAACTGTGGGGGATTGGCAGCGGAGCAACTAGGGCAGACCAGTGTAAGCTCGGTTCCGCACTCCCCGCAGAATTTCATGCCCGCTGGGTTCTCAAATTGGCATTTCCGACATTTCATGATTTCCCTCGCCGGAATGTTAAGAAAAGGTCGTATGCACAAGTCTTAATCTGTGAAGATAAACAACGTGATGGAATGAATTATGATTGTCACTGAAGCCGGATAGGTCAAGTTTACTCTAAGGGGCGGCTGCCGGCTTGTCAAACGCTAAAACTGGAAGAAGTGTTTCCTATTATGTTGGCAGCAAATCGACAAATCATTGACCTAGTGGTTCACTTGTGTAACACTTGTTTAGGAGGTGTGATCATGCCGACCAGTAATCCGAGAATCAACATTGTATGCGAACAACGCCTGTATTATGAAATTTCCAATATTGCAAAAGCTGAGAGGACATCTCTCTCTGCAGTGGTTCTCTCACTGATCAGAGAAGCCCTGGAACTGAGGGAAGACCAGGCTTTGGCCTCTATTGCCGATAAACGGGCCAAGACTTTCGAACGGAGCAGCGCCCTGAAATTCGAACAGGTTTTTGATGAATGAGCTTTACAGTCCTGTTTCATCCCGACGCTGCACAAGATATCGCATCTCTTACATCTACCATGAAGGAACGCCTGAAAAAGGCTGTTGCGGAGCGGTTGATGATCGAACCGACACTCTATGGAAAGCCGCTCCGAGCAACCCTGAAAGGATATTGGAAGTTACGGGTGGGCGATTATCGGGTTGTCTATTTCATTCATGGTTCCGACGTTGTGATCTATGCGGTTTGCCATCGGAAGCAAGTCTATCAGGTAACATCCGGCAGATTGACTTCTTAGAGCCTGTTTGAAAACGCTGGATCAAATCCAATGACATGGCTGAAATTAGCGGGTCATAGCATCCTCAAAAAGCCGTGCAACGTATTCAGCTCGACGTTTATAACCCCGAGAATCTCCTCAAGCCGGGTCTCAAGTCACTCAAGCCGAACAGCCGATCCTAAGATTGATAATGGATCTTCTCAAGTTCCACAATATCCCATCGTTCAGAAGGATTGAATATGGCCCACCCAATAATCCATGCCCCTATTATTGGTCAATCTCTCGGAACATCTTCTACGCTCTTGGCCAGGTAATGGGTTCACACTCCTCTTACAGTAACCGTTAGGGCCTTAAAATATTAGTTCAGGGGACATCTTGGACAAGTATGGTGTCCCAGGATGACCACATTGATAGATTCAATCCAGTCCATTCCGCCAGGAAATTGCCTTGAGACCTTTGAATGTAAAGGGCTGTTCAATGTTGGCGACGATCAGCCCGCCGTCCGCCGCCTCACCAGCCAACTCCTTCCACTTAAGAAGCGATTCGGCATGCCCCGGCAGTAGTGTAGCCGTCGTTTTGATCTCTACGGGGTACAAACGACCGTTGCGGTCAATAATTAGGTCTACTTCCAGCCCGCTTTTGGATCGCCAATAATATAATTCAGGGCGTTCACCCCTATGACAAAAGGCCTTCACCCATTCAGAAACCACGAGGGTTTCAAAGAGAGGTCCAATCATCGGCCCCCGCCTTAATGGTTCTTCAGCATGTAGTCCCATCAAATAGCTGGCAATGCCGGTGTCTAGAAAATAGACTTTAGGACTCTTGATCACTCGCTTGCCCAAGTTGTTGAAGTGGGGCGGTAAAAGAAAAATTTGATAACTGGCATCCAGGATGCTTATCCATTTCTTAATCGTGGGAACACTCATCCCCACGTCCCGGGCCAGGTCGGACATGTTCAGGATTTGTCCGGTCCGTGCGGCCATCAGCCGTAAAAATCGGTGAAAGGTATTCAAATCTCCAATGTTGACGATCTGTCGAACATCCCTTTCCAGATAAGTCTGGATATAACCGGCCATCCAAAGCTGTCGATTGACCTCCGGATGCAAACGAATTTCAGGATAGCCGCCCCTGAGAATCCAATCTTCCAAGGGGATTGACGAGTGCTTCAGCTTCGTCTGGGCCTTCCTCATAGGCTGGGAAAACAGCTTCTCAAGGATAGATTCCAAATCGGTGGGATTTGCTCCCGATTGATGGCTTTCTCCAAGGGAAAGGGGTAACAGGGATAAAATCGCAACCCGTCCGGACAGTGACTGGCTGATTCCCTGCATAAGGGAAAAGCTCTGGGAACCCGACAGAAGCCATTGACCGGGTCGGCGATCTTTATCAATGGCGGACTTTATATAATGAAGCAATTCGGGAAGATATTGAATTTCATCCAGAATGACCGGTGGGGGATTATCCGTCAAAAAGCCGCGCGGGTCCTCTTCGATCAGTCGGCGGAGGTCGGGATCTTCCAACGAAATAAAACGATGCGTACAACCGAACCTTTCTTTTAAAAGGGTGGTCTTTCCCGACTGCCGAGGACCTGTTACCAGGGTCGCCGGAAAAGTTTTCATGGCCGATCGAATTGTTTTCTCTAATGTTCTGGGAATCATGGGCTGGACCGTATCATGGCCATATTTAATGTTCAAGCTCAACTTTCGCACTTGGCGTGAAAGCGAGGCTTGATGAGCCTCAGAGCCTCCTTCATGGTGCATTCGAAAATTTCGCGGACTAATTTTTATGAAGTTGCATAGAACCAGCTCCGAAGAGTCAATTTTACGCGCACAGAAAGGCGAGAGTAATTAGCGGTTTACAGGTATTTGGTCCGCGATGAAAAACTTTTAGTTCGCACCTGAAGGGTCTTTCTCGACAAATATGCCGCGCTTGTGTACATGACCACTGAGTTTTTCAAAAAAGAGGTGGTCGATGAGTACAGCAAGCGCGGCTAATAGGTCTCTTGATACCACAGATTCTCACACCTTGCACGGTTCTTTCGTAGGCGACATGGAAGAACAGGAGAGACTCCTTGGAATCCTGTTCTACACCGTTACACATTTCTTTTGTGATATCAGCAAGATGTTTTTCAGGATCACCGACCCTCGCAACCCAAAGAAGGTCACCTACTCAGTGAATGCACTTGCGTTTACCGCGGTCCTCATGTTCATGTGCGGTCTTAAGGCGCGGAGACGGATCGGATTCCTGTTGCGCGGGGGCAGGTGCGCGGATCAGTTTCGAGAGTTCTTCCAAGCTCCCAATTGTCCTCACGGAGACACGCTCAATGATGCCTTTGCGCTCATGGACCCGGCTGAGTTCCAGAGCTTAGTCTGTTGGTTGGTGTACTGTCTCATTCGCAAGAAGGTCCTGTATCCTTACCGGCTCCTGGACAGGTATTTCGTAATCGCCATCGACGGGACCTGGACCCTGAAGCGGAAGAAACGTCACTGCGCCAAGTGCCTTACTCAAAAGAAGAACGGCAATACCACGTACTATCACATGGTCTTGGAAGCGAAACTGGTGACGCCAGACGGATTTGCCATCCCGCTGTTCACGGAGTTCGTGGAAAACACCGGTAACGACTCCAAGCAAGACTGTGAACTCAAGGCATTCTACCGAATGGCAAAGAAGATTTATGCCTACTTCCCACGGCTGCCCATCGTGGCTACCATCGACGGCCTTTTTGCATCCGGCCCAGTCTTTCGAGTGTGCAAGGAGAATGGCTGGAAGTTCATGGTGGTGCTAAAAGACGGGGGTCTCCCCACGGTGAATCAAGAGTTTGAATCCCTGTCATTGCTCCAGCCCGAAAACCGGCTGAGATACCGATGGCTTGATGGAAAGACCAGTGTGGAACAGCGTTTCCGTTGGGTCAATGTGATCCAATACACGGATACGGAGAAGTCAGAGCACACCGTGGATGTGATCGAATGCAGAGAGACACGGGAAGATGCCACGGGAGTTGCTTCTACTAAGACGCACCGATGGGTCACGAACATGTCGGTTTCACAACGCAACGCTGTGAGATTGGCCAATGATGGAGGAAGGTTACGATGGAAGGTTGAAAACGAGGGCTTCAATGTTCAAAAGAATGGGGTTTATGGCCTGACGCACGTCTACTCGAAGAACGACAAATCAGCTAAAATATTCCATCATCTTATGCAGATTGCCCATCTGTTGATGCAGTTGCTGATCAAGGGAAGTCTGATGAGGCGCTGTTTTCCGGGGGGGATGGGGTCTGTGAAAAACGTGGCTTTCAGGCTGCTGGAGGCCTTGAGAAATGCGCACATGCCGGGGGGAGTGTTGCACTGGATAACTCAATGGCGTTTGCAGATCAGGTTTTGCCCTGACACTTCGTAGTCGGTCGTGCGTCCGGTCGAACCCCCATTCTTTGGACATGACAACAACAAGCAGAATTTCTCACTGGCCGGACCTCGGAGCATGCCCCAACTCGCCCTCCCGAAATCGGCCAGAAATGGACTCGATCAAAAGGGAACGCCCCAGGTGACGGCGTGCCGCTGACTCTTCATCGCTGGCTGGCCAGAGGCAGGATTGACAAAACCAGCCGGATGGCACACATTTAGGGATTCGTTGTTCTAAATTGAGGAAGCGTCAGAAGTCCGGTTGACGCGCTTCACGCCTGTCGCCTTTTCCCCTTTCTGGTCCTTGGCCGGCGGAGCGCATACTTACATGAAGGCAAGAAAACGGGGTAACAAATGGCAAAACTAGGATCCAAGAAAAGGCCGATAGTTGTTCGGGTTCATGCCGAAGAACGTGTTCAGTATGTCGCAGAAACATGCGCGAATCACGGATGGTATTACATCATTGGAATTGAAATGGATAAACCAGAAGATCTTTCTGACTTGGAAAAGGCACTGAATCCACCGCAACCTCTTATAGCAGAAAAAATAGGAAGAAACGATCCGTGCCCGTGTGGTAGCGGAAAGAAATTCAAGAAGTGCTGTGGAGCAACGTAAGTCTATACAAATGGCACGCCCTAAACAAGAGCCTTGAGCCGACGCCCGCGAAGCCCGGCAGCATTTCCTAAAGTCCCTTGGCTTGTGGGGCTCAAGCTTTTCGTAGGCTACAGCTCGAATGCCCAATGCTTTCGGCTACCCTACTTCTATACTCATCCACAGTCCTTCTTCGCCACAGATCGTTGCGCAATTTCCATGTACCCCCATCCGAGCACCGGGCCCTTTACAGCCCTATCTGTGCAAAAGCATTCTTCCGTCCCCCAATACAAATAGCGGCACCGATCCGGTGGTCTTTTCACTGGGCCTGTGACTGACCTCCAGCCTCACAGAAGGCGAATCTCCCTTTGTCAATAAATTGGCTCCCCGGCTACGGGCGACCGAGGGATATCGTTGATTTTAGGTATTTCTTGGCGAAAGAGAGGCCTTAACCTTTGTCATTTTACCTGTCAGGGCGGGTGTGCTGGAAGGAAACGATTGTCAATGTGACAAGAATTGAAGTGTCTATTGGGGAGGACCTGCGAGGGCGGTTCTTGAGAGGATGGCATTATGATTTTTCTTATCAACAAGGACAATGGCAACCAGTTATCATCCGAATCATAATAAACATCTTCTGAAACAAATCCGTATCTCTCTTGAACCGACCTCATGCGTCCAGCGTGACCTAATATCTGCTCGGTAATCTCGGGGTTCAGCGCGCTCCGTCGGCAATTCGTCCTAAAGCCAGCTCGCAGATCATGAAAACGAGGTCTTGGTCTTGGCCAATTAAGCTTTTTCATCGCTCTTTGCCAGCAGTTTTTTAGAGACTCGTCTTTGATGGGTCGTCCGTCAATCATAAACACTTGGTCGTATTTGAGGCTTCTAAGTCTGTTTATCCGTTCTTATGAACTACCAATAATTTCACGGCGTCAAGATGCAGAGGTATCTTCTTGGGAAGAGCTTCTTTTGTTTGGTCCGGTAATAACGTAATCATCCGCTGTTTGAGGTTGACATTTGACCATCGCAGGTCAAGTATTTGGCCCCGTCTGTACACCATGAAGTTTCTTTACCTGGACGGATACGTCTTCCAGATAGTTCTTAAGGCGAAAAAAGTTCTCTTTGAAAATCTCTCTAGTGAAAGTTCAAAGAGTCTATTTAAGCCATATTATGTATGCTGTTCCAGCTTTGTTGAATATTGCAATCCATAGCCAGAAATTGGGCGATTTTCTTCAAAGTGGATGGGCCTAGACGTAGGTGTATCTGAATAAATGGACTGAAAGATGGCAGAGCGGATTAACAAGGAACGCCTCAGTAGTAAATGAACCCTTCACTTCACAACGGCATCTATATTGATATCAACAGGTGAAGCACCGGGAGGTGTCAAATGAAAAACAGATTCTATTTACTCATCACGGTCCTGCTTGTCCTTTTTACCTTTAGCTTATCAGAGGCAGCGAGTATGGGACCTAGCGTCAGAGAACCAATTGGGACACCTTCTTGGAGTGTTACTATTCCTGTGATGAATGCCCCGAGTATACCCCAACGAATGGCTGATGCAAACAGCGCCCTGCAGGGAGTTTCTACGACCCGAGGGAAGGTCCCAGAACCCACTGGTGAATCAGCGAGTGGCTCATCAAAGCTTCCAAAACAAGGTAAGACGCAAACGCCGGCGAGAAAGAAGGGAGATAGGCCTGGGAGTGTAACAATTGTTAAATAGAATTAGACTATCCAAGCGCAAGCACCATGGACGGAACTGCCGACACACGCTAAAATTGTAACGGGGGGATGTTACAACAACATCTATACTCACAGCTAATCCGCATATCACACTTTTCTCAGGTTGTTAGACAATCGCTGAAATCTGTTGTGAGAGCATGAAGCACATGCATTCTTTAAAAATCCAGGAGCTAGGCAAACGGGTATAGGCACCTCATTCCTATAGAATAAAGAACCTCACTCCTTGGCTCCTTGGCGAACTTCTTTACAATATTGATGCTGAGACATTCTTGATTTTCCTCAGGAGGTCAATCCTCTCCTTGACTATTCCTGACTACACCGAATAATCTACCACATCTTAATATCAACCCACGGGTTCAAATTCAATTTATTCAGGGAGGAGTTCCAATGACCAAGTCTGATATGATTTCTCAGATTACCCATAAAGGCGGTAGCCATTGGATTGAACGCAGAATATCGTCCGAGAATTCCTGACATTTATGGGGGTTCCACGAGGAGCCCCAGCTTCACCACCGACGTTAAGCACAAGTAACAACCATGCCACTTCAAATCAGGATTGAGAGAAGACTTGATGTACCAGAAGGACCATATGTGGTAAGTCTTTTTTTGATAAACATTCAGAGTAGGTACCATAGGTCCGGTTTACTTTAGGTCTTCAGGACCATCAACTAATCCAGTTTTTGTTTTTCGATGTCAAAATGAGGTGTAATGTCAGAGGTCTGGATGACCACCCCAAGTTTCAGCGGGCTCACTTATGTCATTGCCCAATTCGCCCTGACCAGCTATAATTCCATATCCATTCCTGTATGAACGAAAAAAGAGTTAATCGGGAACGAACGTCTTATTGCACTTGAGTTGGCTAACACAGCACATTGGCACAACGGAACATATCATGCGGATATTGGTAATTACAGCGACTGTTCTTCTTTGTTTCCTTACCTTGACGATGGTTGTCTTCTATCGTAGCCGTAAAACTTTTCCTGGATTTGGTCATTGGACCGTTGGAGGAAGCCTCATTGCATTCGGCTATTTCATGATGTTTTTTCGTGGCACGGTACCCCCTTGGCTTTCGATAGCCCTGGCCACTTTGGTATTTCCGTTATCTGCAGTTTTTTATCTTTCCGGGATGCGGCGTTTTCTTGGTCTTTCGGACATCTCTCGTGTCTGGTATACAATTCCGGTCGTTAATGCATTCGTTTGCGTTTTGTTTTTCTATTCTTTCGGAGCAGATGCATGGCGTCTTTTTTTTACCTCGCTGGCATTCTCGGTCCCCCATCTATTGACTTCGGTCCTTGTGTTCAGGGATTATCCCAAGACAAAATCGCTTTTTGACTTAATTATTGGCACCGAGATGGCTTTAGCCAGTGTCATAGCATTGGCCAGGGCGCTATGGAGTTTCACGATTCCCAACTTTGAAGTCATGATGGCGTCTCCTCTTGAGTCCTTTTTTTTCATCGCAGCTATGGTGCTGCAGATAATCATTACCGTCTCCTTCATCATGTTGAATGCCGAACGCTTTGAAAGGGACCTATTGTCGGCGGAAGCTGACCTAAAAATAAACGTCCAGCAATTAGAGAAATCCATAACAGAGCGCAAGTGGGTGGAGGAGGATCTGCGAAGAAGTGAGGAGAAGTTCTCTAAGGCATTTCACTCTAGCTTCGACGCGATACTCATTTCACGGCTCAGCGATGGACAGTTAGTAGATGTTAACGAGGTTTTTTGTCACCTCTCGGGATATTCGAGGCATGAAGCTCTGCAAAAGACATCAATAGGATTGAATCTTTGGACGGACCCTCAAGACCGGGAGACAATAATTGCTGCCTTACAAGAAACAAGAAGCATTCGAGACTATGAATACAGCTTTAGAAACAGCGCCGGCAAAATATTAAACTGCCTGTATTCAGGACAAATACTTCTTATAGGCAACGAACCGCACCTTTTGTCAGTTGTTCGTGACATCACCGAACGCAAACGCTGGGAGCAAGAATTACAAAATACTCTCGAACGTTTTTACACGATTCTTTCAAGTGTATATTCCGGAATGCTGCTGGTGACAAATGAAAACAAAGTGGAGTTCGTCAATCAAGCGATGTGTGATTTGTTCGATATAGAAGATTCTCCAAAGAGCTTACGGGGGCTATCGGCTCCTGAGATGATTGGTAGACTAAAGGACCTGTATGTGGAGCCGGAAGATGTGCTGGCCCGCATGAGAGAAGCTCTTGGTCAAGATAGACCGTTAAAGGGAGAAGAAATATCCGTCCGTGGTGGACGAACGTATTTGATAGATTATATCCCTATCGAAATAGATGGGAAAGCTTTCGGACGTCTGTGGCATCACACCGATATCACCGAACGCAAACGAGCAGAGCAGGAGAGAGAAAGCCTCAGAGCCCAGCTTCTTCAGTCACAAAAGATGGAAACAATGGGAACATTAGCCTCAGGCATTGCCCACGATTTCAACAACATGCTTCAGGTAATATTTGGTTATTCAGACATGCTTCTTTCGCATATGAATGAAGGAGACCCGGGGTACAAAGGACTTCAGAGCATAGTAAAAACCGCTGAAGATGCCGCAGACCTTGTCCAGAGGATTCGCATATTCGGTAGAAGGGCGGTAATGAATCTTGTTCCCCTTAATCTGAACCGTCAAATTGACGAGGCGACGAAGCTCCTGTCGCATACCATACCCGAGATGATTGAGATGGACATTCATCTGGCGAAAGACCCTGTAATTATTAAAGCTGACCCCTCTCAAATTACCCAGATGGTAATGAACCTTGCAATCAATGCAAATGAAGCAATGCCACAGGGAGGCAGATTATCTATTCAGACTGAGAACATCGTACTGGATGATGATTATTGCAGAGTACATGTAGGAGTAAAACCTGGTCCACACGTGATGCTCACGGTATCAGATACAGGTTCTGGAATAGATAAAGGCTTGATGGAGAGGATATTTGACCCCTTCTACTCTACAAAAACCAGAGACTACCACAAGGGAACGGGTCTTGGGTTATCAGTCGTACTGGGAATCGTGCAGCAGCATGGTGGTCACATAACCGTTGAGAGTGAAGTCGACCAAGGTACCACCTTCAGGATGTACTTTCCTGCACTGGATGTCGAGAAAGTACCTGAATATGTAGAGAAGAAAATTCCTTATTCTGCCGGGGTTACGGAAACCATTCTCCTGGTTGAGGATATGGAATTGGTGAGAGACCTTGGTGTAACCATTCTAGAGAAATTCGGTTACACGGTCCTCAGTACAGGTGATGGACAAGAGGCTCTTGATGTGTACGAGAAGGAACAAGGGAACATTTCTCTCGTAATACTGGTTATCATTATGCCTCGGATGGATGGCAAGGAGTGCCTTGAGCAACTCATGCTGATTAATCCAACTGTTAAAGTTATTATTTCAAGTGGTGTAGGTCAGGAGGACTTGATTCAGGATGTGGTCAAACTTGGTGCAAAGGGTGCCGTGAATAAGCCGTATGGAATGAGACAGCTCCTAGGGATGGTTCGACAGGTACTGGATGGGGATTAAGTATCACCTTGAGTCCACACAATAAGATATTTTCTGGCAATTAGAGGTTCTGGATAACCTTTATTGGGCTCAAGGAGTTTGTAATTGTGAATCGAAAACTATACCATTTGCTACGTAGCGGTCTACCCAAAGAAATCTACTACCCACATAATCGCTGCCAATCGGATTTCACGAGGTCTCGTATTCGCCGAGAATAATCGGAATAAAGCTGAATTGACTCAAAATCAGGGATGAACAAGACCTTCTGCATCAAGAGACCATCATCATCGAACCATTGGGGAATCAACCCACCCAAGAAGAAACCTCTTGCGTGAAGGACTTTCACTACCTCTCCTATCCAAAATGAGGTGAGTTTCAGCCATACCTGAATGACGACAAATCCTTTTTCCACTGCTTCGGATTCCAGGTCCGATATACGTTCAGCAAAGTCCGAACCGGTTTCATGAAAAGCTATACGTGCTACCTTAGCAAAATCGAAGAGTTCCATATTAGATTGGGAAACAGTGCTACGGGGAAGCATGTCCGTTGATTCAGAAAAAGTGCGACCCGATAAGAAATTTCCATACAGGAATCTCAAAGCTTCGTTGTAGGGATTTGGTAGAAAGATTTTTTGGGGAATGTTCCTGTATAGACGAAAAAATAACAATGTGCTCACCCTGTGAGAGGTTACTCCCTCGCCTGAATACGCCTCTCCGGGCATCAACCCGACTTCCAGCGCCGTTTCATGAAATCCATATTTGGCCCCTTGCTTCTGCATGTGTACATGGTTGGTTACCGGTTCACCAAAGACGGTGTGCATGCCTAATGTTGGAACTACTTGCTCAATCATTAACTGTTCAATAGCTTCCGAGACACCCTTTCCCCGCCATTCCTTCAGAACCAGACCAACTCCCCATTCATACACTGCCCGACTTGGGGCTGAGCGGAAAAGGTTGTGAATACCTATGATTTCCCCGTCTGAGGACCTCCCAACAATACTGTAATAGTCTCCTTGCTGATTGGCTCTGATGAGTTTGACTGGATCATAGAATATTTTGATGGGATAATCCTCGCCATGTACAGACCGGAAGAGACGTACGACGCCCTCAGCATCCTCAGAGCAAAAAAGACTTACCTCAAAAGTTCTTTTGATTACGTTGAGTGGCTCCTGAATACGGGTTTCAATGGTTTCCATGATTCTTTATTCACACCTCCCTAGAACAATTTATTATAGATTGATCATCAAAACAACCTTGGGTCGGCGGTCAATCCAATAATACAACAGCGGACGTTCGCACCTCAATGATAATCTGAGGAAGAGGCTGAGAACTATCAGATACTTTCAGACAAGAGGTACACACCGACTTCAGTCATCTTCAATACCAAAAGCGGTGGGCTGCACCATTGATTCTCGTAGTGCCTCTATCTGGTTTCGTAACCAATCAATAAATAGCAGTGTCGTTAAACTCCCATATTCGATATAACTATTGAAGAGTTCTTCCCCTATTTATTTTACGGTAGTCACCGTTGCTGGTGTTGGGTATGGAGATATTCATCCGACAACTCTTCCAGGAAAGCTCCTAGCTACCATTCTCATTCTGGGAGGCGTTGGCGCGTTTGGTGGTGTTTTTGCTACACTGACTGAATTTCTACTCTCTCGCAAAGATTCTGAGATTACAGACATGGTATAGATAAATTGGACAGTGACATAAGTTCACAAGCTGCTCTGAGCTAAACGGAATAGAAAAATCGGCGAGTGTGACAGTAAGGAGAAAATTCCGCCGTTTCTGTCGATAGAATGTGAAAAATAACAATACCATCCCCGAAAGTTGTGATTTCGGGGACCCTCATGGCGACCTCTGCCTTTTCACATCCCGCCCGTATCTCTCTGTGAGGTCATTCAGCTCAAATAATTCCGATGTTAATCAAGCAGTACGCGATCTGAAATCAGCAATTGAAAAAATTGGGAAGTAAGCGGTGGATACCAACGTGCTACAGACCTTGCGATACCGACTTCAGAAAAGGGTCAATGGATTACGGACAGCCGATCCCAAAGTATACCATTGGAAACTGATTCAATTTTGGGGGTTCCTATATCAAGCGATTCGATCATAGTGCTGTCGATCATGCGGAGCCATCAGAGGCTAGGTAGCCATTTTTTTTTAGGAAGCTGTTGTAATCCTCGGCGGTCATAGTGCAGTCTAGCAGTTCGCGAGTCTCTTTGCGGGTGTTCAGTCTAAGTTGCTTCATCATACTCGTCAAATTGTCCGGCCCTATGTCTTTATAGTTGGCGCTGTGAGAAACATAGGTCTTGATTCCGGTCTCTTTACCGTTCAAGATATGGAAAAAATAAATGTGGCCGTGAGAAGGATCACGTCGAAAACCTTTGGCTTTGAGGCTGTTTTCAGCCATCTTCCGATCCACTTTCATTCGGAACCTCAATGAAATTCTCTCGATAAAGCTTCCTCACTCTCAATGCTTCCCCTATACCTTCACTGGTGCTGAGTGCTGCATAATGTCGATAGAAACTCAGTAAGTGTGCCTCGAATTCACGCATTGCCTTATCAGCGGTCTCTCCTGTGGCGTATATATCTAAACGATCGTTCTCTGCGAACCAGAGGTTTTCACCTCGTGCAACATGTATAGTGACCGGCTTGCGTGCCCTGAGATTCATCCCATCACCGGCAAAGGAGAACGCTGCCACCCTGTATTGGTCAGGAAAATCGTGACAGAAAGTATCAGCCGTATGAATCCGTATTGCCGAAAAAGCACTATGTTCCTCCTTTTCTTCTCGGACCGGCTTCTTGGTATCTATGTCCCTGCTCCAGGTGAATATAAAGTCCGAAACAGGCAATTGCTCAACTAAAGCCGTCTTCATGGCTAAACCTCGTCACCTTTTATGTAATCACGGTAGCTCTGAGTGATCATCCTGTGGAAAAGAACCGCTGACTGGTCATGGGCTTCCGTGAGGTACTCGTGCACTTTTTCGAACCAAAGGTCGCCCTCCTCAGCATAGTCGAAATCCAAAAGAAAGGCTTCCTGACTTCGGTCACTTCTCATGGTGGACTCAATTCGAGTGGTGATCTTACCGCGTCCGGCAGGCATAGCAAAGGCAATACTAATATTCTCAAACCTTCCCGGGAGCAATTCGAGAATCTTACCACCCAGTTGGAAGAAGTACTCGAATGGCAAGAGACCATCTTCCCTTAGGAATGGGATCATGTTGATGTGTCGTAGTCCAATACGATTGAGTCGCTTTATCGGGATAATGGAGCCTAACAACTCAATCACTTTGAGACATTCAGCATTAAAACAGTCAAATCCGGGGTAGGTTCGACAGTAATATCCGAACCTGTTGAGTGACACCATGACACCCGCACTTTGGTCCTCTCTCTCGAACCGAAACGGCTCCAGCGCCATGGCCATTCCAATTTCAGTTCTCGGGACCCACAAATTGGGGTATTTGGCTCTAAACTTTTCCTGGATTTCGTGACGGCGGCATTCTACAGCAGTTTCTCCAGAGAAGCGAATCTCGAAGACCACCTCTGATAGCGGTGAATTAGGGTGCCTTGGATCAGCGACGTTTCTCAAAGTTTTCTCCGCAAGCTGAGTTCTATCAGACTCGGTAGCTCTATTCTAAGCCAAGGTACACAACTGGGTCAAGCGGGACTGCTTTGACCACCAGCGAAAGTGGTAAGTCCGTTCCCACGATCCCTTATCTTAGGAATTCTCATGACGCAAGTCTTATTTGCCAGCGGAGTTTCCCGAATAAATACTTTCTCCACAACTGGCTGTTTGAGCCGCAATCCAATGACATGTGGCCGCTTGAGTTGTGCATGGTAGATTTCCCCCATTTCCTCGCTTCATTCAAAATTCTTTCGGGTCCAACTTTCAAAAAAAAGGTCCACCATTACGGGTAAACACTAATCCTTCGGGATTTATGGACCGGGATCTTTTCAGCAGAGCTTTTCCCATTGTGGGTCGAGGAGTATTGTCCTAACGTTTTTGTTTATTGGTCTGCTCTCGCAGTTAGTTAAGGCGAAAGCTACGGCCGATGACCCACCAGGAGCGATTCCAGAATCCGTTTTACATCATCCCCTGAACCTTTGAAGAGGTCACTATCAGGGTCAGCACCTATTATGAATTCCTGTTCTACATGGAAGATCTCGGCTTCTACCCGCAGATTCATATGTTAAGCGATTCCCTTTGGTGTAGAGAACGGAGAGACATCCAATATAAACTTTCTCGCCAACTTTAAAGCATTGCTTACCTCGTTCCGGTTTCGGGCAGTCTTGTGTTATAATTATCCTCCGGGTTGGTGATGGAATCATTCTTGTCATGATGTGGTTGAGTCCGCTGGTTACTTAAACGTGCGCTAGAGATAATCGAAACTATCTTCGGTGCAAGCAAAATAATTTGACAGTTGCCCTGTTATTACCAGATAATAAAAATGAGCTATATTTTGCAAACCCACCACCACTTCTCAATACCATAGCGCCCCGTCAGGAGGAGCATCCCATGCGAGACCATGAAAAGACCAAGGATCAGCTCATTGATGAATTGAACGAGATGCGTAGTAGGGTATCAGAATTGGAGTCGGATAAGGCTGAATTCTTGGGCACCGTAACCGAGCACAGGATCCTCCAACAACATCTCCTCCAGACTCAGAAATTGGAAGCAGTTGGGTCGTTGGCTCGCGGCATCGCCCACGACTTAAACAACCTGCTCTACGTGGTGTTGGGATTTTCTGGGATCCTTCTCCAGCGTAAACACGAAGGGGACCGGGATTATGCGGATCTCCAAGAAATATCTCGGGCTGGTAAGCGCGGGGCCGTTCTCGTCCAGAGCTTACTCACCCTTAGCAGAAAGGTCGAGCCTTAGCTTCGTCCTCCCCAGTAACTCCTCATAAAACTTGGGTGAGGTGACACCTCCTCACTGTGTATTGACCTTTGTATCGGGTCTTTGAGACGGTTTTTTGGGCCGCGGTTAACCGTTAGCCCTTGATGGAATTGTTGGGCAACCGGATTTCTGGAACTAACCTCACAAAAAGAGTGACAAGGTGTTGCACAATATGCTTTATGGGTTATTATATAAAGCTGCCATCGGAATAGGAGATGCCATGTCATCTGAACCCACCAAGGTGTTGCTGGTCGAAGACAATTGGGGAGAGGCCCGCCTCCTCTACGAGAGCTTAGAGCAAGCCCTTCCTGGGCAGTTCCAGATGAACCACGTTCGGCGGCTTAGCGAGGCTCTGGAATATCTATGGAAAGAGACCTGCCACGTGGTTCTGCTGGACCTGGGCCTGCCGGACAGTTGCGGCATCGACACCCTTGTCCTGGCGCGGGCGCAAGCGCCCGATGTGCCAATCGTAGTGCTAACGGGCTTACAGGACGAAGCGCTTGGGGATCAGGCACTGAAGGAGGGTGCGCAGGACTATCTGGTTAAGGGACAAGCGGATAGCAATCTACTGGCACGCTCCATGCGTTATGCCATTGCACGCAAGGCGGCGGAGGATGCGTTGGTACGGCAGGGGGTCGCTTTCGCCAAGGCGGGGCAGTTGCAGCACTCGCGACAGCGTCTTATAGCGGTTCATGAACTCGTTCGCCGGGACATCGCTGCCCAACTGCATGACGTGCAGGCAAATTGCCTAGTCCTGAAGACCCAGCTGCAAGAACTCCTGAAAGGTATGGGCTCCGCGTCGGAAACAACTCGGGTCCTGAGCGAAGTGATCGACGGCTTGAACCAGGTGATCGAGCAACAAGTAGGCGCTCTCAGCCGCCAGCTTTACCCCTCAATTCTCACCCACGGACTCATCCCGACCTTTCAGTCCTTTTGTGATCAGTTTAAAGCGGCACTGGCTATTGAGATAGATCTGGATGAAGAGCTTATGAGAAAGGAGAAAGCCGACCGCCACTTGGTTCCAGAGCAGGTGGAACTGGCGTTGTACCGCATCGCCGTAGAAGCCCTGACCAACGTGGTCAAGCATGCAAAGGCCGGCAAGGTCACTGTACGGCTGGACCCGCCTCGAGAAGGTTGGTTACGTCTCACAGTGCGGGACGACGGCCAGGGCTTCGATGTGGAAAGCGCTCGTCATGGACTGGGGATGGCAACAATGCAGGACTACGCTGGGGCCTTGAATGGAGAGTGCGCGGTCCACAGCACTCCAGGCGTTGGCACGGAGGTTATGGCTGTGCTCCCTCTCAGCAGGGGACCTGAAGCGGGGCATCTGGATGCTTTGGAGACAGGAGACAACTGATGGCGAAACTGACACAGCCCTGCCCCTGGTGCCATAAAGACTTAGTTGTAGAATCGGGGCGTCGCCGCCTCTACACATGCCCCTTCTGTAATAATACCTTCTCTTTTGTCCCCGGTGACGAAAATGATAAGGACAAGCCGGCGGCACAGCCTTCTCAGGCAGGAACCGCTCAACCGTCACGATTCGTGGAGACGCCCTTTCTCAAGGAATTGGTTGACCGCACTATGGCCTATATCCAGGAGGGTTTACACGTCCACCTCTGTGGTCCGGCAGGTAGCGGCAAGACCACCTTAGCCCTCTACGTGGCCCAGCAGTTGGGTCGTTCGGTGGTGCTGGTCCATGGGGATGACGAAATGGGCACCGCGGACCTGGTCGGTAAAGACAGCGGCTACAAGCGAAGTTATTTACACGACGAGTACATTCACTCGGTGCTTAAAGTTGAGGAAGAGGTGAAGCCCGTGTGGGTGGGAAGAGCCCTCACCGAAGCGTGCCAGAAAGGCTGCACCGTTGTCTACGACGAATTCACGCGTTCGCGGCCCGAGGCCAATAACGTGCTTCTTTCAGTCCTGGAGGAGCGGGTGCTGCCGCTGCGCGGCATGAATATTCCCGTTCACGCCGATTTCCGAATCATCTTCACCAGCAATCCCGACGACTATGCGGGGGTGCACGGCGTCCAAGATGCTCTCCTGGACCGAATGGTTACGATCATCTTGAGCGGGTTCGACCAGGATACCGAGATAGCCATCACCCAGGAACGCTCCGGACTGCCTCTGGCGGAGGTCGAGAGGATCATCGCCCTGGTCCGGAACTTCCGCGATGCCGGGCTCAAGACCAGCAGCGCCAGCATCCGGCCAGCCATCCTGATCTCCAGAATCCTTCGAGTGCGAAGTGGGCACGCCTATGCCGAGGACTCTGTCTTTATCCAGACCTGCCGTGATGTCCTCCTCTCCCAGGCACGCCGCACGGGGGCGAGCATCCAGGAGGACCAGCAAAACGAGGAGACCCTGTTGCGCCTGATCCAGGAAAACTGCTCTGTACCCCTCCCCATAGAAGAGCCCACTCTTAAGAAAGCATTCCATGAGCTGGAACCTGACAACCTTATGGCAGAACTAGGCGAAGATAAAGAAGTTCAGGAACTGCTGCTCAGGAAAATACGGGAGAAGGGGCTGGCCGGTAAGCTGCTCACGGAACTCTTGAAAGGCTAAGGCCTTGATTCAGCACATTAATCAATCTGGTGGAATTGTATGCTACAAGATGCTGCCTACTCCTCAATAGCACAGCTTTCCGTCAGGAAGAGCATCCCATGCGTGACCATGAAAAGACCAAAGAACAGCTTATTGATGAATTGGGTGAGTTTCGTCTTAGGGTAGCAGAATTAGAAACTGCTGAGACTAGATTTCTAGGTATTGAAAACGCACTTAAGGATAGTGAAGAGCTTTTCCGTGGGATGTTTGAGAAGCATAGCGCAGTCATGCTCCTGATCGAACCGATGACAGGAAAAATACTGGATGCAAACAATGCGGCAGAGCGGTTCTACGGATATACTTTGTCTCAGCTTCGCTCCATGTCTATTCATGACATTAACATCTTGGGACCCGACGAGGTTGAACGTGAACGCATTCTGGCCATACAAGAGAAGCGAAACCACTTTATTTTTCCACACCGCCATGCCAATGGAGAAGTTCGAACGGTCGAAGTGCATTCGACCCCAATTGAGGTAGGCAAAAAATCGGTCCTCTTTTCAATCATTTATGACATCACCGAGCGCAAAATGGCGGAACGCCGCCAATATCTTGCATTTGAAATTCTTGGTATTCTTAACGATCCGTCTGCCTTGGCTGATTCAATCAACCTTATTCAGGCTGTAATTAAGCGGGAAACAGGTTTCGATGCGGTGGGGGTTCGCCTGCGAAGCGGTGATGACTTTCCGTATTTTGTCCAGAGTGGATTTTCTCAGGATTTTTTGCTTACGGAAAATACGCTGATTGCCCGGGATGCGAGCGGTGGTCCTTGCAGAAATGAAAACGGCAACATCAGCCTGGAATGCACCTGCGGTCTGGTATTATCCGGACAGACAGACCTGACAAATCCACTTTTTATTTTTACTGAAGGAGGAAGCAGTTGGACAAACAATTCTCTGACACTTTTAGATATACCGGCAGAACAGGAACCTAGGTTTCATCCGCGTCACAACTGTGTTCATCAAGGATACTTGTCTGTGGCGCTTATTCCCATCCGCGCGAATCGGGAGATCGTTGGCCTGCTACAGTTAAATGACCGGAAAAAAGATTGTTTCACCCTCGAGATGATTCACTTTTTTGAGGGGGTCAGCGCAAGTATCGGCATGGCGCTGTTGAACAAACGGGCAGATGAGGCATTGAGGTCAGCCTATCAGGTCCAAGAGCAGATTCTATCTACGGCTGCCACAGCAATATTCATGGTTGATTCGGGCCGGATAATCACTAGTGTCAATGAAGAATTCTCTAACGTCACAGGTTATAAAGAAAAGGAGGTTGTTGGGAAACCATGCACAATGTTTGCTTATGACCAGTGCACTGCTCATTGCGGTTTGCTCAACATCCATGAATTTGAGCCTATTCACAGATACCAATGCACAATCAAAGCGAAGGACGGGATAATTCTCACAGTCTTGAAGAATTCTTCCCCTTTGAAAAACGCCAAGGGTGATAGTACGGGTTGTATTGAGTCCTTCGTCGATGTAACAGAGCTGCATGAAGCTCGCGAGGCTGCTGAGCAGGCGAGTCGAGCAAAAAGCGAATTCCTTGCTAACATGAGTCACGAGATCCGGACACCTATGAACGGTGTCATTGGCATGACCGATCTAGCTTTAGGTACCGAGTTGAATGACGAGCAGCGTGAGTACTTGGAGGCTGCAAAGATGTCGGCCGACTCATTGCTCACTCTGATAAATGATATTCTGGACTTTTCCAAGATTGAGGCCGGTAAATTAGAACTCGTGCCAATTGACTTCAGCCTGAGAGACTGCATAGCAAACACGCTGACCACTCTTGCCGTTATCGCTCACAAAAAAGGGCTGGAATTAATTTATGACATCCCTGGGGAAATTCCCGATGCTGTGACGGGAGATCCGGGACGTCTCCGACAAATCCTTGTGAACCTGGTAGGAAATTCCATCAAGTTCACTGGTAAGGGTGAGGTATCTGTTAGAGCCCAATTGGAGTCGGAAACCGACTCTGAAATATGTTTACAGTTTTCCGTCACAGACACGGGTGTTGGAATCCCTTTGCACAAGCAAGAAAAGATCTTCGACTCTTTTGAGCAGGCTGATGGGACTACAACAAGAGAATATGGGGGAACGGGGCTTGGTCTTGCCGTCTCCACTCAAC
>Ga0208495_1000290_pt1 | contig 20042 bp, 23 predicted proteins | sample CryBogmetaGMA14M_FD_184551 | JGI IMG/M metagenome (GOLD analysis project Ga0208495, IMG submission 184551) | Freshwater microbial communities from Crystal Bog, Wisconsin, USA - MA14M (SPAdes) | ecosystem: Environmental > Aquatic > Freshwater > Lake | place: Crystal Bog, Wisconsin, USA...
GGCATGAGGATCACGTCCGGGTCAATGGACCTGACGAGCCGGAAGAGATCTGCGAGCACATCCCGATTCTGCCCGGTCAGCCGTTCCGTGCGCTCGTGGATGACCTCGACATCAGTGCAGAGGGGGGAGAGGGCGGCGTTGTCGTTGATTTTAATCTCTGCAATATTCAGAGCGTGCGAGAACTCCGGAGAAAATCGTGAATCGTTCTCGCCACTGCAGGGAAAGCACCCGTGTTCAGCCATGAATCGCTGGTCCCGGCGCACATCAACATTGAAGAGCATAACGTCAAATTTCGCCTGCTGCTCTATCGCTTCGGCAACATCCCTGCCTGCATATACCGAGTAACCCGGAAGGTCCCTGAAGATGGTACGGATGGTACACTTCTCTGCAGCGTATTGTTCCTCAAGGGCTTCGATCATTTCGTGGTGCGCATGCGGGTCAGGGAAGTGGATGAGAAAAGGGGGGTTATACTCGTGATGGACTTTTGTTACTGTCCCATCCTTTCCCCAGAGATCGACGCCGCCGTTCCGGTACGCAGAGTCAATGATCCACATCGTTTCCCGCCTGCGATTCGATCTGGTCCTCGCGTTTGAGCATCTCGACTAGCACTGAAAAGACCGCGGCTTCGAGCGGATCGTCACATGCAATAAACGCCTCGCTCGAATGCTGTTTTGCAAGTTCTGCCAGTTTCTCACCGTACTTACGGTCTTCCTTTTTAAGTGCCCGTGCTGACCGGGCCCAGCGGTCAGCAATGCTTTTCACACCGTGCCGGACGCTCTCAAAACTCCTTCCCATCACGATACCTCCAGCGTCCGCTGCGTATGAGGGAGCGTCCCGCCGCGACGGTGCGGATGCGAGCCGCGGTGCAATGCAGTGCCCGGTGTATCTTCTGCTGGTGCGATCTCGATGATGTGGTCAGCCTGGTGCATCAACGCAGAGAATGAGCGGTCGATGGATGGCGCATAGAGGATCACGAGTGATTCGCGACCGACCTCCTTTAGCAATCCCGCAACCTGTGGGAGCATCTTCTCGGCGCCATCAAAGAGCGTGGGATCGTGTTCCACGAGAACGACCGTGTGGCTCGCCTCTTTTAATATAGTGAAGAGCTGGTGCGCAGTGAATGATCTGCGAACTTCAAAGTTCTTTGATGTCCGGTTGATCGCGGTAAGGAGGCGCGAGTAGTTGCCGCTCACGTACAGGAACAGGAACCTCTGGAGATCCGCATTGCTGTTAAGTGCAAAGACCATCACCTTCTCGGGCGCGATCACCGCATTGAATGTTCCCGGATAAAGATTCATACCTTTGCGGAGTTCGATCAACATAGCATCAGATAACTCCTATCCTGTGGGGTATAAGGACGCGGCGTGCGCGGTGTGAAAGTGTTTTTCCGACGGTGTCCAACCCCATTTTTATTAAGATGGACCCTGGATTCATTGACCGGAAAAATCTACATGGTCCGGTTTTTCACCGACTCCGGGGGACAGTTTTGTTTCATATGAAAACGGACATGATGCTCGCGTGCCACAAGCATACAAGATAAAAATTCCAGACGGATTTTCATAGGAAATGGCTTCGCCATTTTCATGCCCGTATGTTTGCACTGTCGCCAGCTCATCGGCGGTTAGCATGAAAACGTACATGATGCTCGTCTGCCACAAGCATACAAGATAAAAATTCCAGACGGATTTTCATAGGAAGTCGGCAAGCCGACTTTCATTATGGCGTGCCTGAGCCGGCATGGGTTATCAGGGCTTTTTTAGAGTGTGCAGATTTGATGATGTCGAAACTGGAGAAGGGAACCTGATATAAAGGTTGGCATTAGTATTATGATTCAGGAAAAATCATAGAATAGAGGATGGCAGATAAAAAGTACGAATCATTGAAGATTGAGAATATTGTCGCATCCGGTGTCATCGCCGATTCCATTGATCTTGTTGAGTTGTCAAATAAGGTCAAGAACTGCGAACTCAATACGAAACGGTTCCCCGGCGCAGTATACCGTATTGAGGACCCCCGGATTGCGACCCTGATCTTTTCGACCGGAAAGATTGTGCTCACCGGTATCCGTAACAAAAAGGCACTTACGGATGGTCTTGCAATCGTCATGAAGTCGTTAAAAGAGGCAGGGATCAAAACCCACAAAGTGCCTAAAGTTGCGATAACTAATATGGTCTGTTCGTACGATATCGGCAAACAGATCAATCTCAACAAGGTAGTTGTTACGCTCAATGTTGAGAATATCGAGTATGAACCCGAACAGTTCCCCGGGCTTGTATACCGGATCAAAGATCCCAAGATCGTTGCACTTCTTTTCTCTTCAGGAAAGATCATTCTGACAGGTGGTAAGACCATTGAAGACATCAAGAAGGGTGTTGACGTCCTCGAACAGAAACTCGAAAGCATCCTGTAAAAAGAGAGAAACATTTTTTGGATCTTAAAAAACACCCATGAACGGCAGGTTCACATCGATAAACTCCTCGTAATCCACACACCGGTGCGGGGCGCACGTTCAACATCTGCAGATAAAACCGGTCTCGCATTCTGGCGCTGCCGGGTTCTGCCTGTCTCACAAGGGTGCTGCCAGAGTTGCACAGCCCGCCCCTGTTTGCACAGACTGTTTTTTTCACGCACAAAAATCTTATACACCCATGAACTGTACGATACATTATGATGGAAAAAACCGGGTGTGTAATTATTCTGGGGCTGATCCTTGTTCTGGGGGTATTTATTGCCGGGTGTTCGAGCGAGCCCGCGGCTACTCCCGTCACTACCATCCCTACAACCGCAGCGCAGGCGCCACTGTTCGTTGCCGGGGATATTGCCGCCAAGTTATCGACGTCGACTGACTCGGTCTGGTTGGTCATCTCCTATGATAAAAAGGCAGACCAGTACGAACGCACCCTGATCTACAAGAATGCCGATGGCACATGGGGTTACCGGAAGGATAGCAAATCTGAGACATTTTCACGGGCGACCATGGAGAAACTATACCCGGTGAAGATCACCCATGTCACCGTCTCTTCAGTGCCGGTTGTGACGCCCACCGTGCCAACCACAGTCCCGACAACGCTCTCCGGTAGCGCACCCTCCATCTCTACTGTTACCCCATCGAGCGCAGCACAGGGTTCCATCGTCAGCGTGACAATTACGGGAAGCAACTTCCAGAACGGTGCAACGGTAAAACTGGTACAGTCGGGATATCCCCCGGTCCATGGAACCGGCATTTCGGTTTCATCCACCAGTATTACCTGCACCTTCAGTCTCTCCGGACTGGAAAAAGGGTCTGCAACGATCAGTGTCACCAATCCTGACGGGCAGTACGGTGACCTTGAAAACCAATTTACTATTGGTGAAGCAGGACCCATTATTTCCAGTGTCAGTCCCGTTGAAGGGATGATGAATGCGACGGCTACACTGACCATCACTGGTCAGAACTTCAAAGTGCCAGTTCTCGTCAAGCTGACGAAAGGGACTTCGGAACTTATCTGCACCAGTCCGACCACTACCGCTACAACCACAATCAAGTGCAATCTTATAATTGGAACCGCACAGCCCGGCGACTGGACTGTGACCGTCATGAATGCCGGCGGGAAATCCGGATCGTGGACTCGCATGTTCAAAGTGACCAACTCAACATAACCCGTATCACCCCCCATTTTTTGGGTATATCTTTTTTCGGACTCCTGTTCATCCTGGCTTGCAAGCAACGGGCACTTCATTTACAACCTGACTTTGCCACAAAAGAGAGAAGATGGTTACTTGCCAATAAAGCAACAATACTAAAAAACGATTGATATTGATCCCCAATTCTTAAATCACCGTCATTGAGGCTTTATTTATCCATGCGTCCAGTGTCAACGAAGAGCCCAAAAGATCCTTGAAATCTGGAAGACCCGTTGGCGAGAAGAGAAATTGATTTGTGATCCGCAGAATGGTGCGGAACTGCCATCGATCCGATACTACCCAGAATACCTGGGGATTGGATTTGTTTTCATTGTTTTCCTCACGAAAGTTCAGATCAATTTGACAGAATTTTTGTGTGAGAATTCTGTCGTGAAAAATTGAAAAAGCCTCAAGGAGTTCTCAACAGACACCGCGCAACAGAAGAACCGGTCGTTTAGGTTTTTTGTCAGTCATTACCGCATAAGAGCCGTGGATGCCATAACTGCAATGACTTGATCTGCGCCCTGAGGCCCGGTACACTATCGAAACAATTATTCGATCCTTTATGCCACACACTACCATCAATAAAAGATCGGAGTTGTTATTTCATGGACAGGTACGTGTGCTTAATTTGTGGACATATCTATAACCCGGAAAAAGGTGAACCGATCCAGAACATCAAGGCAGGGATCGATTTTTCAGATCTTCCCGCTGATTGGGCGTGCCCTGTCTGTGGCACATCAAAGGACAAATTCAAAAAGGAATGAGAGGTGTGTTATGGTTTCACGCGAAGTGGCACAAGGGATCTTCTGGGTCGGAGTTCTCGATTTTGACCGGAGGATCTTTGATGAGTTGATCCCGCTTCCGGAGGGCACCAGTTACAATGCGTACCTGATCCGGGGGGGCGAAAAGACCGCACTCATTGATACAGTCGATCCGACAAAGGAGTTCGAACTGATCTCAAACATCGTGAAACTGGGTGTCGATCGGATTGATTATGTCGTGATCAACCATGCAGAGCAGGACCATTCCGGTACACTCCCGATGATCCTCGAATTCTTTCCCGATGCCGTCATCGTGACAAACGAGAAGTGCCGGGACTTCCTTACTGCCCTGCTCCATATCCCGCAGGAAGCGTTCAGAATCATAAAGGATGGCGATACCCTGTCGCTCGGGGACCGGACTTTGGAATTTTTCCTCACCCCGTGGACACACTGGCCTGAAACTCAAATTACCTATCTTCGCGAGGATCAGATCCTCTTCTCCTGCGATCTGTTCGGGTTCCACATGGCAACAAGCGATCTCTTCATCACCGATGAAGCCACTGCGTATCAATCCGCCAAACGGTACTATGCGGAGATCATGATGCCGTTCCGCGGGAGTATCAAAGGGTACGTGGAGAGGGTAAAATGCCTGCCCCTTAAAATGATCGCCCCCAGCCACGGTCCGATCCACCGCCGTCCGGCATTCATTCTTGATGCCTATGCTGACTGGGTCTCGGACACGGTAAAAAATGAGGTTGTCATCCCGTACGTCTCGATGCACGGGAGCACCGAAAAGATGGTTGAGCACTTAACGGATGCGTTGATTGCCCGGGGGATCACCGTTAAACCGTTCAACCTTGCACGGACTGACATCGGGGAACTGGCAAAAGCGCTTGTCGATCCGGCGACTCTCGTAATTGGAACCCCGACCGTGCTGTTCGGTCCGCACCCGCAGGTGGTCTACGCGACGTATCTTGCCAACATGCTTAAACCCAAGATGCGTTTTGCAACGGTGATCGGGTCGTACGGCTGGGGAGGAAAGGCAGTCGAAACGATCACAAAGATGCTTGACCATGTAAAAGTCGAACTGCTCGAGCCGGTCATGGTCAGGGGGCTTCCGGATGAATCAACGACAAAAGCGCTCGACCGGCTCGCTGACGATATCTTAAAGAAGCACAAGGAACTGAATATCACGTAGAATGGAGATTGGTATATGACCCGACTGTTTGAAGTGTATAAGTGCAGCGTCTGCGGGAACATAACAAAAGTCATCCATGCATCCGGTGGCACCCTGGTCTGCTGCGGGCAGCCGATGGAACTGCAGAAGGAAAAGACCGCTGATGCGGGCAGGGAAAAACATGTCCCTGTGGTTGAAAAGACCGCAAAGGGAATCATCGTGAAGATCGGTTCAGTGCCACACCCGATGGAGGAGAAGCACTATATCGAATGGGTTGAAGTGAGAGCGGGCGATAAGATCTGCATTAAGGGCTTTAAGCCCGGTGAAAAGCCGGATGCTGAATTTCCTGTTGCCGACACCGGTGTGAAAGTGCGGGCGTTCTGCAACGTGCACGGGCTCTGGACGAACAAGGCGTAACTGCCAGAAAACTGCAACCACACTCTCAATTTTTTTTGGCAAACACTAATAGAGCACGAACGGTAACCTCCTAGTGATGCACAGGCTCGAGTATATCTCCACGATTATCGCAGACCTCGGAGATATTTTCTCGTTTATCGCTCCTCTCACCTGTATCCCCCTTATTGTTTCCGTGATCTTTTCTGAATGGAATATGCTCGTGCCGATGGCAGCAGTTCCCATCGTGTTCTTTATCCTCGGAATGCTCCTCAAACGGCTCCCGCGGAATAAACGCGAGATACGCCTTTCAACTGCCATGTGCTCGGTTGCCCTCTTCTGGTTTGCCTGTGCCATGATATGCGGCATCCCATTTATTCTCGGGCTTGGCATGGGGTTCACCGATGCCCTTTTTGAGGGGATGGCGGGATGGACCGGCACCGCATTTTCGATGATGCGCTCCCTTGATTCCGCTCCCCACACCCTGCTCTTCTGGAGATCCTACATGCAGTGGATCAGTGGCATCGGGATCATTGCGTTTGCGATTGCAATGGCGAGCAGCACCGGCTTACTCAGATCAAAAATATTCCGTACAGAGAGCAGGGATGAACCCCTGATGCCCGGGGTTATTGCGACGGGCAGGGCGCTATGGAAGATTTACGGGCTTCTCACGTTCTTTGCCATCGGACTTATCCTGTTTACCGGGCTTTCGTTATGGGAATCGGTCAATCTCGCACTCAGCGCAGTTTCAACCGGCGGGTTTACCATCCATGACGGCGGCATCCTCTATTACGACAGTGTCGTTCTTGAACTTCTCCTCATCCCGATCATGATTGCCGGTGCACTCCCGTTTAAATTGTATTACCTGATCAAGGAGAACCGACGCTGGAGCCTGTTTGGTGACGAGCAGGTAAAACTCTTTTTTCTTTTAACTGCCGTTGGTGTGGCGGTACTTTCTTATGACTTTGTTTTTTTCGGCAACATGGACATTCTGACAGCCGTAAAACAGGGGCTTTTTACTACGATCAGTGCCCTCACAACCACGGGTTTTCAGATTTCGAACCCCCATGCATGGGCAAGCGTAACGCTCCTTTTTGTAACGATGCTTGTATTTATCGGCGGGGCATCCGGCAGTACTGCCGGTGGGATAAAACTTAACCGCGTGGCGCTTGCCTACCGTGCGCTCTTCTGGTGGTTCCACCGGCTCTTTGTGAGCGGGAAAGTGCTGGTCCCGTTTAAGATCGAGGGGAGGGTCATCCCGCGTGCAACCGCAGAGCTGGAAACGGCAAAGAATATGCTCGTGATCATCCTTTCCGTAGTTGTCATCTTCGTTGCCACGCTCGCAGTCCTGCAGTTCCATCTCACCACCTTTACCATCACGGAGATCCTCTTTGAGATCGTATCGGCATTCTCCACGTGCGGGATCAATGCCGGGTATGTCTCGCCGGACATGCCTATCATTTCAAAATGGATCTTTATTTTTGTGATGTGGCTGGGACGGCTGGAAGTAATCCCTGTGGTGATGCTCTTTATCGCGTTGTTCCGTGGATCTGATTGAGTGTTGCACTTCTCTTCTCTTGCACCGCAATAACACAACTCCACTTTTCTTAACTTCAGGAGATCTAATATAAATTGCCGCACCATAGTATGGTGATGAAGCAGATCGCCCTGTACGGCAAGGGAGGTATTGGGAAATCCACGACCTCGGCTAACCTCTCTGCCGCTCTTTCGTTGCAGGGACTTGATATCCTGCAGATCGGGTGCGATCCCAAACGTGACAGTACCCGTATGCTGATGCACGGGAGTTTTATCCCTACGGTCATGGATCTCGTCCGTGAGCGGGGAGATGCAGCAATTACCCTTCCCGAGATTGTGTATTCCGGTTTTAATGGTGTACGCTGTGTCGAAGCCGGGGGACCTGAGCCCGGTGTAGGTTGTGCCGGAAGGGGGATCATCGCCACATTCCAGATCCTGGAAAAGTTCGGGGCACTGACGGGCGACGTTATCGTGTACGATGTGCTGGGCGATGTGGTGTGTGGCGGGTTTGCCATGCCAATGCGGGAGGGTTATGCACAGGAGATCTATCTCGTCACTTCCGGCGAACTCATGTCCCTGTACGCGGCAAACAACATCTGCAAAGCAATTCAACGGCTCTCATCACGGGTAAAGAGCAGGTGCCGGCTTGCGGGTGTGATCTGCAATGCGAAGAACCAGCCCCGGGAAGATGAACTTGTTGCCGAGTTCGCCCGAAAGGTAAACAGTACGCTCGTGCAGTATATCCCCCGTGACCGTGTAGTGCAGGTGGCTGAACTGAATAAAAAAACCGTAATAGAGTTCGAACCTGCCTCTGCACAGGCAGAGCATTACCGTGTGCTTGCCCGGCGTGTAATGGAGAATACCCGGTTTACGATCCCCACCCCTCTTGAGATCGATGACCTTGAATCCCTCGCCGTTGAATTTATGTAGGTCCGGGGGGTGCACTCTTACCGGGGCGCTCTCGGTGACCACCCATGTGCGGGACGCGGTAACCGTAGTACATGGTCCGAAAGGATGCACCCATCACAATTTTTCCCTGCTGCATGCAACCAGCATTGACAATGATGCGTTCATCAGCCCGAACCTGGTATCAACCGGACTCCTGGAAACAGAGATCATATTTGGTGGTGAACAGGCACTCGACCGGACACTCGATTCTGTTCTGCGGCACAATCCCGGGGTGATCTTTGTGCTTTCTACCTGCATTGTTGACACCATCGGTGATGATGTAGGTATGGTATGCGGGAAAGTACGTAGTGTTCCGGTCATTCCTGTCCCGACAGCAGGATTTCTTGGGGGTACCTTCCAGAACGGTGTAAACAATGCGCTTATTGCTCTTGCCGGTATGGCAGCACCTGGAACCAAAAATGAAAGCAGGACCGTGAATATCATCGGCGAAAAGAACCTCGAGTATGAAGTTCGCGAGAATTATTGTGAGGTCAGCCGGTTGCTCAGTGAAATCGGCGTTTCGGTAAACACCCGGTTTGTTCATGATATACCATCGGAACAGATCGCCCGTCTTGGTGAGGCACGGTTAAACATCCTCCGTGATCCGGCACTTATTCCCGTGGGAAAATATTTAAAAAATCGTTTGGGGATCCCCTACATCCCGTCGTTTCCCTTCGGTATATCCGGTACCTTCACATTTTTAAAGACGGTGGCGGATGCCTGCGGGGTGGAGTGCCGGGATGCGGTGGATGAAGAGCGGGCATTGCAGGAAGCGACGCTTGCAGATTTTAGCGATCTGGCAGGATCGACGGTCTCATTTGAGAACGCGCTTGTCGATCAGGACTGCATCCAAACCGTGCGGAATCTGGCACGGGCGCTCAGCATGAAGATCAAAAAGAACGGGAGGCAGGTTCCGCTGCCCACAACACCCCCGGTCGGGGTCGCCGGTATGCGGCGGTTGCTCCACCGCTGGAGGCGTGCGATCCATGCCTGAATGCGAAAATCCCCTCTGGGCATGTGCGATGACCGGCGCCGCCGCATGCCTTGCCGGGTTTCGCGGCATGAGTGTGATCATCCACGGTTCGAGCGGATGTTATTATTATCCTGCCACCCTGCTCCATGCCCCGCTCCACGGGACATTTATCATGGAGAACGAGGTGATATTCGGGTCGGAAGAACGGCTCAACGAAGTTATAAAAAGCCTGTCGGGAAGTGGCACACGGATTGCGGTGATCACGACGTGTGTTCCATCGGTGCTTGGCGAGGATATCAAATCGATGCTTGCTGCCCATGACATCATACTCGTTGACAGCCCGGGGTTTGCCGGTGATGTGGAGACGGGGTACAGGACTGCTATTTCTGCCCTTGCGCCACTGGTGGATAATGATTCCTGCGGTGTAAATATCGATGGAGTGAGCCTCATTGACCCGTTCTCCCGTGGAAATGTACAGGAAATTACCCGGTTGCTCGGCATGGCAGGAATCCCCAAAAGAACTGTATTTTCACAGGACCGGCTCGAACGGGTCTGGCATGCTGCCCCATATACCCTTGGAACAAACGAAGATTTCCCCAGCGGTGTCGGGACATACCTTGGCAGTACGCTGGGTTTTCGTGCGACTCTTACCACGTTTAAGCGTATGGCAGAGGTGTATGACGGTGCGGATATCGAGCCCGTGTGCCAGGAGATCGAAGAGCAGGAAGAGCGGGTCATTCATGCCTGCGATAAATACCTGCGCCGGTATGATCCCCCGTCAGTTGCGATCTTTGCCGGGGCTTCGTATGCACAGTTTGCGGCAGAGGCGCTCGAACGATATCTTGATGCGGAGATTCTCTTTGTAGGAACGCGAAACGAACCCCCTGTTTTGCGGTATCCGGCGGCACAGGTTTCGGGACTTACACATGCACGGGAATGCATCGAACGTTATGCGCCTGATCTGGTGATCGGTTCATCATTCGAACGATCAGTCTGCCGCGACCGGGCATTTGTGGGCATTATCCCCCCTCTCCGGGAAAGAGTCCGGCTCGCAGCACATCCGATTGCCGGCACAGGTGGCACGTTATATTTTACTGAAGAAGTACTGAACGCCTGCATGGACCGGAAGCCTGCAATTTATTGACCTGTGCTATATAAATCCCGTTTTTGTAGAACCCCGCACGTCGACCGGTCACTTTCACACCGCGCACGGCGACTGGTTATATACTGACATAAAAAATGCATAATTACGACAGAAGGTGGTCGTGTATGATGCAAAAATCAGGATATATCCAGCGGACAAGGTGCCAGGCGCTTGATTGTGATGGGATTGTGCATGAAGTGGTCGAGATTCACATCCTTGGCACCCGGTATGCGATCCGGCTGACAGATCTGGTAAAAGGGATATCCGGGCACGTGTACATCCAGGTGGAAGCAATCAACCGCGAATGGAACAACTACCTCGGTGCAACCTGCGGGCTTGCACAGGTTTCGGTATCAGGGAAAGCCCTGAACATCGAACTCTTCGAAACGGGAAACTTCACCGTCTCGCTTGCTACTATCAGGGCAGTCATATACGGGAAACAGCGTCTTGCGGTAATCGTAAAGATACCGGAACAGCCCATGCAACCAGCGTGGAAACCCCGCCGGCTTGCCGATGACCAGCAGCAGATCAGTGCCGTTGTATAAGTCCCTGCCGGGCTCGAACGGACGCTACGGGTAGTTGCCTCCGGAAGACAAAAACCTCCTTTACGGTTGGAGATGCTGGGAATGGAAGGCACAAGGATCCGGGTGGAAGTGAACGAGATTCCGGTTGTTAAAAACAAAAAGACCGTTGCGATTGCAGGGTCGATGGTGGATATCACAGAGAAGATGTACATCAATGACGGAAGTGCCGGGACAGAGATGCTCTTCAAAGATACTGGCAGTGTGCCGCGGTCAAAAGAACCTGCTCCCAGATCCCGGGTCGGTTTTATAAAATTTATACTCTCAAAAGAGATGGCTGACGAACAAGATGATTTTACCGTGAAAAAATCAGCCTTCATCGTTCTGGCACCCATTCTTCGGTTAGTTCCATTTTGAAACAAACAGATTTTTGTAATTTTCCTGGTGTTTTGTGACACACACAGCAAACACAGATACTTCATAAAAAGGGAAAGTATATATTACTAATATACGAATTATCATAAAATTGTATATTGGAAATATCTATGATATCTGATAAGCGGTTGGAAGAACTGATCCTTGACCAGAAAGAGATTTTTCTCTCACGGGATCTGGGAACCCAGCGGCGTGTGGATTTTGACCGTCACTGTGCCCATGAACAGGTTGTCGTGATATCCGGGATACGCAGGAGCGGGAAATCCACGCTGATGAGACAGTTTGCGAACCGGTACAAGGAGTTTTATTATGTTAATTTCGATGACGAACGCTTAATCGATTTTGAGCTGGCTGATTTTTCCGGTCTTATGCTTGCGTTTAATAAAATGCATCCTGAAATTAAGGTCATCTTCATTGACGAGATTCAGAGTGTTCCGGGATGGGAGCGTTTTATCCGGCGGATCCATGACGAAGGATTCAAGATCTTTCTTACCGGATCCAATGCAAACCTGCTCAGCTCCGAGCTTGCCACGCACCTCACCGGGAGGTATTCAAAGATCGAACTATACCCGTTTGCCTTTAATGAGCTGCTGGATTTTCTGCATATCGATTACCACAAGGTAAGCTCATCAAAGAAAGCCGGAATTCTCCTTGCATTTGACAAGTATCTTGAACATGGAGGGTTTCCGGAATTCTTAAAATACCGCGACGGGGAATTCCTAAAACGCATCTACGATGATATCCTGTTCCGTGACATCATCACCCGGTTTGGCATCAGGGATACGAAGGTGTTCCGGCAGCTTGTGCATTACCTGTTCTCGAACATGACCAAGGAGGCGAGTTATCACTCCTTAAAAAATGCGTTGGGTTTTAAGAGTGCGATGTCGGTCCGGAGTTATATCGGGTTTTTAGAAGAGGCATATTTGATCTTCGAACTCTTCAAGTATGATTTCTCGTTAAAGAAACAGTATGCCAACCCTAAAAAGATCTACGTGATTGATAACGGGATGAGAAATGCGGTCTCGTTCCGGTTTTCCGGCGATAATGGGAGACTTTTAGAAAATCTCGTGTTTATTGAACTCAAACGGCGGCATGATAGTGTGTATTATTACCGCAGGAAGCACGAGTGTGACTTTGTAACTGAAGATAAAGGGGTGATTTCTTATGCCATCCAGGTCTGTTTTGAGCTGAATACCACGAACCGGGAGCGCGAGGTGAATGGACTTCTGGAAGCGAAAAACGATCTCGGTATCGAACAGGGTATGATCCTCACGTACAATCAGGATGAAAAGATTACTACTGGTGAAGGATTGGATATTGTCGTTGTTCCTGTGTGGCGTTGGCTTCTGGAAGAGTCGTTCCCTATCGCTTCGTATGCGCCAGCAAGATAAAAATAGCCGGCACGTGCAGACGTGAGGGCATCGAGCTCGTCATGGGTGACTGACCCCTTCTCTGAATGACGGACACTTCCTCACATCCCCAGAATTCTTATCCCCATAAAACCCACTTCACAATAATGAGGTTGTGTCCAACATGACGTATACAAACAAAACCCTTGCCGGTGCACTCATCTTTATCGGGACCGCATGTTTCCTCGTGGGGATCATTGTTTCCGAAGCGCTCTTTAACGGCTATCTCGTTACGAGGATGATCAGCGATCTCGGCGTGGGATCCACGGCGGCGATCTACAACTCTGCGATCATCATCTTTGGCATCCTGCTCGTCGCCTCGGCATACCTGCTCCATAAAGCGGGAACAAAACTCGGGTTTGTCGCCCTGCTGGCATTGACCGGCATCGGGGCTGCGGGTGTCGGGATCTTTCCCGAGAACATCGTTGTCCCGCATTCGATCTGTGCGATTACGGTCTTCATCTGCGGCGGACTATGTGCGATTCTCGCATCCCGGATCTTTTCCGCACCCTGGTCATGGTTCTCACCGGTATTGGGGGTCATCACCCTTGTTGCCGTGGTCCTGCTCGGTGCAAAGATCTATCTGGGACTCTCTGCAGGGGGTATGGAACGGATGATTGCCTACCCACTCCTCATTTGGGCGCTCGGAACCGGTGCGTATCTTATGGCGCCGCAACAAGTGGACAAAAGCATCCTGTGACAACGCACCTCATGTACCCTGATCTCTCCATCGGCAGAAGAATAATGAATATCCAAAAACATATAGTGATTCAGACATACTGGTGAAAACCAGCGGGTGCTGACCGGGAGAACAGGAATCGTGAAACAAATGAATAAAGAAGGAACAAAGGCGGAGATCCCTTCTCTGGATTGCCTTTCCCGCCTTACTGCATCCATCTCTCAATTCCCCCAGGTCATCGCACTCATACATTATGGTTCAACTGCACGGGCGAGAGCGACTCCCTTGTCTGATATCGATATCTGCGTAGTGACACTCCCCGGGCTCCCCCACGATACCTGGGAGACAATCATGTCCCATACCGGCCCGGGACTTGACCTCGTAATCTTCTCCGATCTTTCACCATCAGTGAAATACCGGGTCATAAGGGAAGGAAAACCCTTGTTTATCCGGAATGAAAAGATGTGGCACCGCAAAAAGGCGGATGCACTCCGGCAGTATCTTGACATACAACCTCTTATCGAACGGAATACCAGAAGAATTATCAGAAGACCCGTCACAGCCCCATGAAACCCGATTACGATACGGAACGGATTAGTACTATCATCAGTGATATCACAAGGTACCAGAGCGACCTTTCAGAGCTTGGCATTTCATCTCTCGAAGATCTCTCCGGCAAACGGACGTTTTATGCAGCGTCCATGATTCTCTTTGCACTGCTGAACCGGACCATCGATCTCGGGAACGAGATCATACTGGCGCATGGGTTTGGTGTCCCATCCACCTACCGTGAGATTTTTACCATCCTCAAAAAAGAACACGTGATCGAACCCGAGTGTGCAAAGAAAATGAGCAATCTTGTTTTTTACCGTAACCTGCTCTCCCATGAATATCATGGCATCGATGAGGAGCAGGTCTTCCTCCTGATGGGGAGAGTCGGCGATATCCTGATCTTTGTGCAGACAATCCAGCGCTATCTGCAGCGCTAAATCCCGACTTCTGTTTTTTTCGCGTACTCTGGTGAGTAATTTATTTTCAAAATTGTTTTTCAACCCACGTCACAACGGTATCTGCCATTTCGAGCGCGTTTTTGTATTCAGATTCATCGATGGGTTCATAATTGCCAGGATACCGTGTTGTCACGGCATAGTAGGAGAGCGCAACGGTCTCTTTCAGATCAACGGGAACCTTGATCTTGTGCGCTTTTAGCGCTTCGATAAGAACCGATAGCAAGTGCGTGGGCGAAGGAACGATATTGTGGAGTATCATCAATGCTTTTTAGTACTTTTTCTCCAGCCGTCTTTTCGATTCCGGGAAAAAAATGCTAGGTTTTTTGGTTCCACAAAAAAAATCTATTTCCCCTTCTTCACACACCCGGCAATATACGAACCAACCTTTGCCGTACCCGCCACCCCACCCATGTCCTTTGTAACCACACCGTCGTGGATGCTCTTCTCGATGGCAGTAACGATGGCTGCTGCCGCCTCGTGCTCGCCAATGTGATCGAGCAGCAGGGAACCTGCCCAGATGGTGGCGATGGGATTTGCTACACCCATGCCTTTGTATTTGGGTGCCGAACCGTGGATAGGCTCGAACATCGATGTCCCCTTCGGGTTGATGTTGCCGCCCGGTGCCAGTCCCATTCCCCCCTGGATCATCGCGCCGAGATCGGTGATGATGTCGCCGAACATGTTGGGCGTGACAACGACATCGAACCACTCTGGGTTCTTCACAAACCACATGGTGATGGCATCGACGAAGTTAAACTCGGTCGTTACGCCGGGATATTTTTTAGCGGTTTCCGTGAATACATCCCGCCACAGCCCGTACACATCCGAGAGCACGTTTGCCTTATCGACCGAGGTGAGCTTCTTTTTCCGGCTCATGGCAAGATCAAAGGCATAGGACTGGACCCGGCGTGAACCTTCGCGGGTAACGACACCGATCTGGTAAGCGACTTCCTCTGCATCGCTCTCGACGTCCAGACCGAACTTTATGTTATAGAGCTCACGGATGACGGATAGTACAGTTTTCTCGTGCTTTTTAAACCGGGAACCGATCCCGACATAGAAATCTTCGGTGTTCTCCCGCACGACAACAAAGTCGATGTCGGCAGGGGTCTTTCCGGCTAACGGAGTTTCTACACCCTGTAAGAGCTTGATCGGGCGCAGGTTCACGTACTGGTCGAAATGGAACCGGAGCGCAAGGAGAATCCCTTTTTCAAGGATCCCCGGTTTGACCCGCTCGTCGCCGATGGCACCGAAGTAGATCGCTTTGTACTTCGCGAGTTCCATAAGGTCATCTTCGGTCAGGAGAGTCCCGGTCGTAAGATAGCGGTCGGCACCGATATTAAAATCCGTCCAGTCAATGTCGAAGTTGAACTGGTCCCCTGCTGCTTCCAGTACCTTCTTCCCCTCGGTTACGATCTCCGGACCGATCCCATCTCCGCCTATCGCCGCGATCCTGTACATACCGGCACCTCCTTTAGGTTCTTTGCATATTCTACAAGCCCCCCGGCATCGATGATGCCCTGCATGAACTCCGGCACCGGCTCGATCTTAAACCGTTTCCCGTCTGCCTCAAGAGAGCCTTTCTTGAGGTTTAAGGCGATCTTTGCCCCATCAGCAATTTTGTCCGCCTCCGGGCAGACAACGGGAAGCACGCCGACATTGATCGCGTTCCTGAAGAAGATCCGGGCAAACGATTGCGCCACGATGATGTTTACACCCCCGCCGATAAGTGCGAGTGGAGCATGTTCGCGGGAAGAACCGCAGCCGAAGTTTCTTCCTCCGACAACGATATCACCTGCTTTTACTTTTTTTGCGAACTCGTCCCGCGTCCCTTCAAAGGCGTGCTTTGCGAGTTCCTTTGGATCGTAGATTGTTAAGAACCTGCCCGGAATAATTGCATCCGTATCGATATCGTCGCCGAACTTCCAGACTCTCATGGTCAGACCTCCCTCGGATCGGTGATCACACCGGTGATCGCACTTGCCGCCGCAGTTGCCGGTGAGCAGAGGTACACCTTACCTTCAGTACTTCCCTGCCGTCCTTTGAAGTTCCGGTTCGATGTCGAGAGAGACACTTCCCCGGGTGCTAAGAGCCCAAATGCTCCGCCCATGCAGGGTCCGCAACAGGGTGCCTCTACGAGTGCACCGGCGCGCACAAACTTCTCGATGAGCCCGGCACGCAGTGTTTTTAAGTATTCATCCCGGGATGCCGGGATGATGATGACCCGTACTTGAGGATCGAACTTCTTTTTGCCCAGCACTTCTGCCGCCTCCTGTAGATCCCGAAACCGCCCGTTCGTGCACGAGCCGATGAACACCTGGTCGATATGTGTGCCGGCAACCTCGCTGACCGGTACCCCGGTATCGACATTATGCGGAACGGCTACCTGCGGTTCAAGGTCAGAGACATTATATGCACGCTCCTGTGCAAATGTTGCATCGGTATCGCTCTCCAGGGTGAACGACTTCATTTTCCGTCGCCCTTTCATATATTTCCAGGTTACTTTGTCCGGCGCAACGATCCCTGCTTTGGCTCCCATCTCGATTGCCATATTGCAGCAGGTCATCCGCCCTGCCATATCGAGTTTTGCGATTGTTTTTCCGGTAAACTCAATTGCCTGGTATGTCGCCCCGTCAGCACCAATATCGGCAGCGATGGCAAGGATCAGATCCTTTGCACCGACACGTTCGGGAAACTTCCCTGACACTTCAGCTTTTATCGTTTCGGGCACTTTGAAATAAAGACTGCCGAACTTTAACGCAAAGCCCATGTCGGTCGAACCGATGCCCGTGGCAAATGCGCCGACCGCACCGTACATACAGGTGTGGGAATCGGCACCGATCACGATCTCGCCCGGGGCTGCCCGCCCCTTTTCCACAACCACCTGGTGACAGACTCCTTCGTTGATGTCATAGTTGTGGATCTGTTGCTCTGCGGCAAATTTCCGCATGTACACGTGGTTCTCTGCTGCGGGAATGGAATCCGCCGGTATCTGGTGGTCAAAGAGCATGATGACACGTTCGGGGTCGAAAACTTTCAATCCACCCATCTCGTAGAACTTCTGGATGGCAAGAGGCCCGGTAATGTCGTGAATCATCGCCCCGTCAATCGGTGCCATGACTACTTCACCGGCTTGTATGTCCTTACCACACTTACGAGAAAATATTTTTTCTACAATCGTTTGTCCCATGCTCAATCGCCAGTACTGTTGATCTTTTATGATATTGTAGTTTGGGGACTGTCAGGTTTCGAACCCGTCATTAGAGATAACTACGATTTTTTTCGAAGTTAAAGCAACCTTTAACCTCATCTCAGGTTAAGATCATGTGACAATTATGATACGAAGAATCCCACTTGTTATCGCGGTCACCGCAATTATTGCGATGGCACTTGTCGGCTGCGTAACAGCTGCCGTAACTGATACGTCCAATGAAAAAGTGATCCAGGCTTCCGGCAATGGAAATGTGATAGGCACACCAGACCGGGCACAGGTCACTTTTGCTGTCGTGACTGAAAATGCCGATGTGAAGGTTGCACAGCAGGCAAATGCCCTGCAGATGACAAAAGTAATCGATGCGCTCGTTGCGGCTGGCATTCCTAAGGATGCAATGAAGACAACCGGGTATAATATTTACCCGTTATATGACGACACCAAGCCCCCCTTCGGTGAGAAGATCCGCACCTATCATGTAACCAATACGCTCACGGTTACACTCCATGATGTGAACAAGACCGGGGAGGTAATCGATGTCGCGGTGGCAAACGGCATCAACCAGGCAAGCTCCATCCAGTTTTTGCTCTCCGATGAACAGGCACAGGTGCTCCGGAGCAAGGCACTGACAAGCGCGGTTGCCCGCGCCCGCGCAGATGCGGATACTGTGGCAGCAGCGCTGGGGACGACGATTCTTGATGTTAAAAGCGCGAATATCGGCGGCAGTTACGCCCCGGTTCTTTACGAAAACTATCAGTCTGATACCTTAATGAGTAAAGCTGCCGCTCCCACCCCAATCCAGCCCGGTGACATAACAGTCACAGCCCAGGTATCCATCACCTACACCATCCGGTAACATCCGGAATCAGTTCACAACTTTTTTACATTAGAAGCGTGTGATAACTTCTTTAATCACAGTGAAGGTCCGGACTTACGGACATAATACCCGGTTAAGTATCGAATATCTAAAAAATTGCGGATACAATAGGATTGATTTTGATATGGAGCGCAATATCGGCTTTAAGGAGCGAAGGTACATTGAGGAACTGAGAATCCTGACCAGATCCACCGCTTTCGATTGTGTGATCGATGACCGGTTCGACCGGGTGATCTACGTGATTCGCCAGGGCGACATGGGACTTGCGATCGGGAAGAAAGGTGAGAACATCAAACGGTTGCAGAACGTTCTTGGGAAAAGGATCGAGATGGTGGAGTTTGCGGAGGAGCCGGAGGCGTTCATCGCAAACATATTCAAACCGGCAGAAGTGGTGGGCATCGAGCGGACAGCGGAGAACGGACCGGTGAACGTGCTTGTGAATAAGAAGAGCGATCTGGGCATTGCGATTGGTAAAGCCGGCTGCAATATTGAAAAGGCGCGCATTCTTTGCCGACGGTTCCAGGGAATTGAGATCGGGGAAGTGCTGCTTTTACGGGATGCACCATGAACAAAAATGTCGATCCGGCAATTGTGCGGGAACTTTGGGCGATTATCTGCGAACGGGCGGCGCATCCCACACCTGACTCGTACACCAGCCGGCTGCTTAGGGATGAAAAAGGGATTGACAAGATCCTCGAAAAGGTCGGTGAGGAATCCACCGAATTTATTCTGGCAGTAAAAAATGGCGTGCCGTCACGCACAGTTGAAGAAGCGGCAGATCTCCTGTTTCACATCCTTGTTGCTCTCCGTGCGGCGGACATTGACCTTGCCGATGTCTTAACAGAACTTAAATCGCGACGCAGGTAAACCCATACCCTATTTTTGCAGGAACGTGGATAGGTCGATTATGTTGGGGAGTTCTCCATATTTCTGCCCTGCGGTTTCAAGCACGCTCTCGTCAACAAAGATGGGTGCATTCCCGCGCAGGGCTACCGCAATGCCATCACTCGGGCGGCAGTCGATATACTCTTCATGGTCGTGTGCAACAAAGACGAGCTGCGCATAATAGACCCCGTTCTCAATGCTGTCGATCTGCAGGTACTGCAGGGTGATTGAAAATTTTACCATCAGGTCCAGAATAAGGTCATGGGTGAATGGTCGGGGCAGGACTTCTTTGTTTATTGCGCTGTTGATGGAGACCGCTTCCCATAGCCCGATAAAGATCGGAAGCCGCCATTCATCCCCTGCCGAAAGCACCACCAATGGTACCGTCGCGGTATCGGTTGTTGCAACAAATACTCC
>Ga0208495_1000291_pt1 | contig 20038 bp, 8 predicted proteins | sample CryBogmetaGMA14M_FD_184551 | JGI IMG/M metagenome (GOLD analysis project Ga0208495, IMG submission 184551) | Freshwater microbial communities from Crystal Bog, Wisconsin, USA - MA14M (SPAdes) | ecosystem: Environmental > Aquatic > Freshwater > Lake | place: Crystal Bog, Wisconsin, USA | collected...
ACTGAGAGCAGAAGGTATCGTCCAGGTTTTAAGTCAGGATAGAAACGGCAGAACTCCTCATCCAATAACGTGTTCCGCGTTTCTATGGTTAGTCCGCCTCCATCCGGCATGGCGTCCCTCGCGTTAATCGCAAGGTTGATCAATACCTGTTCTATTTGTGTTGGGTCACCATTTATCGCCGGAAGGTCATGAGCCATAAGAATCTGTATTTTGATCTCCTTGGGTATGGTTCTATAAATCAAAGACTCAAACGACGTAACAATCGTGTTGACATCAACCGGTCGGAGTTTGAACGGCATTTTTTTACTTAAGAGCATCATTCCCTTAATCAATTCAGCGCCGCTGGTTGCCGCTCGGTCTATATTATTGAGGCTTGATTGAATCTTCTCCGGAAGGTCCGGTATCGACAGAATCACATCCAGGTGAGCCAGAATCACATGAAGCAAATTGTTGAAGTCATGCGCAAATCCTCCTGCAAGCGTCCCTATGGCCTCCATCTGCTGGGACTGGAACAATTGCTGTTGAAGCCCAATCTCTTTGGTTACATCACGTTTTACCGCCACAAAGTTGGTCAGGTTCCCTGATTTGTCATAAACAGGAGAGATGGAAGCGTCTTCGTGGTATTCAGTCCCATCCTTTTTCTTGTTGATAAATCTCCCAGACCATACATTGCCGGCGTTGATGGTTTCCCACATATTCTTGTGAAAAGCTTCACCGTGTTTATCGCTATTGAAAATACTGGTTGTCCGGCCGATGAGTTCATCACAATTATACCCGGTAATGGTCTCCTGCGCAAGGTTGACGTATTGAATTATACCGGCGGGGTCGGTAATGATGATGCCCTCCGCTGCCTGCTCAATAGCTGCGAACAGCAGTCTTTGAGCTTCCTCCGCTCGAAAACGATTCGTGACGTCTGTATCTGCTCCTCGATAACCGATAAGAATTCCTTTATTATCCATTAGTGGTGAACCGCTGGTTTCTAAAAAAACGATCTCCCCATCTTTACGGACATTAGGATTCACAAAGCCTCGGAACGATTCTTTGGATTCAAATACGGCAAAGGCTTTTTCCTTAAGGTCGTATTTCAGCTCAGGCTGAAAAAAGTCATAAAAATACTTTCGTCCGACAAGTTCATCGCTTGAATATCCAAGTACTCGCTCAGATGCCGAACTGCTGTAGATGAATAAGCCTTTCTCGTCCACCTCCCATATCCAGTCGGTTGCTATCTCGGCTATTTGACGAAATCGCTCCTCACTCTCCTTAAGAGATTCTTCAGCCCGCTTGCGCTCAGTAATGTCTCTTCCAACAGAGAGAATATGATCTACTCCATTCAGTACAATAATTGAGGCTGACATAAGTCCATACCGAATGTCCCCGTCCTTAGTACGAAAACGAGCCTCGAAATTGTCAACTCTACCTTTAGCTTTCAGCTTCTCAATCCATCTTTTCCTGTCATCAGGGTTGTCCCACATATTAAATTCCGGTACAGTTTTACCGACAAATTCATCTTCCACATAACCCAGGATCTCCTTAGTTCCTTCATTGACTGACACAATCATTCCGTCAACAAGCCGGGTAATTGAAATAGCATCAGGGCTTAAGAAAAATGCTTTGCTAAATTTCTCTTCACTTTGTCGTAGGGCCTCCTCTGCTCGTCTGCGGTCGGTGATGTCTTCACATGTCATCATATCTTCGTCTGAATTCAACTTAACCGGTCTGAAGTGTATGACTTTTTCAGTGCCGTCCTTGCAGGTCACTAAAAACACTTTTGGGGTGGTTTCTCCGGGAGCACGACCCTTAACATGCTTGATCCAAGTCGAGATAACCTCATGCCTGTAGTCAGTATCTGGGTAGGCTTTCCTGAACCACTCCCTACCGTTGGGAACATCGCTCAGGTCATAACCGAACATCTCGATGAAGTTAGGATTTACGTAGAGAAAACGACCGTCTGAGGATATCACGGCCATGGCGTAAGGGGCCTGCTCTGCGAGGATCTGGAACCTGCGCCTTTCCTGTTCTAAGTCCTGTTTTGTCTTCCTGAGTTCGCCGATGAGACTCGATAATTCTTCTGTCTCCCGTAACCGAATGTTACCGGTCTCTGTTGCTAAACTCTTGTAATAGTCAATTTCCTTTCTTGCTTCTAGCTGTGCCGTCAATTCCATGCCAGATTTATCGGCCATCTTGTCACCCCCTGCTCAAGATCAGAAGTACCCCAGTCCAGTCCAATCCTCTACTCTTTCCGAGCAGGGGTGCAATTTCCACACCAGAATAGAATCCCAACATGGGAATACTATGGTGATTAAGCACGTGACGCACCTCTGATGCTTCCTCAGTTCGTGTATCTGAGAAACTGGCGGTCCTGCCTGCGCAGTCAATGTACAAACCTAGAACAGGCTTTCTCCCGGCTATGCCCATTGCTTTCACTAACTCAAGTGAATTCTTCCTGGCAGACTCTATGATATTGTCGGAATCCCTCAGCATAAATTGAATCTCTGTTCCATTAACGAGATCGGGCTCAAAAATGACAATGCCCTTTCCTTGGGGCATTACGCCGGTGATTAGCCTGTTAACGTATTCATTCTCGTTGTAGGCCCCGAATTTTTCTCCCAAATTTACACCTATGGTGAGACGTCTCACAGGCTTCTGCTGTTGCCAATCTTGATTACCATACATGTCATCAATTATACTTGCGACCGGTTTACCATCTACTTCGTAAATAATTGGTCCCTCAATTCTTGAAATGGTGTGATAGATGCCATCTTTGGGAGTGCAGCCATGCATGATGGTGTAGTCCATCTCAATATCTCCTCCCAACAGAGTCCCAACAACTGTTTGGCTACCTACATAAGAGCCACAGAACTGCTTTGTGGGGCTAAAACCAAAATCACCGACTACCCCTGCACCAATGATTGGGATAGATGATGCAAAAGCCTCCTCAAATCCATCAAGAAGAAGAGGGGACGCGTTCATAATTGGTGGAGTGCTCTCAGTAGGGGACATTTTTACTGAGTCATAGAATATAAGCAAGAGCCTGCCATTGATATCGTTGGATAATTTCTCCGCTAATCTCCGTCCTGCCACTCGTTCGTCTTTATCTAAATTGTCCACAGAAGCGACTTCATACTTGAGACGATCCGACTGTAATATTGCAGCTCCAGCCGGGTACCCGCTGTACGAGAGGTGTTGATTTGTTATTATCCCCACAGCCGAACCTCCAACTATAGGCGGTTCATGCCCTACAATTGAGCGTATACCGTCGTAGAAAGCATTGTGATCAAGCAGTCCACTGCAAAAAGCAAGGACAAAACACGGCTTTTCAATTCCCCCATTTTTTATGGCATTTTCAGCTACTTGCCTACCAGATAACAGAGCATCACTACTGTTACAGTATCCGACTCCAGCTTTCATTTCAGACTCCTTTAAACAAAGACGGCCACAACAGACTCAATACTAAAAAAGGTCGAAAAAATATGTAAACTTATTAGCGGGACAGGACACTAGCTCGACTTGATGAATTCTCAATTCATCAATAAGCTGTTCTTTGGTGCTCATAAGCTAAAATTGTACTGTACTAAAAACTCCGCATCGATGTCTCCCTGATAGTCTTGAAGCAGTGAGCCCATAAAGACGGTGGGGTTTTATTTTTTTGCATAACTGGCTTCGTCCCTTGTTGGACTCGACCTGCCACGGTGTTCACGGAGTCAGACTCCTACTAATCAACAAATCGTATTAACGCTCAATCCCCATCCAGTACCTCACGAACCATTCCCAGAAGTTGTCTCATATTGTACGGTTTCTCCACCAATCCCCTGAATCCGAATACTCTTGCCTCTTCAACTGCTCCATCGGATAAGAAACCACTGGATAGAATAACCCTGACTTGGGGATTAATATTCACAAGCTCCTGAAAGCACTCCTTCCCACCCATCCCAGGCATGATGAGGTCCAGAAGCACCAGTGAAATGTCACTTCTCTGATTCCTATAGAGGTCGAGGGCATCTCTTGCATTAGTTGCCGTCAGTACGGTGTAGCCTGCTCTTGTGAGAATCTGGGAACCTATATCGCAGAGAAACTCCTCATCATCCACCAAGAGAATAGTCTCAGAGCCACCTTGAGGGACTGCACTTTCCTGTTCTGAATCTTCTTCCAGTTCCGTTGAGACCACGGGGAAATAGATCCGAAATGTGGTTCCTTGGTTTGGTTCACTCTCGCAATTGATGAACCCCTCATGATGTTTCATTATACCGTAAACCATGGCCAGTCCCAGACCTGTACCCTTGCCCACACCCTTGGTAGTGAAAAACGGTTCAAATATATGCTGCACAGTCTCCTGACTCATACCATGACCGGTATCTGAAACGGAAATCATTATATATTGCCCTTGTTTAGCTTCAAGATGCCCCCTGCAATAATCTTCGTCCAGTGTAACATTTCTTGTTTCAATGGTCAGTTTACCGCCGGCTTCCGGCATGGCATCTTTAGCATTGATAGCAAGGTTCAAAAGAATCTGTTCCACCTGTACAGGGTCTGCATTGATAACCGGCAACCAACTTTCCAAACTCAGTTCAATAGCAATCATCTTGGGGATTGTACGATCCAAGAGTTTTTTGGCCTCGGTAACTTCATGGTTGAGATTCAAGGTACGTAGCTTGGTATCACCTTTTCTACTAAAGACCATGAGTCTCTGAACAAGATCTGCACCTCGCCTGGCTGATGAATTTATCTTGTGCAAATTATCGTAGTCCGGGTGATCAGGACTCTTATCATTGAGAAGTATTTCGGAATACCCTAAAGCAATCTGAAGCAAGTTGTTGAAGTCATGAGCTACACCACCTGCAAGAGTTCCTATAGCCTCCATTTTTTGGGACTGGAGAAGTTGTTGCCTCAGATTTTCCTTTTCTCCTTCGGACCTTTTCAGTTCATCTATATCCTGCATCAAGAATATCCTGGACATGCTCCCATCCTGATGAACCATGGGTGAACTGACCACGTAAAACCAGCGATTGTCCTTTGGGCTGAAACGCTCACGGTGAAATGTTTCTTCACGGGGGACCCTCCCATATTTGCACCAGGGACAGACCTCGTTGAGGCCGTGGACAACCTCATAGCATTTTTTTCCTACCGGATCGTATCCGGTCCGCTCGATGAGGCGTTGGTTGGCGAACTCAATCTCGTAGTTCGGGGAAGAGATGTGAATCACCCCTTCAAATGCCTCCACCACTGACTGGTATTTCATCTGGGCTTCATGGACCGCCGCTTCTAATTCTTTCCTCTGGGTGATGTTCCTAGCAATGCCGTGAATCCCCACAGTACTCCCCTCTTGCCTAATAATACGGCTCGTGACCTCAAGCCACACGAAAATCTCCTCCTTGGTACGAACCAGGATTTCGTATGGTCCCGTGGTTTCAACCCCGTCTCGGACTTTCCTAAGGAAATTCTCTTCGGTGTTTTGTAGAGATTGGGGATCAACAATGTCACGAAAATTCAGGGTCAAGAATTCGTCGGCTGTATAACCTAACAGCGATCGGACAATACTATTTACCGAGATGAAATTGCCTTCGAGATCAAGGGTATAAATGAGGTCCGAAGCGTGTTCAAAAAGCTCTCGGTAGCGTGCTTCACTCTCTCGCAAGGACTCCTCAATGCGTGACCGTTCCTTGATCTCTCCTTGCAGCCGCAGATTCGTATCACCAAGTTCACTAGTCCGTTTCCTGACCCGAATCTCCAGACTATTGCGAGCTTCTTCGAGTTGACCGTACATTTTCGACTGCTCTAACAAGCTCTTAATGATGAAGATCACCATAATGACGAGGCAGGTCATCAGACCTGTGAAAATCATCCCCCACAAAGAAGCTGAATAACCAGCCAGATATTGTGAGGTTGGGGCTACACTCACAAGATAAAAAGGCACATGAGGAACCCGCCCGCCGGATACGATCAAAGATTCGCTGACACCTCCCAGCCTGTGGTCATGGATGTCAATTACACGAAATTCACCCAGAGATTGCGGGGAAATTCCCAGAAATTCGGAGATATTTTTCCCAAGAAATTCTTGTGGACCAACGAGCAGCATACCTGTGGAATCTGCAATTCCGTCAAAAGCATCATTTTTTTGTGGCTTCTCGATCTGAATCTGAGCCTGGAGGGTCTTCAGATCCAGCTTCATGAGTAAATAGCCTCTCACATCTGCCTTGTAGGTAACCGACCTGACAACAAACACAGCCCACTCCGTGCCGATCTCGGTCACCCCAAACACAGGAGATTTTTCTGAATCCACAAGGACATTTTCTAGCTGTTTAGCGTCTATGGAGTGTGCATTTGACAAAGGCTGAGTTTCGGCTATAACCCGCATCTCTTGTGTGTCGAAAAATGTTATCTGTTGAGAAACCGGGCGACCTTGGGCCAGCACCGTCCTCTGATAGTGTTCGAACTCATCCCTGACTTGAGCCACAGCAACGGCAAGTCCGTATTCTAGAGACATCCCCAGTGCTTTGTTATGAAAATATGCATGCAGCGCCCTGCTGTTTGAAAGGGTTTCCACTCCGTTGCTCAGTCGCTCGAAGTACTCGTTCAGAATTGAAACTCTGGTCTTGGCTTCCTGAGCAAAAGATTTACGACTGGCCTCTGCAAGTAAACTCGAAGCACGGTAGACCCGAACCAAGAGATAAGCCACGAAAACTGTTAGGATAGCAAGCACTACCCCAAACAGCCAGTACGCCTTCACAAAGCTTCGGTGGCTTGTACGTGAAATCTTTTTAGATTGATCCATTAAGATGCCACCTGAGTCACTTTGCTACGTTGGGGAAATAATCTGTAATCAGAGGATAATATTTGATGATCAGTTCTCTGAGTTTGCCGCTGTCCTTCAGTCTTTGCAAGAAAGCGTTGAAAGATTCCAGTAACTCAGGAGAGTCTTTAGAAATGCCAAAAGCCATGACCTGTTCCTCAGTAATTGGGCCTATGACTTTGACCTTACCGGGATTGTTCGCGAGAGCCAACAGTGCGTCCGGAGCATCCTGAAGGGTCAACTCGTACTCGCCTTGGATGATTGCAGCGGGCAGGTCGTTGAGTTGCAATCCATCCTTGTACCGAGGACTACATCCCTGCAAATTGTAAAGATCAGGATCCAGGCACGTGTCCCGAATGCCCAGAACCTGTCGCCCTATCAAGAGATTCTTCGTGAGGACTACATCTTGAGCCTGATCACCACTGGGCTTGATGGGTTTCAGATCGGAATTGCTTCTTGCTACAACCCAAATGGCTGAGGGGAAATAGGGAAACGAAAAATGGATTACTTCCTTCCGCCACGGCAAGACGGTCAACCCGTTTCCGATGATATCACCCTTCACCGGTGCTTGGCCCATGATTTCCACTTCATCCCCTTTGGGGATAATCCTTTTTCCTGATAGATCGCTGATCACGGTTTCCCATGAGGTCTGCACGTGTTCGTATTGCACCCCTATCTCGGATGAGTACATCTTGAGGATTTCCACATCCAATCCATCACCATCGCCGGTCACAAAATTGGAATAGGGGATTCCCAAATGCCTCAAGACTCCAGATTCTTTTATTTGGCGCAGATCTGCCTGTGTTCCCGGGGCGAAGACCCATCCCGTGGCCAATGTGATCAACACGATTAGAACAATCCTGAACATGTCTAACTACCTCCTTGAAAAAACACAACTTTGGAATAATAGATTTAACCTTTAAACGAGTAACCCCTACGAACGGGCGGTGTGCCTTTGGTGCAAAGCAAACTTAACCGGTATGATAGTGATAATGTGCAAGGTTCTCTTTAGATTCAGACTCCTACTAATCCATAAATCCAGTTACCTTATCAATCCCCATCCAGTACCTCACGAACCATCCCCAAAAGCTGTCTCATCGCATACGGCTTATTCACTGCACCTTTAGCACCAATCTCCACCACATCCTGAATCAAATCTTCCTGACCTACGCCACTTGAAATAATAACTTTCACGGCTGGATTAATCCGCAGGAGTTGCTCAAGGCACTCCTTGCCATCCATCCGTGGCATAATGATATCCAGTATTACGAGAGAAATGTTCCCTTGTTCCTTCTCATACACATCAAGTGCCTCTTGCCCATCACCTACACTGAGGACCGTATAGCCGAATTTCCTGAGAATGGTTACCCCAAGTTCTCTCACCAAATCCATATCCTCAACAAGGAGAATGGTTTCCGTACCCCCGGCAGAATAAGGAATTTTCGTCTCTACATATACAGGTACAATTTCGACTTCCAGTGCAGGAAAGTACATCCTGAAGGTGGTACCTTGACCGATTTCACTCTCAACGGTTATGTGACCACCATGCTGCTGTACTATTCCTTGTACGACCGACAGCCCTAGACCTGTTCCCTTGTGGTAGTCTCTGGTTTTTGTAGAATAGAAGGGGTCGAATATCCTCTCCATAAACCCTTTGTCTATTCCTCGACCTGTATCTGACACTGTGAGCATGACGTATGCACCGGGCTTTACTCCCACATGTACCCTGCAATAATCATCATCCAATACGATGCTTTCGGTATGAATAGATAATCTGCCTCCCTGTGCCATTGCTTCATTGGCATTGACGGCAAGGTTCATGACCATCTGAGTAATTTGAGAGGAGTCAGCTTTGATAATTACAGGGTCTTTTGTAAGATGAATCTCAATGTCAATCATCTTGGGCAAGGTACTCGAGAGGAGCTTCGTCACCTGGTCAATTTGATGGTTCAGGTCCAGGGGAACAAGATTCATTTCAGCCCGTCTGCCGAATATACGAATCTTCTGAACAAGGTCTGCGGCATCTTCAGAAGTTTTCACTATTTTCTGGAGTTCTTCATACCCATGATCTCCTTTATTCTTATCGGCAAGAAGTATCCCCGAAAAACCAAGTATTATAGCGAGCATGTTGTTGAAATCGTGAGCAATGCCTGTTGCTAATGTACCCATTGATTCCATCTTTTGTGACTGAAGAAGCTGGGCTCTGAGGTCTTCCTTCTCCTGCTCAGCACGCTTGCGATGGGTCAGGTCTGTGCCAAAGACAACATTCTTTTCATCAGTAGAAAGCAACCCCCATTCGATGATTTTCTGCGAACCATCTTTGCAGGTGACCTCCGATTCCATAAGCTCAATTGCTGTTTCGTTCCTTACAGCAATTTCGACCCTCCTGCTCCATTCAGATGCAACCCTGCTGCGGTAGTCTTCGTCGGGATAGGCCAGGGGCCACCAACCACTCACCTCCGGCATGTCCTGGATGTTATAGCCAAAGAGTTCCGTGAATTTAGGATTGAGATACTCGATCTTCTCTTGTTTTCCAAGAGAAACGACCATGGCCAGAGGAGATTTCTCGACAATCAATCTAAACATCTCTTCGTTCTTCCTCAGTGCCTCCTCCACTTGCTTGCGCTCTATAATTCGGCCTAATCTTTCAGTGATTGTGTTGATAAGGTTTCTTTCTTCCATCAGAAAAGGCCCCTCATCACTTTCCGGCGCTTCCTCTAAGTATCCGACCTCCAGGAACCCAATATGCTCGCCATGCACCATGATGTCGGCAGACTGCTTCGAGACGGGTACCTTGTAGTTCTCCGTCTTGAACTCTCTATCTTGTAGAATCATATTTGAACAGGCGATTTTAGGGTATTGCCAGGATGGTGGAATGATATCAACGACTCCCTGAAGTATGTGGTCCAGCGATATATCCGATTTCTCTACTAGTTTGGACATGGCAAAGAGACAATCTAATTCCTTGGCACGTTCGTTAAGTTGATGGGTCTTGGTCCGAAGCGCCTTTTCTGACCGCTTCAACCGCAACAAAAACTCAACTCGTGCCAGCAACTCACGGTTCGATACCGGTCGAGCAATATATCCATCCGCGCCGGTCTCCAAACCATCAGCTTGATCATCCGAACTTGTTCGCAGGCTGGAGAGCAATACGACGTAGCTGTTCGCCGATGTCTTATCCGATTTGATGCGTTTGCATACCTCTACACCATTTATGTCGGGTAGCATGACATCCAGCAAAACCAAATCCGGTTTATGTTCTATCGCAAAACGCAAACAGTCTGTTCCGTTTGCTGCCTCGATAGTCTCGTAGCCCGCGGATTTTAAAATTCGAGACATACCCCGCAGCATGTGTGGGTCATCGTCTACTAACAGTATTCGGGACTTCTCGTTCATTCCGTCTGCCTCTGGGATTGCGGTTAGTCCGTTCCGTATTTCAATCCGGCCTCAGTCATATTCACAACAGTTGGACTCAACCAAGAAAAAGTCCACAATGATTGAGAGTGTAACATTTCAAATTCAATGGACAGAAACAGGTTGACGCTCAATCCCCATCCAGTACCTCACGAACCATATGGAGTAGTTGTCTCATGCTATACGGCTTATTCACAGAACCTTTTGCACCAATCTCGACCACATCAATAATCAAGTCCTCCTGACCTACACCACTCGAAATGATAACTTTCACGGATGGATTAATCCGAAGAAGTTGCTCAAGGCACTGTTTACCATCCATCGACGGCATAAGGATATCCAGTATAACGAGAGAAATATTCCCTTGCTCCTTCTCGTACACATCAAGTGCTTCTTGTCCATCACCTGCACTGAGAACTGTGTAGCCGAATTTCTCGAGATTGGTTACCCCAAGTTCTCTCGCCAAATCCATATCCTCAACAAGGAGAATGGTTTCCGTACCACCGGCAGGATATGGAATTTTCTTCTCTACATATTCGGGTACTTTTTCGACTTCCAGTGCAGGAAAGTACATCCTGAAGGTGGTACCTCGCCCGACTTCACTCTCAACGGTTATGTGGCCACCATGCTGATGCACGATTCCTTGTACGACCGACAGCCCAAGACCTGTTCCCTTGTGGTAGTCTCTGGCTTTTGTAGAGTAGAAGGGGTCGAATATCCTCTCCATCAAGCTCTTGTCTATTCCTAGACCCGTGTCCGATACCGTAAGCATCACGTGTGAACCTGGTTTTACTCCCACATGTAACCGGCAATAATCATCATCCAATACGATGTTCTCAGTCTGAATGGATAATCTGCCTCCTTGTGGCATTGCTTCATTTGCATTGATTGCAAGGTTCATCAGCATCTGGGTAATTTGAGAGGGGTCAGCTTTAATAATTACAGGGTCTTTCGCCAGAAGAATGTCCATCTCAATCATCTTGGGTAGGGTATGCGACAGGAGCTTCGTCACCTCATCAATTTGACGGTTCAGATTAAGGGGAATAAGATTCATTTCCGCCTTTCTTCCGAAAATGCGAATCCTCTGGACAAGGTCTGCTGCATCTTCAGCGGTTTTTACTATGCACTGAAGTCCTTTGTGCCCCGGGTCTCCTTCATTCATATGCGAAAGAAGCATGTCTGAATAACCAAATATTACCTGAAGCATGTTGTTGAAATCGTGGGCAATGCCTGCGGCTAATGTCCCCATTGTTGCCATCTTTTGGGATTGAAGAAGTTGGGCTCTGAGGTTATCCTTTTCCTCTTCTGCTCGCTTGCGCTTGGTGATGTCCCGATTGTTGATTCTCCGGCCCAACCAAGTTCCATCCTCGCCATGCACCGCCTGACAAATGTGCCCAATCCAATGCGTTTCCCCTGAACGGGTAACAATGCGAAATTCAACTTGATGAGAGTCACCCGAATCTATTGTGTGGAAGTGATTGCCAACAAGTGACTGGTCTTCTGGGTGGATAATTTCTTGAAGTAGGCTGGGATTGTTGATAAATTCGTCAGATCGGTATCCGGTTATTCTCTCGCAAGAGGGTGAGTTATAGATCAATCTGCCATCAGGACCAATCCAGTATTCCCAGTCAAAAGTAAAATCTGCGACTGTCCTAAACTTCTCTTCACTTTGCTCAAGCTCTTCCTCCAAACGCTTGCGGTCCGTGATGTCCTCGATGGCTACGAGGATGAGTTTTCTCGCTTCTTCTCCCTCTTGTTGAACTATCTGGCGAGCATTGAGATACATAAACTTATGCCCAATCTCTGGGAAGATGTGAACAACCTCAAAATCTCTCACTTCGGTCTTCTTCGGCAAAATCTCTTCTAAGAGTTCGTGTAACCGGGGTATGTCCCATTGCCGATTCCCCAAGTCATAGAGCTGGTTCCCCTTGGTCTCCTCTAGTGTTACACGGAACATGTTGTAAAAAGAATGGTTGGCCGAGATCACCCGCATCTCCCCGTCTAACACGACCAAAGGTTCACGGACCGTATTCACAATATTCTCCGCATAGGCAAGGACGCCCAGTATCCTCTGCTCCGCTTGCTTGCGGTCCGTGATGTCAGTTAGAATAGTTCGACACCGGATGGAATGCTCGCTTTCATCCTGTATTGATATGGACTCCAGTTGAGCATAAAATAGGGTTCCGTCTTTTCTTGTCAGTTTAATTTCGCAGGTCTGCTTGGATTGTGACTCGAAAACCTGTTGAAGATACAAGAAGAGAGCGTCCCCAAACTCATGACACACAAACCGAGAGAAGAACATTTTAATCAAGCTCTTTCTCTCCATGCCCAAGAGTCCGACAGCCGTGAGATTGGCTTCCAGAATAAGACCCTTGTCATTCAAAGTCATATAGCCCACCGGAGCTAAGTCGTACAAGTCCAGATAGTTGTCCAGATACTTGTTCTTCAGCTCTTCCAGTTTGTGATGGGCTCGGCGCAACTCTTCATTCTGCATTTCGAGTTCAATTTGATGGACTCTCAACTCATGGACCAAGCGTTGGATCTCGTCCGTGGAGAGTGCGGAAATATCATCTTGGTCCACTGAGACAGGACCGAGTAACTCCTCAGCCTGTGACCTGAGTACGGAAAATTTGTCGTTGGAATCCTTCTCTTGCGTCATATTATATTCCCTATGTTCAAGCTCATTGTCGGTGCGTTGCTATGCTTCCTGGGACCGATTGGAGCAGTCCTCGATGGCAAGGAGTATCAGCTTTCTCCCCTCTTCTCCCCCTTGGTGAACAACCTGCCGGGCATTGAGCAACAAAAGCTTATGTCCAATTTCAGGGAAGACGTGGTCAACCTCGAAATCTCTCACCTCAGTCTTCTGCGGCAGAATCTCTTCAAGGAGTTCGTGTAACCGGGGTATGTCCCATTGCCGGTCTCCCAAGTCATAGAGCAGATTCCCCTCGGTCTCCTCCGGCGTTACACCAAACATACGGTAAAATGATTGGTTGACCGAGACCACGTGCATGTCTCCATCCAATACGAGCAAAGGTTCACGGACCGTATTCACAATATTCTCAGCGTAACTCAATGTCATCTTTATCTTTTGCTCAGATTTCTCCCGTTCGACAATTTCCTGCCGCAGCTTTTCCTGAATCTCTCTATGCTCAGTGATGTCCACGAAGGTAATCACAACACCGTCAATCATGTTCTCAATGGTGCGGTAGGGGAGTATACGCATGAAGAACCAGCGATTGTCTTCGGTCTGAATCTCCATCTCTCTTGGAACCAATGTCTTCAGAACCCCCTTTGCGTCCTTAACCAGACCCTGATAGCCCATCTTGGTTACAATATGACTGACTGGTCTGCCCACATCAGTCGGTATCAGATTGATGATGTCCGACATGGTTGGGGTGAACCGCTGAATGTTCAGGCTCATGTCCAAGAATATTGTCCCGATTTGCGTACTGGAGAGCAGGTTGTTCAAATCACTGCTGGTCTTGCTCAATTGGTCTATCTTTTGCTGTAATTCGGAATTTACCGTGGTCAGCTCTTCATTGATGGATTGCAGTTCCTCCTTGGAGGTCTCCAATTCCTCATTGGTACTTTGCAATTCCTCGTTGGAAGACTGCAACTCCTCATTGGTTGACTTGAGTTCCTCGTTGGCTGTTTCCAGCTCTTCAATGGTGGTCTGAAGGTATTCCTTGGTGGATCTGAGTTCCTGTTCCAGTTGCTGAATGCGGGAGTGGGGCTCGGAGTCGATGCTCACATCTGTTGTGGGCTGTGACCCGGCATTAACTTCGAGTGGGAGATCCTCGAAAATCACCAGCAGTGTGCCTTCCATGGAAGGTGGCTGGGTAATGGGTTTTACGACAAGGGTGATGAGTTGGTCTTCTCCGTTGGTCTTCACTCGGATATGCGGGGTACTGATTTCGGTCTTCAGTACACCCACCTTTCGAATTGCAGTTGCCAGCTCAAGTCTCAATCCTTCCCTTGCCATTGCCAGTATGTCGCCGGTGAACTGTCCGGACGGAGGCTCCAGGTACTTTCCCGCCCTGCCATGAATGTAGAGCACTTCGTTCTTCTCGTTGATTATCACCCCTGTGGGTCCATAACTCTCTCGAATGATCCTTTCAGCTACATCACGGTAATTGGTCGTACGCATCGGTCCAACGTGTCTCAACACTTGTGCGTCAACTCTGCGATCGGTCGTGGTGGGAGCGTGAAAATCAAGGATATTGCCTCGGATAAGATTGGTTTCCTTTCGCTTGAACAGTTTTCCTTTCCTGTCCACAATGGAAAAATAATCCGAGAACTCCCCGATGGTCTCCGAGGTCCCAAGAAAGAGAAACCCTTCATTTTTCAAGGAGTAGTGGAAAAGCGGCAGCACCCTCTTCTGAAGCTCCGGACCAAGGTAGATAAGGAGGTTTCTGCAACTGATGAGGTCTATCTTGGAAAAAGGAGGATCGGTAATTACGTTCTGCAAAGCAAATACCACCTTGTCTCGGATCTCCTTCTTCATTCGAAAGGAACCGTTCTCTCTCGTAAAGAAACGTGCCAGGTAGTCTGGTGGGACGTCCGCGGCTATGCTGTTCGGGTACAGTCCCAGCCGAGCTGATTCAATTGCAGCGTTGTCTATGTCGGTTGCAAACATCTGGACTGAGAGGTTCTTCCCTGCGGTACCCATGAAATCCTGACATAGGATGGCTATCGAATAGGCTTCTTCCCCGGTGGAGCAGCCGGGAACCCAAATGCGTAGGGGATTGTCAGGTGATCTGTTTTCAAAGAGTCTTGGGATTACTTTGTTTCTTAAAGCTTCAAACGCTTCTTTGTCCCGGAAGAAATTGGTCACACCTATGAGGAGTTCCTTGAACAGGATGACTGCTTCCCTGGGGTCATCCTGCATGTACCGCACGTAAGCTGGTAAACCGGATATCTGGTTTACCGCCATTCTGCGCTCAATGCGACGCAGAATGGTGTTCTGCTTGTAATAGGAGAAGTCGTGTCCGGTTTGAGATCGTATGAGAATAAATATCTTCTGGAGCAGCCCACCATCTTTGTCAGCAGCATCGGTTGTGATTGCCGATACGTCGCCTGTGGCATGTCGGACGTACCTGATCAGTTGATCGGCCATCTTTTCGGGCGGCAGGATATAATCCACCAACCCGGTCCCGATGGCGCTTCTGGGCATGCCGTCATACTTGGCGGATTCAGCATCCTGTGCCATTGCCATGCCGCCTTCGCCCTTGACTGCCCGCAAACCCATAGCGCCCTCGGTTCCCGTACCCGAAAGAACTATGCAAATCGCCTTATCCTTAAGGTCCTCGGCAAGAGAACGGAAAAAGAAATCAATGGGGGTCCGGAGACCCGAGATATCCGACTGTTCTAAAAGATGGAGTTTCCTGTGCAGAATAGCCATGTTCCGGTTTGGAGGGATAACATAGACGGAGTTGGGTTCAACCGACATACCGTCTTCCACTTCCCTAACAGGCATTCTGGTGTAGCGACGTACCAGTTCAGATAGAATGCTCTTATGTTTCGGGTCGAGGTGCTGGATCAGGACAAAGGCCATACCCGTATCAGGCGGCATATGGGTGAAGAACTGGTCGAAGGCTTCCAAACCACCGGCAGATGCACCGATACCCACGATGGGAAAGGAAGGCGTTGTGACTGGAACCGGCGCAACCTTTTCCTTTTTAGTAAGCCTGCCTGTTTTCCTCGGCTTGGAAGTTGCTTTGTCCTTGGGGAAGCTATCGGTTTTTTTTATTGGCAAGTTTGCTCCTCCGAATCATGGGGTTGATGTTAGGTCAGCAATTCTCTTACCTTACTACGCAACTCGTTCAATTCATCAATAAGCTGTTCTTTGGTCTTTTCATGGTCTTGCATGTCAGGCTGCTCCTGAGGGGAAGATATGCATTTGATGGGGTCTTTAGGGTACTATCTTCCCAAATTGATTAATGGATTAAAGCAAGGCAACAGTCAACTTATTTTTCATGACTTATTTTTCATGAGTCCAAATTTACCTCATGGTCAAAAACAATTTGATGTCCCTTTCTTAAATTATTTTGACCCTCAAAAAAAGTACACTTGAAATGTGTAGTGTTGGGACATACTTCCTACGCCGGAAAACATCGAGCGAATGCCTTCATGAGCTTTAGAGAACCTTTTATTCGGACTCTGCGGGAAATCAGCGCCCAAGGTAGGTTGGCCTCCTTTGCCAGGAAACTGGTCCATGTACGGCTATTTGCAGTGATGTGGAGGTCGGCAGTACCCACGAGGTCGTCCAGGACCTTTATGGTCTTGTCTCTGATCATTACAGTGCCTTTGCATATTTCTTCACCGGTAAACGTAAAATGAAAAGTGGCGTTGAGGCCTTCAGCCTGATGCCGCTGAAAAACGATGGGTAGACTTTTCAGAAACATCGTGGCGGAGCTGGGACGAAGCCCGTTTGAAACACGCTTGATTTTCTTGTGAGGAAATCTGGACGTTGCATAGGCTTCGGCGTCGGAACCTGGGACTACGTATACGGTTTCTTCCTTGTCTTGCATCTTCTTTACGAACCGGGAAAAATCTTTTCGGTCCTCTAGGAATCCACCTATTTGCGTCTCTCCTGCCGGACACACCGCCATGCACCTGTCACATCTGGTCTGCCCCCCGATGGATAGATTCTGCCACATGGATACAGTCTCAGAATCGGTCACTCGTGTGCGATAATCTTTGACGCTATCGCTCGCTACCAGTTTCTCAACCCAGTCGGCAAATCCCCCCAAACGCTCTCTATAATTGTGTGTGTAGCACGAGACAAAGTCGAAATAGCCATCTGCACCGACAGCTCCAACTGGGCACACTGATACGCAGAGCTTGCACTCCACACAGGGGTTGAATGCAAGTGAGGTGCCATACGAAGTAAGTTCAGCATCCGTGAGAATTGTCCCCAGCACGATGTTCGCTCCGAACCTCGGATGGAGAACCAATCGGTTCCAGCCCATTCGACCTAGCCCTGCTTCTATTGCAATAATCTTGTCACAGGTGAGCCACATCTTAGCAGGCCACCGGTCTATTTCCATGGGGAATCCCACTGGCACGTTCAGGGCTCGAAATCCGAGTTCATGTAAGCTAAAGGCAATAGTGCGAGCCGTCCGGTTTGCTTCCTTCCAAGCCTGTTGAAATTCCAGGTTGGTCACGGAATGATCAACGGTTCTCATATTCTCATGGTTGAGGCGATGGACTATACAGATCAACGTTTTGTTGGCTGGAAACACTTCGTTGAGATCACTCATCTGATCAGCGATTGCGGACCGTTCTGTTTCCACAAAACCAGCGTCAACTGCCCCAGCCTCAATACAGAGCTTCTTTAGCCACTGTGGATCAAGTTTGGTTAACCCATCAGAGCGAGGTTTCGTTATTTCCTGCTGACGGTACCATTGAACTGTGGGATGATCGTCCAGATTCATCGGTCTCTCCTTGCAATCTTTCATTTGTCGTCTACCCGGTAAAGACAGAGTATCTCTGAGTAATCTACTCAGTCAAGAATGGGATTAGGTTGATCATTATATCAGTTTCACTGGGTAGCTTAGGTCATTCAGAGGGAGGTTGGGATTGTGATTTTTCACACATCCTTGGCCTCACGGGAGAAATGATCGTCTTGGGGACCTCGAGCAATTTGTAGAGTTCCCGGTGTTCAGCTTCGGGCGTACCGGCCTTTCGGGTTTTCAGGACGCTTCCATCTTTGCAGGGTAATATCACGGTGGAGATCTGGTGTGTCTTGAGCTTATTTCGCACGGGTGCGAATGAGAAGTGTACACCCTTTTTTGTAGCTGTGAAAAAAATAAGTTACAGCGCTCTGGAACTTGGCGCTACAAAGGCCGCAATGACAATGAAGTGACACACGCACCCGATAATCACAAAAATATGCCACACTTCATGGAAGCCGAAAACCTTGGGATAGAAATCAGGCTTCTTGGTAATATAGACCATCGCTCCCAGTGTAAAAAAGAGCCCACCTAGAACTAGCCAAATCAGCGCAGACACCGGCATAACCACCACCATCTCCGGGATGGCGAGGACGACCAGCCAACCCATCAGTAGGTATATCCCCGCGGTGAACCAGCGGGGCGCATTTACAATGAATATTTTGATTGCAACGCCGATAAGCGCCATGCCCCAGATAATCACTACTAACCCCCATTGCCAGAAACCCCTGAAAAAGTGGAGACAAATGGGCGTGTAGCTGCCTGCAATCAGCAGATAGATGGCTGCGTGATCAGCCTTTCGAAGAGCTTTAATTACTTGGGGAGGAGCTTTGACCAGGTGATAGGTAGCGCTGGCAGCGAACATCAGAACCAGACTAAGGCCATAGATCGCCAGCGAAATGGCCTTGGTGGCGTCGTCGTGCCCGATGAGCAAGAGGATCACTACTCCGCACACAGCGCATACGGCCGCAGCGAGATGTGTTAATCCACTGATCGGGTCACGGAATTTATTGAGCATAATGCCTCTTGCAAAAGTGCCTCTTGATGTTTAAAGAGCGAAGTAATTTCATTTCCAGCCCCATTTTTGAAATATTTCGTGGGCAACATCACTCCGAACCTGGACCAGATTTTAGGATCGGGCGCTTCGTCAGTCGGTCATTGTGTAAGAGCCCTTAAGGGCGTAGACGTGATCATTCCATATAGCTGAAAACCTCTCTGGATTCGGCAACGGTCTTTGGACCCATTCCTGTTGAAATTGCCTTCTACATCGTATTCACTATCTTTGGTACATCTGGCGGACCTTCTCTTGCTGTTGCCACTGAAACCACTGCTGACGGTCAGACATCTGTCGCATCTGTTCCTGGTTTTGCCATTGCAACCACTGCTGTCTTTCATGCATTTGCCTAGCCTGCTCCTCTTGCTGCCACTGCTGCTGGTACTGCTGCATCTGTGCCGTCACGATGCCGGGTCCAGAGGACGTGGATACGGAAAGAAGAAGCAGGATTCCCAACGCCCTTATTGCCAATTTCTCTGTTCGTGTTCGCATGTATGTTCCTGTCTCAGGAGGCCTTGGCTAGAGCCTGCTCATGTCAAAACCTTCTGTAAGCATCATTATGGAGGTCGGTTCGAGAGTCACCATTTTCTCGTACTGGCAATCCCAAGTTTAAGCTACTATAGGGACCATGACAGGCATATCCCTCGAGCCATTTGAAACCCTCATGGCTACTATCACAAACCTCTTCTAAGTTCAGTAAATATTTAGAGGCTGATGTTATAACCCTGAAAGTCCTTAGTGAATACAAAAAAGCTCACACGTTGGTTATATTCTGCTTATCCTGGATTCTGACGGGGATAGGTGGAACCAGTGGCTTGTGGTTTTGGGATTGGGGAGTGCGGAAAGGTGCCCGCTAGTCTGGTCCGAACACCGAACAACCTCTCGGCAGTCAGTATGAGCGGACGTCTCTTTGCACTCTCAAAAAAATACCCCAATCCTCGGTAAAAAGAATTGGGGGAGACTTAGGAAATATTTTATTTGTTAGTCAGGGCAACCCGTGTCCGAGCGTCCCCTACGTTGTCGTTATTATATCTCTTCTAACCTCAATACGGCCAAATTAGATAAAATTAGACCAACATTTAGAAAACTACAATTTGATTTCGCCTGCAACTCCAAACGCCCACAGGTAACTCGTGAGGCTTCCAGCAGCATCACCTGAGGCTGACCAACTGCCAAAGGGTGGATTGTTGCCAACGAAATCCCTATTGCCGTTTCCCTTGCAATTCAGCCAACTCGCCTTGAGCCATAGCTTTGCAGCCAATAGGTCGACGATGTTGAACTTGCCCTCTCCATAGGCTTCGAGCAGGTTTCCACCACCACCGCCCAGAC
>Ga0208495_1000292_pt1 | contig 20031 bp, 15 predicted proteins | sample CryBogmetaGMA14M_FD_184551 | JGI IMG/M metagenome (GOLD analysis project Ga0208495, IMG submission 184551) | Freshwater microbial communities from Crystal Bog, Wisconsin, USA - MA14M (SPAdes) | ecosystem: Environmental > Aquatic > Freshwater > Lake | place: Crystal Bog, Wisconsin, USA...
GAAATCGGGCGAGGCTTAACTCCGGTTTTTAAACCCATGGGTATAGAAAAAGACAACTGGCCTGCAACCGTCGGTATTTTTACCGGGGTATTAGCTAAAGAGGCCGTTGTTGGTACGCTCGATGCCTTATATAGCCAGCTTGGAGCCACTTCTGAAGCGCAGCCAGATAAAGCACCGTTTAATCTTGAAGAGGCGTTAATGGCCGCTTGTGCAACCGTACCGGAAAACTTAAGCGCAATTGCCGATAATATTTTAGATCCCTTAGGATTAAATATAGGTACAGTCAATGATATAGCTTCTGCAGCCAGTGAGCAGGACGTTAAAACCGACACTTTTTCAGCGATGCAGCATAGTTTTGATGGCAAGGCAGGCGCTTTTGCTTATCTGTTGTTTATTTTACTTTATGCACCTTGTGTGGCAGCAACGGCAGCGATTTATAGAGAAACCAATGCGGGTTGGACTTTTTTTGTGGTGTTTTGGACTACCGGAATTGCCTATATGACAGCCACTATTTTTTATCAGGCGATGACTTATAGTCAGCATCCCGACTATTCATTGACTTGGATTAGCGGATTAATCAGTGCTTTTTTATTGATTTTAGCAGGCTTGTGGCTAACCGGAAAAAATACCCTTACAAAACATGGTGGGGAGTCAGTCAGTGATCTTATCTGATTTACGGGGTTATTTAAAACAGCAGCATAGAGTCGCTTTGGCTGATTTGGTCAATCATTTTAATATGGATGCGGATGCCTTGCGCGGTATGCTGGGCAAGTGGATAAGCAAAGGCAATGTGCGAAAATTGTCACGAGAGGCTTCTTGCGGAACCAGTTGCTGTAAATGCGACCCAGCCTTGACCGAGTTCTATGAGTGGATAGATAAGGTTAAAGGTTAAAGGTTAAAGGTTAAAGGTTAAAGGTTAAAGGTTAAAGGTGCGAAATTAAGAGCTTATAAATCTTCGTGTTCTTCGTGCCTTCGTGGTGAACTATTTTTACAAATAGTCGATGTAAATAACCATAACCCGTTATTTTTTACGCTAAAAACAAACAAATAACAAAACGTAAGCATATCATGACGCGCTTTATGGTAGAATTACATAATTGCCCCGATAGCTCAGCTGGATAGAGCGGTCCCCTCCTAAGGGACAGGTCGGTGGTTCGAATCCACTTTGGGGCACCACGTACAGCAATACAGATAGAATTCATTAACCTGCGTTACCGATAACGTCCACTAATCCTGTCACGATCAAAAACGCCAATAGTCTTTAGAAATAGCGACAATTTTAAATTGCTTGCTGTTTTTAAGTTGCGTTCATAGCAAGAAATTCATTTTTTATACAGCGCTGCAAGATATAAATAAACAGCAGCCTTCAATTGAGACCCAATACATGCCATTTTCAAAACTCGGTTTATCAGATCCACTTTTACGTGCCATTGCTGATGCCGGTTACACCACACCATCACCTATTCAATTACAAGCCATTCCTGCTGTTTTAAACGGTAATGATTTGCTTGCCGCCGCTCAAACGGGTACCGGTAAAACAGCGGGCTTTGCGTTGCCTATCCTGCATCGCTTATCTCAGCACTCTTACGGTGCCAACCGTCCCATCAGAGTGTTGATATTAACGCCAACCCGTGAGCTTGCTGCACAAGTCGCTGAATCGGTTAGTAAGTACGGCGTTCATTTACATCCTCGCTTAAAAACCGAAGTGGTGTTTGGCGGCGTAAAAATAAATCCACAGATGATGCGCTTAAGAGGCGGCGTTGATGTGCTGGTTGCCACGCCAGGTCGATTACTGGATTTGGTCAATCAAAATGCAGTCAAGCTGGATAAAGTAGAAACTCTGGTGCTGGATGAAGCAGACCGGATGTTGGATATGGGCTTTATTCGCGATATTCGTAAATTGATTGCACTGCTTCCCAAAAAACGCCAAAACCTGTTGTTTTCAGCGACTTTTTCCGAAGATATACGCAAGCTAACGACAGGCTTGCTGGTCAATCCGATAAAAATTGAAGTAGCGGCTCGTAATACCGCCGCAGAAACGGTTGAGCAAATTGCTTATCTTTGCAATAAAGCCAATAAAGCCGAACTGCTTTGCCATTTGATAAAAACCAATGACTGGCAACAAGTGTTGGTATTTACCAGTACCAAGCATGGCGCTAACCGACTGACTGAAAAACTCAACAAGATTAATATAAAAGCTGCCGCCATTCATGGCAATAAAAGCCAGGGCGCAAGAACCAGCGCTTTATCCGGGTTTAAAGCCGGTGAAATCAGGGTGTTGGTAGCAACCGATGTGGCGGCGCGAGGCATTGATATTGCCTTGCTCCCGCATGTGGTCAATTATGAATTGCCCCGTGCACCTGCCGATTATGTCCATAGAATTGGCCGTACTGGCAGGGCAGGGGAAGAAGGACAAGCCATCTCATTGGTCTCCCATGATGAAGTTTCTGCCTTGCGATTGGTTGAAAAATTAATTGGTGCACCGATTAAACGCGAGCAGATTGTCGGTTTTGAGGCCGCCGATGTTGCACCACCGATGCCACCGGAGCCACCACGCGCCCCACGTCCACCCAGAAATTCTAATCAGGCACGAAAGCCTTCAGGCAATTCAAGCAATAGATCTCGATCAAGAAGCAGCGTTTAAGTTGCTGAGCCACGTATCTTAAAAGTATCGTAATCCACGACATCACTAAGCTACCCACTTTAGTCGGAACAAAAATACCGAAGTTAGACTTGGCAGGTTTATAAAACCTGCCAGGTCTGTCCCGTGTTAGTTGGTAGCCAAATCACTATAGCCACGAAGAAATGTGCATCACCCTGCGCCGGTTTGATAAGAATATACGTATGAGTATTTTTTCTAAAGCTTTCGTGTTTTTCGTGTTTTTCGTGGACAAATTGATTTTTCCAGCATGAACGAGATTAACCCGCAAGAAATGGCCAGACTTGCTCTGCAAATTAAGCAGTGGGGGCAGGAGTTGGGCTTTCAGCAAGTCGGTATTACCGATACTGATTTATCAGATGCAGAGGCACATCTGGAAAATTGGCTGGCGAATAATTTTCATGGCGAAATGGATTATATGCAGCGTCATGGCTTAAAGCGTAGCCGTCCTGCTTTATTACATGAGGGCACTTCTCGGGTTATTTCTGTGCGGATGGATTACCAGTCAGAGTCGACTGCCGCCATGAATCAGTCTTTGGCCGATCCCACGTCTGCTTATATTTCACGCTATGCCTTGGGTCGTGATTATCACAAAATGATGCGTAATCGCTTGCAAAAGCTTGCTGATAAAATACACGCCAACGTCTCTTCATTCTCGCAACAACCGCAATTCAATTTAGGGATGCGGGCTTTTGTTGACAGTGCGCCTGTTTTGGAAAAAGCCTTGGCCGAAAAGGCGGGTTTAGGCTGGATAGGCAAGCATTCCAATTTAATCAACCGCAAAGCCGGTTCGTGGTTTTTTTTAGGCGAGATTTTTATTGATTTACCGTTACCGGTAGATAACCCGACTACCGCCCATTGTGGTGGATGTACTGCTTGTCTTGATGTGTGTCCAACCCGGGCAATAGTTGCACCCTATCAAGTTGACGCGCGGCGTTGCGTCTCTTATTTAACCATTGAACTGCATGGATCAATTCCTGAAGAATTTAGACCGTTAATAGGTAATCGTATTTATGGTTGTGATGACTGCCAGATTATTTGTCCCTGGAATCGCTTTGCGAAACTAACCGCTGAAGCAGACTTTAATCCCCGTCAGCAACTGAATACCCGGCAATTACTGGATGTCTTTGCCTGGAGTGAAGAGGTTTTTTTAACAAAAACCGAAGGTTCTGCAATACGCCGGATTGGTCATGAGCGCTGGTTGAGAAACGGTGCCGTAGCGCTGGGTAATGCGCCTGCATCACCGCTTATTATTGAAGCTTTAACACCGCAGCTTAAACATCATTCTGAAATGGTTAGAGAGCATGTGCAATGGGCATTGGATCAACATGCACGGAAATCTTGACGCCATTTAACAGTGCGTAATCCAATGTCGTTAAGTTAAGCGCCTCTTGGGAGAATAAACCGTTGGCTGAGCGGAGCCGAAGCCGGCAAAATCGCTTCGACTCCGCTCAGCGAACGGTTTAACTTAATGACATTGGTGTGTAATTCTTTGGCGAATAAGCTTAACCTCATCCGCCAAAGGTGGCTTGATTTTTTTATAAAACCGGCGATTTATACTTTTTAATGCGCGGTATCATGATGCCATTTCGGCATTAAAATAATGCTGTTAGGAAGCAGTCCCTGTTTTTTTAGGGTATCAATACTGGCAACTTTTTCAAAAGTAGTCATGTCAATGACTGTCAAAGAGCCGTCATTCATATCTGGAAGATTCAAAAAATTGTTCTCCACGATGGCATAATGCTCGTCTGGCGAAAATACGACATGATGAGCGCCAGCGGCAGTCGGTATAGATTTTAGTAATATCGGTTTCAATGCAGATTGACTGATATCAAAGACATTAAGATGACCGGGGTTGGCTGTGGTGATATACAGTCGGTCATGCTTTTCGTTGAAGTAAATTTCCAGCGGTACATTCTGTGTGGCATGATTAAATTCATAGGCCTGTGCAAAGTCAAATGCCTTGCTGTCTGAATTCCACATTCCTGTCCAAAGTGTAACGCTTTTTTTATTTTGTGCGCGTTTTTTAGTGAGGATGAGTGAGATAAGTTTTGTTGGTTATCTGTGGGTCTTAGTCTATGAATTTTAATTCAAAATACAGGTGCAGTATGGCCTACAGTGGTTTTTATTTCGTTACCGTTTTAAAATAGTCTGCAAGGTTTTCCGTGCTTTTTCAAACTCAAATTGTTTGATTTGTTGGGTAAGTTCTTCACAGGCGGTGCCAAGCAGGGTTTTTAGGGATGCCACATGCGTCTCAAATAGCGGGATGGCAGCAGCGTTACTCTGTGCAAGCAGTGTGTCGAGTTCCTTAAGAACTGTCTTCAGGGTTTCTTGATCTGGCGGCGGTGTGTCCGGCGGAGGGGTGGATAAGGTCGGCAATGCGGCCGCAATGGCAATCAACTCAAGATTGATGTTATTGATTTCAGTGTCGATAGCGTCGCTTTGAATAGTCTCATAGTGGTTCTCCTGTAACAGCTCTTCCAATCGGTTCGCCATGTCGGCCAGGTTATCAATTCCCAGTGTTGCGGCCGTGCCTTTAAGCAAATGAATCAGACGCTTGGCTGCTGTGTGATCTCCTTTTGCAAGACTTGCAGTTAGTGTGGTCATGTCATGGGCGTGGGATGCGATAAAAAGATTCAGCAATTCCAGAAATTTTTCGGCATTGCCACCCAGTAATGATTGGCAATACGGTATGTTTAAACCAGGTACTTTTGCCATTAACACCCGGGCCGCTTCGGTAGCCGTTTTCCGAGCCTGCATTGGTGCTGTAATAGACAGATCGTTGTCTGGTACAGTGCCATCGGGCTTTCGATCAGCTTCATCAGGCTCATTTTTTACTCCGGGCGGCAACCATTTCAAAAGGGTTGTATAAAGCAACTCCGGCTTCAGGGGTTTGGCAAGAAAGTCGTTCATGCCCGACTCGGCACAAGCACGACGATCATTAATGAAGGCGTTAGCGGTTAAGGCCACAATCGGTTTTATTTCCCATCCGGGCAAGCGGCGGATAGCGCGAGTGGCTTCCATTCCGTCCATATTGGGCATCTGCATGTCCATCAGAATCAGATCATAATCTTGGGTTTGAGCCTTTTCCACGGCTTCACGGCCATCTTCAGCGGTCTCCACTACCATACCCACATCACGCAGCAGCTCTTGAACCACTTCACGAATAATAGCGTTGTCTTCTACCAGCAACAGCTTTATTCCACGGTAACTTTGGCGCAACTGTATCTCTGCGTTTTGTGAATTCGTGGTGGTGAAAATAGCCGGCATACTACTGGCGTGGCTGCGTTGCAGGCGGGCAGTAAACCAGAAAGTGCTGCCCGACCCCGGCGTACTGTCAACACCCACTTTTCCGCCCATCATTTGCACCAGTTGTCGAGTGATAGAGAGCCCGAGGCCGGTGCCGCCGTATTTGCCCGTGTTCACTTGTTCAAAGGGCAGGAACAGGGCAGCCATCTTGTCAGGTGGAATGCCGATGCCGGTATCTTCGACCTCAAAACGCAACACCAATTCGTCACCCTTGTGTTTAAGTAATTTAGCACGCAGAATGATGGAACCCTGGTCGGTAAACTTGATGGCGTTACCCGCATAGTTAAGTAAAGCCTGGCGCAGGCGAATAGGGTCGCCCCGTAAACATAGCGGGACAGCATCCCCCCTAATTTGGAAAGAGAGTCCTTTGTTATGCGCCGATTCGTCGATTATAAGCCTGACATTCTCGAGCACTTCCGAGAGCTGAAAGTCGGTGTTTTCAAGTTCGAGCTTACCGGTTTCAATTTTAGACATATCGAGAATGTCGTTGATAAGGGACAGCAGATGATTGGCGGCGGTATCAATCTTGCCGACCCGCTCGGCTTGTTCAGGAGCCAGTCCGGTGCGGCGAAGCAGATAGGTGAGGCCGATGATCGCAGTCATCGGGGTGCGGATCTCGTGGCTCATTTTGGCCAAGAAGTTACTTTTGGCCAGGTTTGCCGCTTCGGCGACTTGCTTGGCAATTATCAGTTCGGCGGTACGCGAGGACACGAGTTGCTCAAGGTGATAACGATGCTGTTCAAGTTCAGCTTCGGTTTTCTTGCGCTCGCTGATGTCACTGAGTACAACTCGACATAAGGGTTCTCGGTTATTGCTCTGCACAGCGGTCTCCGTCAGCTGCACCCAAAATTGCGTGCCGTCAGGCTTTACCATGCGTAACTCACTGGTTTGTGGTTCACCGGTTTTAAAGAGTTGTTTACGGTGCAGGTAGAAAATATCTTGATCATCTTTAAAGATGAAGCGAAAGAGTGGTTGCTTAAGCAGGATCCAACGCGCTACGCCCAGCAAGGTAGCGGCGGTGAGGTTGGCTTCCAGGATCAGGCTCTGTTCATTAAGGGTGCAATAGCCTACCGGTGCCAGATCATAGAGGTCGAAATAGCGCTCCCGTGCAGCATCCAGTTCCGCATGTATCCGTTGAAGCTCTTGGTTTTGCATTTCCAGTTCAATCTGATGAACTTGTAACTCATGAAGCATTTGCAGGGTTGCTTCGGGCGTCATTGCCTTTAGGACTTCCAGAGATTGCGCAGCACTTGCTTGTGCTATTTTTTCGGCTTGCCGGCGTAGAGTCAACGCCGAGCTTACTGATAAGTCATCCTTATGGGGTTGTTTAGTCATGTGGAGCATCGGTTGGTTTCTTTATTAAATCAATTATAGTTTCTTTTGTCCGTTCGGTAGTTGCAATCGCATACATCTCTCCGGCTTCATTACTTAAAGCAGTGGCAGACATCCATATTTCCACGACAGCACCCTCTCGTGTTAGCCGTTGTGTACAGTAAGGTTCCATAATTTCAGCCAGGCTAAGCTGATGGACTTTAGCTAACTCATCCTCTCTCAGTGCTTCAGGGATTCGATCAGATACGTTCATTTGCAGTGCTTCGGCTTCACTCCAGCCATACATCCGCACGGCTCCAGGATTCCAGGCCATAATGTGGCCATTGAGATCCTGCATGGTGATGGCATCGTTTGCATCACGAACAACGACTGCCAGACGGAGCATTTTATTGGCATTTTCCAACGCCTCTCGTGTGCGAACAGTTTCAGTGATGTCAACAAAAGTAATTACCGCGCCCTCGATTATGTTTTCGAGGGTACGGTAGGGCAATATGCGCATGGTGTACCATTTGCCCGCCAAAGACTGTACATCAAGCTGTTTGGGGATCAGGTTAGTCAATACTTCCTGAATGTCCGTAACCAGGCTGTAATAGTTCTGCAGGTTATAGGCAATATGATTCACGGGTCTGCCAATATCGCTTTGGATCAGGTTGATGATCTCGCTGGCGGCACTGGTAAAGCGCACTACACGCATACCTAAGTCCACAAAAACGGTGCCGATGCCGGTGCCCGCCATCAGATTGATCATGTCGTTATTGATGCGTGACAGATCCAAGACCTTGAGTTGCTGTTCGGTATTCACCGTAGACAGCTCTTCGTTGATAGATTGTAGTTCTTCCTTGGCAGTCTCCAGTTCTTCGTTGGTGGATTGCAATTCTTCGATATTGGATTGCAGCTCTTCGTTGGTGGATTTGAGTTCTTCGTTGGCGGTGCTCAGTTCCTCGGTGGTGACCAGCAGGTGTTCTTCTTTGGCCAGCAAGGCCTGCTCAAGAGCTGCGACGCGTATATCGGCTTCTGTGTCTTCGTCGGCCTGTCCGGCCTGTCCGGCCTGTCCGGCCTGTCCGGCCTGTCCGGCCTGTCCGGCCTGTCCGGCCTGTCCGGCCTGTCCGGCCGGGTGTGAATCCTCCTCCAGGATAACCAGGTAAAGCGGTACATTAGAGGGCGCGATAGCGGCGAATTTCACCGGACGGATGGTCAAATTGACATAGGAAAAATGGCTATTGCTTTTAACGCGAAGACCGGTGCAGCGAACAACCTCCTGGGTGCTCACCGCTTTGTACAGGCTGGTGGTCAGGCCGATTCGCAGCCCTTCGCGGGCCATTTTAAGGATGTTATTCAGACCCGATTCACCCGAACTCGGTTCCAGATATAGCCCGGTGCGGCCGTGCAGGTAGAGAATGTCACCCAGGTCATTTACGAGTGCGCCGACCGGGGCGATCTGCTGCAATAGCGCCTGTTCGGTGAGTTCGCGCAGGGGAAGTTTTACGGGAGTTGTTTGTTTGTCCGGGTTTCGGATGAGCATGTTATCAGCGAGCAGGGAAAACCGGGCCAGGTTTGTACGCTGGTTGCCGTGAAGATCCTCTTTGTGTTGGTACAGTTTAGCTTTGCGGTTGAGTGTAATAAACAGATCGGTCATTTCACCTACACTTTCGGAGCCACCCAAGAACATTATGCCCGAAGGGTTAAGCGCGTAGTGGAACAGGAGCATGAGCTTCTCCTGTAACTCTTTGCCCATATAAATAAGCAGGTTACGGCAACTGATCAGATCCAGTTTGGAGAAAGGCGGATCTTTGATCACATTTTGCTCGGAAAAAATTATCATGTCACGGATGTTTTTTTGGATGCGGTAGGCGCTGCCGTCGGGCTCAATCGTAAAAAAACGCGTCAGCCGTTCAGGCGTGATGTCAGTGGAGATGCTGGTTGGATACAGACCGACGCGAGCCGAGGCAATAGACTGGCTGTCAATGTCGGTGGCGAATATCTGTACCGTGTAGTTGGTTTTAAGCGCGTCGATCCGTTCCTGCAAGAGGATGGCAATGGAATAGGCTTCCTCGCCGGTTGAGCAGCCCGGTACCCAGACGCGAATACTGTCAGCCGCTAGCTTGTTGGCAAAGAGCATGGGTATGATCTCTTTTTCAAGCGCTTGGAAAGCCTCAGTATCGCGGAAGAAATTGGTTACCCCGATCAGGAGGTCACGAAACAACGCATGCACGTCGCTTGGACTTTGTTGCAGAAATTTGACGTAGGCCTCTATCGTTTCAATTTGGTTAACCGCCATGCGCCGCTCGATGCGTCGGTGGATGGTGTTCAGTTTGTACTGGGAGAAGTCGTGTCCGGTCTGGGCACGCACCAAAACAAAAATCTTTTGTAATGAGTTTTCGGATTTCTCTTTTGATACGGTAGTGGTTTGATAGGGTTTGCCGTAGGCGTGTTTGGCATAGGCCATGAGATGGGCAGGCATCTCGGCAGGTGGTAGTTCAAAGTCCACCGTGCCGGTGGCGATGGCGTTGCGCGGCATGGAGTCGAACTCGGTGGATTCGGGGTTTTGCGCCATGACCATGCCGCCTTCTCCCTTGATGGCCCGAACGCCCAAGGTGCCGTCGCTACCGGTGCCGGACAGCACGATGCCGATGGCGCGTTCGCGTTGATCTTGGGCCAGCGACCGGAAGAAAAAGTCTATTGGCAGGCGCAGTCCGCGTTGCGAAAAGGGTTCCAGCAATTGCAGGGTGCCGTTTATAAACGCCATGTCGCAGTTGGGCGGAATAATGTAGACGCAATTGGGTTTTACCGTCATGCCGTCTTCGACTTCAACGACGGGCATGCGGGTGCTGTGTTGAATAAGTTCGGTGAGCAAGCTTTTGTGGTCGGGTGCCAAGTGTTGAACCAGAATAAAGGCCATGCCGGGGTCAATGTCGACGGGCATGCCGGAAAAGAACGCCTCAAAAGCCGCCAAGCCCCCAGCCGAGGCACCGATGCCGACAACGGGAAACGCGGTAGCAGGCTTTGGCCCCGTCTCTGGTTCTTTATTTACGGCATTATCGGCTTCCTGCAGGTCGTTTGTTTTGCCAAGTTCCTGAGCTTTTGCGGCATTTGTTGGGTGTTTTTTACGGGTCATTATAACGGTATCCTGTTTGGATAAACGGTGTTAGTTTGTCCACCGTGGGTTGGCTATCAGTGCAGCATCCAGGTGTTGTTTGGCAATAGCGACAAAGTCGTCAAAGCCTTCAAGAAACTCATCAACCAAGTCGGGATCGAAGTGCTTTCCGCGCTCGGCGGCGATGATGTCACGGGCTTTGTTGAAGGGTATTGCCGGTTTGTAGGGACGCGGTGAGATCAGGGCATCGAAGACGTCGGCGACTGCCATCAGGCGTGCGGAAACAGGAATCGCATTCCCTGCCAAACCATCAGGATAGCCGCTACCGTCCCATTTTTCATGGTGCCAGTGGGCGATTTCTTTGGCGGCAGAAAGAAATACCATGCGTGTTTCAAGGTCACGTTCTGCTTGTTTGATGTCATGCTCCGCCTGTTCGATGGCGTCGCTGCCCAGCTTGGCATGGGTTTGCATAATGGCCCATTCATCGGCCGTTAGCTTGCCGGGTTTGAGCAGTATGTGATCGGGAATACCGACCTTGCCGATGTCATGCAGAGGCGCTGATCGGGTTAACATGTCAATGTAGCTTTCGGTAAGCGTGGCGGCAAAACGGGGGTGGCGAGCTAACCCCGTCGCCAGTCGTTGGACATAACCTTGGGTGCGCAAAATATGGTTGCCGGTTTCCGGGTCGCGTATTTCTGCCAGATGCGCCAGCGCCCGAATGCTGATACGCTGGATGAGATTGTTTTCTTTCATGCGCAGGGCAACTTGTGCCTTAAGGGTGGCTTCTTGATCTTTCATCCAGTCACGCGCCCGCTTTGCTTCCAGCTGGGTATTGACCCGGGCCAATACCAAAGGCGGGCTGATCGGCTTGGTAATGTAATCAGCGGCACCCAGTTGCAAGCCACGTTCCTCGTCGTTGGTATCGGTCATGGCGGTGAGGAAAATAACAGGGATATCCTGTGTATCGGGATCGTTGCGCAGATGGGTAATCACCTCGAAACCATTCATGTCCGGCATCATCACATCAAGTAAAATCAGGTCGGGCTTAGGTTGGTTGCTTGCTATATGTAAGCCCGCTGTTCCTGAGGTTGTTGCCAACACCCGGTATGTTGGTTGTAACAGTTCACTTAATATATGTAGACTTTCGGATGCATCATCAATAATTAAAATGGTGGCATTGGTTTCGCTAGACATGAGAGATTGGCCTCAAAAGTTTCTAACGGGTAGTCTAAACCTTTTAAGGCGTTTAAAAAACTTTTATTTGGTGTTTAAGCCCAAGACACCATTTGGAAAATAGCACGTTTTATAACCTAATTTAATGCGTGAAAGACCTGGCAGAGTTTATAAAAAAGGATTGTTTAGGGTTGTCCACAGTGGGCATAAACAATCCATCTATTCGAAAAGCAGTTTGTTTAATTTCTTCAGAACCAAACCGGTAACCGTCTCCACTGTATTGCAGACCCGGTCATTCCAACGCTAGCTGGGGCCAGCGTTGAAATAGACGGAAAAACAACGTGTCTGTTTTCATGGGCTATTTTTCAATGTCTCTTAGCTTTTAAGGGAGAAATCGGGATTGCTTTCGTAGCATTGAACCGTGAAAAAATTTTTAAAATACGGCATAAAACTGATGGTAATGGGGATTGAATAGAAGCAATAAATGGCAGCCGCTTCTCCGGTTGATACACCCAGCAGCCATTGCGGCATAAATAAAGTCATTAGCGCCATAAAGCAATGGTAACTGGAGATTTTCCAGTTGTTTTTCCAGAGAAAACCACTCAATGCCAATGCAAATAACGAGCCGTGGGTAACCAAGGTTCCGAACGCGCTCGATACACGATAACCAATATGATAAGTGCCCATAAATAAACAGGAAACCATATTGCCAATAAAACTGGGGGTGGTATTAAAAATTTGCAGGGTATTGGGCAGAAAAGAGCAAATCAGGAATAAAAAGCTAAGTGACGCCCCATATATTGTGGCCTGTTTAAGGGCAGATTTATCAGAGGAGTAAGTGGCCAGTGCCGGCATAATGGCGACTGCTTGCAGAGCGATATGGTAAGTTGACATCTCGCTTAAATAAAAATTGGTGCCGTAGCCGCATTGGTCAGCAACCGGGTAGGCAAAATATTGAATAAACTCCATGAGTGAAAAATGGAAAATGGCATAAGCTCTCGCGAACCTTACCCAAAAAGCTTCGGTTTTATCAATAAAAGTCACGCCTGAAGCCGCAAATCCTATAAGACCTAGCCCCAGCGACATATCAGCACTAAAACACATTATTTTTACCTATAAATTAACTAGTATAATAAAAAAAACAATTAAGACAATGTTAAAGTTGGTCGGGACGGTCAAAAGCCCCGTGGTATATCACGTGCAGGGTGTAATAAATGAAGCTGAATACACCCTCTAAAAAGCTGCCAATGATACTAATGTTAAATAAATAATGATAAAAATCAAGAAAAAATTACTTCGTTTTAATGGGGCACTGGCATAAATTAAGCTTGGTGTCGGGCCATGTTAACGTTACAAAGCATCCAGGTTATGCGTATCACCCAAATTGCGCATTTGTCTGAGTATCCAGTTTTGCCTTCTAAGAACATAACTTGAGGGGCGTGCAGCCCGCAGTCGCAGCGGATTGGGCAAGGTGGCTGCAAGCATGGCGGCTTGTGAGCGGCTGAGGTTTTTTGCAGGAATGCCAAAATAGTGTTGGCTTGCGGCTTCTATGCCAAATAAATGGTCACCAAATTCGGCAATATTCAGGTAAACCGCCACGATCCGTTCTTTAGTCCAGATTATTTCAATCAATAACGTAAACCAGACTTCCAGACCTTTACGGATAAAACTTTTTGATGGCGTTAGAAAAACGTTTTTGGCGACTTGCTGGGAAATGGTACTGGCTCCTCTGAGTCGTCGTCCGCCATTGATGTAATGGGTAATGGCGGAGCGTATGGCTTGTAAATCAAAGCCAAAATGTTGGTAAAACTGTTGGTCTTCTGAAGCAATAACCGCTGCCGCAGCATTGGGGGAAATGTTTCTTGCACTGACCCATTGATATTGAATGGGCTTAAAAGATTGGTCGTCAATTAAATCTTCATAATGCCGATACAACATAAACGTGGTCGTTGGCAAAGGTAGCCAGCGGAAAAGATAAACCGCTATGACGGAGGAAGCGACAAAGAAAAGCAGGCTGTTTCGCAGTATTACCCGGATGGATAATGACCGGGTTTGACTGGTTTGTGGATGACGGTTTTTTTTTGTCAATTTACAGAGGCTATGGTTTGTTAATGTGAGTGGCTTTCTCGCCTTGGGCGAAGCAGCGTTTCGATACATGATAAAGCCTTTGTATAAGCTTGAACACAAAGTAATTGCCTGAAAAGACTTTTAACTCAATCTTCAAGTTTTTAATGCTTGATTTCTGGTCAGGCAGCTATAACAAGCATTAGGCCGGAATAAGGCCACCCAAGCGTAGCGCGTGGTGGTGTTTCCGGCATATCGTACAGAGTGCCGGAAACGCTTATTCTCGCTTGCGCTCGAAAAGTCTTATTCCGGCCTACGCGGTTTCTGGTGTTTAATCTTTATATTGAGTATGGAAAGTCAGCCATAACAAGCATTAATTGCCTTTCGGCAGGACAGCATTGGCTATTCATCATTTTATTTTCTCGGTGAGTTTGTCGAACCATTCGCCCGGATATTTTTGCCCGGTATCATTCACGAGATCTTGAGTTTGCCAGCCGCCGCCCAAGGCTTTATATAAGGCAACCAGATCGGTTGACAGTTGGGCTTCACTATCGACCAGATTGCGTTGCGTTTGGAAAAGCGCCTGCTGGGATTGGAGAACATCAAGAAACATCGATAAACCTTTGCTGTAACGCTCATCTGCCATTTCAACCGCCAGTTGGCTTGCGGCCACCGCTTGTGCAAGCGATTGGCGACGGTGTTGTTCATTGTTGAGGGCAACCAGTGTATCTTCGACTTCTTTAAAGGCATTTAAAACAGTGGACTGATAGGCGAGGAAAGCCAGGTCAAACTGGGCATTTTTGCTTTTGATATTGGCGTTAATGCGTCCCCAATTTAAAATGGGCAAGGTTAAGGAGGAGGCGGTAGACCACGATTTACCAACGGGGGTAAAGTCTGTGATGCGCGTATTTTGCAGGCCTAAAAATGCTGACAGGTTGACCCTGGGATAGAGTTCCGCAGTCGCAACGCCCACATTGGCGTTTGCTTCGGCAATTTTTCGTTCGGCATAACGAATATCGGGTCTGCGTAATAATAGTTCAGACGGAAGTACGGCTACGGCTATCGCGGGCATTGCCGGAATTGAGCCTGGATTATCAAGCCGAACTGCGAGAGCTTTGGGTTCTCGACCCAGTAATACGCTAATCGAGTGGATTGACTGGTTAACAACGGTTTCATAGACAGGCATAAACGCTTCGGTAGTCGCCGCTTGGGATTGTGCCTGGGCCACTTCCAACATGCTGGCGAAACCTGCTTGTTGGCGTATTTGTGTCAATCTGGCGGTTTCTTGTTGAGAGTCCAAGTTTTCACGCGTGATGGCGATCAGTTGTTGATTGGTGCGTAACTGGATGTAGTTACTGGCAACTTCACCCAGCAGGGTTATCAGGACATTCCGGCTATTTTCAATTTCGCTGTCAACATTGGCATCAGCGGCTTCTATGGCACGTCTTACGCCACCAAAGAAATCCAGTTCCCATTGTGCATCAAAGCCGGATTGAAAAATGTTGATGAGCTGATTGCCGATACCAAGGCCGCCACTGGTAGCCGGTGCGCCGCCTGTTTGAGAGGTCGCGTTTGAATTGTTGAAGCGTCGACTGACATTACTTTTTCCGGTTATAGCGGGCAGACCGGCGGTAATGGTGACCCAGCGTTGGGCGCGAGCCTCTTTAACCCGCACCAAAGCCTGCTTTAAATCCAGATTGGCGGCAATGGCATCGGTGATGAGTCGGTTGAGAATGGGATCATTGAAGCTTTTCCACCATTGTTCTGGTGGGAGCAATTCTTTGTGGTCACCCTTTACTTCAGGGTGCTGGTCTTTGGCTGCCTCAGCCCATTGTTTGGGAGTGGCTACCTCAGGGCGTTTGTAGTCAGGCCCTACCGTACAGGCCGACGCCAACAGGGTTAAAGAGAACGCGAGGGTACGACCTTTCATAAAGCGGGCCCTTTAGCCTTCGGGGGTTGTGCTGAATCCTGGGTGGGCGAGTAGTCCTGCGCTTCAATAAATACGTCCATCTGCTGACCCACATAAATGGGTAGTTGTTTTCGGTCAAAGCGGTAGAGCGCTTGTAATACGCGGGTATCAACCCGTTCGTTACTGTCGCCGGTCAAGGATTTTTTAGGGACAACATACGGTTCTACATAAGCCAGGATTAGGTCGACTTTAAAGTTTCGATTGCCGCGCAGAAAAGCAACGGCCTTGCTGTTTTTGTCGAACCGCCAGGCATCATTTTCGTCTATGTCAACCCGCACATGCAGTTTGTCCAAATTGCCCAGCACCAGTAAGGGGGTATTTAAAAATCCGGCTTGGGCAAATTCACCGGGTCGAATATTGACTTGTAATACCTCACCGTCTACCGGAGCGCGAATGATGAGTCGGCTTAACGTAGTTTCAGTATCTGCCAGGCTGGCTTGGGCCTGCTGCACTAAAGCCAAGGCGCTTTCCAGTCTGGCTTTGGTGATTAGCATGGCATTGCGTCGTCTAAGCAGTTCTTCTGCGCTAATGGCACGCCGGTCGGTAACGGCTTCAGCTAAATCACTCAGGGATTTTGCATCACTGTAAGTGGCTGTTGCAATAGTAACATCGGCTTTGGCTTTGGCAAGGTCTGCCTGTTTTATCGCCAAGGTTGCACGGGTATCGCGTTCATCCAGATAAAAAAGCGGCGCATCCTCCTTAACTTGATCGCCAACCTTAACCGTTACGGTTTCAACAATTCCAGGCAAAGGCGTGCCAATAGCGATATTTTGGCTTTGCGCTTCAATAATTCCGGCACCGGCAATAAATGCTTTAAAGGGTGCCGAGGCAGGTTCTGTAACCGGTATTGCAATCGGCGTCGGTTGGTTACTGCGGATTACCGTGTAAGCGGCAAACGCAAATCCGGCGATTGCCAGTAAGGGGAGGGTGTATTTGATTTGCATGGTTAAGGTTACAAGGCTAAGGGCTAAGGGCTAAGGGCAAAAGGCAAAAGGTAAAGGGCAAAGGGCAAAGGGCAAAGGGCAAAGGGCAAAGGGCATATTGTTTTCGCCTTTCGCCTTGCATCTTTCGCCTTTCGCCTTTAACCTTTAACCTCAACAATATGCCCGTCGTCCATTTCTGCAATGCGGTCAGCGAAGTCAAAAATACGCGCGTCATGGGTCACAATGACTAAAGTACGGTCTTTGTGTAAAGCAACGTCTTTGAGCAATTTCATTACATTGCGTCCGGTTTCATGATCCAGTGCGCTGGTGGGTTCATCGCAGACGATAAGTCGTGGGTTATGCACCAAGGCACGGGCAATGGCGACACGTTGCTGCTGTCCGCCCGAAAGTTGTGACGGCAAAGATTTCCAGCGTGCCCCCAAGCCCACTTGTTCAAGTAGCGTTATGGCTTTACGCTCGGCTTCAGTACGTTTCATGCCGTTAATAATAAGCGGAACCGAGACATTTTCTGCGGCATTGAGTGAAGGCAACAGATTAAAAGCCTGAAACACAAAACCGATGTTTTTTGCCCTGAAATTTAATTTGTCCTTGCTGCGCATGGTCAATAAATTTTCACCGAACAATTCACAAAGCCCTTCATCCTGATCGAGAATACCGGCGATCACTGAAATAAGAGTCGTCTTGCCACAACCGGAGGGGCCGACCAACATCATCAATTGACCGGCAATAATATCCAGATTAATACCGTTAAGCGCGGTTACTTTTTGTCCGCCGGTATCATAAACCTTGACCACATTTTGGCAGCGCACGGCTAGGTTCATGGTTTATCCTTTAAAAACAATGGCAGGTTCCAGACGAATCACTTTAAGAATGCTGATAATGGCGGCAAAGGCGCAGATCAGACTGATTCCCGCACCGCTGAACAGCAGCAGTTGCCAGGGAAACTTGAAAGCCAGAATGGTATGGCGCATGGCGAAGCCAAATAACGCGGTTAGACCTACGCCTAAACCATAACCGATGCTGCCAACCAGAACCGCTTGTAATAAAATCATGCGCAGCAAGATCCAGTTGCTGGTGCCCATGGCTTTTAGGACGCCGAATTGCATTATATTTCCCAACGTGAAATTATAAAAGGTCTGGCCGGCAATAGCGGCTCCGACAATAAATCCCAACAGTACCGACGTGCCGAAATTAATCGGAATACCCGTGTTGTGTATAAAATACTCGAAAGTTAGGGTTTTAAAATCTGCCTGCGTATAAGCGGCCAAGCCGGTTGACTCACGGATGCGGCGGGTCAATTCGACAAGGTCTTGTCCTTTTTTGGCTTTCACCAAAACAAACGATAACAGCTTGCGCTCCTTGGGCGCGTAACTTTTGGCGCGGGAATAGGTGGTGTAGATGACCGGCTGGGATTGAAAGGTACGCGTGACTTTGGCAATGCCGACAACAATCGCGCGTCGGTCATTTAACTCTAAACTATCGCCTATTTTGAGTGGAACGGGTTTGCCACCGGGTATGAGAGAAGGCTTTCCCAGTTTTTCACTGGCACCGTCAATATCCACGATAACGCTATCGCTGCGGCGCAAATCATCCATTTTCCCTTCCAGCATGACCGGTGGGCCACCGATTAAAGTCGCATCATCCAGACCCACCACATTACAGGTTTGAAAGGTGCCATCGGTAAGGCGTGCTTTTAGTAGCCCCTTATACATCGGCATTGCCCATTCCACACCGGAAATACCCCGTACCCGATAAAGTTCCGTATCCTGCATGGGCTTGATGTCATCAACAAATTGTACTTTCGGATCGATTACCCAGATATCAGGCAAGCCGACATCCGTTATAAAACTGTAAGTGCGTGACATGATGCCTAAAAAAATGGCGGGCTGCTGGGTCATAATTAACGAGGCAAACGTCAGTCCCATAACAATACCGATATATTTACCGGTATCGCCCATCAGCATTTTTAAGGCGATATGATTCATAGTGTTGTTTGCTCTTTGGGTAGGGTAAGCCGGATCAGGGCAGCCAGGGAAAATTGTGCGATATGTTCCGCGCTGGCTTGTATGGCCGCTGCATCCGCAATCAAATCAGGATACAGACGGTCAATGATCGAGCGTGAGTGTTTAAACATCAGGCACTGACCAAAAATACTTAGCAGACAACGCTGGACGACCATTTTATCAACAGGCTCTTTAAGGATTTGTCGGATAATGTCTTCAAGTAGTGCAATTTGTGGAACGATGGCTGTTTCCATAATGTCATCCAAGGCGTTGGTGGGGTCGGTAATCTCACGGGCAATCAGTTTACTGTGCAGGCCTAATTGACTGTCGTCCAGCAATTTATGCAAGAAATTGTTGATAAATACGGCAAGACGCTGTTCTGGCGGCAAGCTTTTATCAAGCGCGGCATCTTGTGGATACAAACGGTTGGTTTCCCGAAAAGCAAAAGCTAACGCTTGGCTATAAAGCGCTTCTTTACTGCGGAAATAGTAGTTTACCGAAGCCACGTTGACATTGGCTCTGGTGCAAATCTCGCGCACGGTTGCCTCACGGAAACCGCATTCGGCAAATACTTCCACGGCAACTTGCAGCAGACGGTCAAAAACAGGTTCGATAGCAGTTGATTGAGTCATTCTAACGCTTGTATTAAACAGTTGTTTAAAATGATTGTATAGCTAATCGCTGCATATAGCAATCAAGCGTTTAAGTGGAGGGAATGTTGTTCTGACTGAATGGGTTGTACGCACCAAGATACAGAGAATAAATCAACGGTACTGAAGATAAAATTAAGGGCATCCTTCATTTTTACACGAAAGCATGAACAGTTTGGTTCATAAAATGATGCAGGGCCGGGTTTGCAACCTATCGGCTGAAATAGTTGAGAGCCTCAATAACTTTTAAAACGTGAGTAACGGGATTGCAAACCCCGTCACGCTTCTTAGGTTAAAAACCCCTCCACTTCGGTGGCATCCATGTCGACCGGATGACGTTTACCGTGATATAAAATAAATTGCTTAATCCACCAAAGATAGTTATTCTCGGTACTCAAGCACTAGTGCTTGAAGCGATTGTTTTAGCGCAAGAAATAGCGGTCGATTATGTTGTGCTGGATGATTTATTGGCGCGGCGTAAGGCGCAACGCTTGGGGCTTGATGTGATGGGTACGTTAGGCTTATTACTTTTTCTGGAAAAGCGACGCGTACTGAACGCTGAACAAGCCTGGCGAAAGATACGGCAACTCACTGAACAGCACAGCATGTATTTATCGCTGCAGCTTCTACAGCAAATAAAAATCCAGCTGTTGGGTAATCATTAAACAAAAACCAGGCGAATTAGCCGGTATTAAAACCAATTTAAGCCAAGTAGTCGAGCACATCTTTTCGTGCCCGACATTTTCGCGTTGTAATGCACGAATGGCATTGAGGAAATCGCTCGATATTTTGATTTTTACCGTTGAATGTTGGGCAACGAAAAGCTGTTGCCCA
>Ga0208495_1000293_pt1 | contig 19999 bp, 15 predicted proteins | sample CryBogmetaGMA14M_FD_184551 | JGI IMG/M metagenome (GOLD analysis project Ga0208495, IMG submission 184551) | Freshwater microbial communities from Crystal Bog, Wisconsin, USA - MA14M (SPAdes) | ecosystem: Environmental > Aquatic > Freshwater > Lake | place: Crystal Bog, Wisconsin, USA...
CAGATACCCTCTGATCTATAGGCCGGCCTGTCTTGGTGTCCACATTTGTCATTAACGAAGGTAACATGGTTAAGGCTGGAGACAATCTTCCTACTGCCGCACCAAGAGTGGCCTTAGGGGAAGGAAAGTCTCGGAGAAGATCTGAAGGTTCCTGCACTGGACTGCTTCTGGCCATCATAAAGACAGAATTGCCCGGCTGATTCTGCATACCCATAAGACTTTTCACTGGTATGCCCATTATTCTGGTTGCCGGTTCACCTTGTTGGATGAATGAGCCTGCCGCCTCTTTCTCATTCTGTGGCATAGGTGTATTGAGATTTTCCTTTGCCAGTTCGTATCGGTTAAGGCGACGAGGATCTTCTAGAAGAGACTTACCAACAGACTTAACAGAGCCTTTTGTCCAGGAATAGAAAGGAAATGCTGGCCCCAGAAGTTGTTCAAATGGAGTCTTGGCATAATCAACCTGAGCTTCATTGGTGAACTGAATCGCTCGGTTCATAGCCGCTTCTCTTTCAGCCTGTGTGCCAAGTGTCCAGTTGGGCTCATTGCGCTTCAGGTAGTCTATGGCCGTGGCCATTCGAGTGTTTCCTTCTGCCTTTGAACCCGCCCAAAACCCCATCTTCCCTAACCTACCCATCTCTTCCCCAGCCCTTGCTACTCCCCGCATCGCTCCACCTGCAATATCACCATACTTTTCCTGCATAGTATCTGCAAGGTTTCGCATCTTGCTACCATATTCTGGCGAGCCACCTCGAGAGACATCTCCCATAAAGGTATCGGGAGAAATGTTTCCACCTACTTTGGCATTCCTCCATGCCTCTCCCGCTGTGCCAGTAGTCTGTCCACGTTCAGTGAACATGTTCCTTAGATCTGCATTACTCATCCCTTCAAACACAGGGGCGCCTCTTTCAGCCTCCACTTTACCAGCCTCAAATGCCCGTTTAGGTAAGTTATAAGCCGGCGTGCCATGGAGGTATTGAAATGCAAGGTTCGTAGGCACGTTGTTGGAAGTCCATGCCGGAAAATATGGAAGGACTGTGTTCTTCCACCACTGCGTATAGTCTTGGAGCGCACGGTATGGCCCCATGTTCTTGATATCTTTGTAGGGATCTGGAGCATACTGATTCTCTAACCAGTTGGCTACTGTCTTGGGTGCCTGATAGCCTTTACCACCTGGCATGTCTTCAGACAAGGCACGCCAATTAGGTTTCGGGATCATGGCTTCACTGCCAGGTAAAGTATCGCTAGGTGCCATCCATTTCAAAGGATCTATGGCGAGATTAGGATCTATATTGCCATAATTAGGCTTTCGAATGAGGTTAGGATAGTCCTTGGAACCTTTAACAATATCTGTCGTGCCTCTCATGTCCTTAGCAGAGGCCCGTGCAGGTATGTTGGGGTTAGAGATCATGCCCTGGCTCGTGGGTTCGATTAGGCCGAGCTTCTCAAGAGTGTCATAGAGCTTGTAATAGTTACTGGAGGGCATCTCCTGTTGAATTCCCTTGGTAAAGGCTCTCATGGGATTCATTTCCCAGTTGAGATAAGGTGCCATCTGCTGTTTGAGGACGAGGGGCGCCTGATGTTTAACCAGCTCCTCGCCAGTAGATGTATAGTAGGGAGGTGTTTCCCCTGAAAGAACCTCATTGAACTTGCCGGTTCCTTTGATCGTTGGAAGGGGAGCATCTGGCGTCATCCTCACTCCAGTTCGTGGATCCATAGGATTGCCAACAGCTCGCACATTGCCTTCATTGTCTAGGAACTGGTAGATGCCTCGTGATTTGTCAGCTCCACCCGTGGCATCAAGCCGCACATCCTTGCCAGTGAACCAGTTCTTAACCCCAGTCCATGGAGGCGCCACGGGCTCTGCCATCTGGGGCATGTAATTCAGGTTATCTTCAGCAAGGTTCTGACGAGGTTCAACGCCGCGTGCTATTTCGGCTGCTCGTATCTCGTCACGAATAGCTTCACGTGCTGCTTTCATTTCGGATATGATGGGAATTATCTCTCCATAATGTTCCGGAACCTTGCCAGCCTGTGCCCATTGATCGAGCCATTCAGGATTCTTGTATTTAGTTAACCAGTCCGTTGCGAGTTGAGACGTTACATCGCTCTTATCGAAGTGAGTTTTTAGCTCTCCTGGCACTATTCCCTGTTTCATCTGTTGACTAAAGGTTACAGGGACATTGCCTAAATCTAATTGCTCTCTAAGAAGGGGATCCATCTGGCCAGTTTCGGCATATTTCTTTACCGCAGGTTCAAGGACATTCGGACGCTTCGGTATATTTTGGTTCCAATATTCAAAGGCTGTTGCAAGTTGAGCATCAGTAGGTGCCACGCCTCCTTGAGCTTCAGTTATCTTCTCGATAGCTGCTTTATAGGCTGGCTCCTTCTCCGCTGCCATCTTGAGAATAGACTCATTTGAGCCAACTCGTCGGAGTGTATCAGCGGCAGCTTGTGCAGCATCATACTCTGCCGAGCCTTTGGGAAGCCTGTTGAAAAACTTCTTACCAAATTCTGTGCCGGCAAGAGCATCTACCCCTTGAAAGCCAAGTCGAGCTATGTCCTGGGAGATTCCCCCCATCTTTCCTATTGCTCTGGCGCCAGGGACAATAACATTCAAGGGATCTGAGATAACATCTGCCGCGAGGTGTGCCCCGGATCTACCTAGCCACTCAGGAAAACCCATGGGCGGTCCTTGAACATCCTCTGGCCGATCAAGAATTTGATAAGCGGTTAAGGGGTTGTGATGTGTCTTGAGTTGCCAACCTGCTTGGGCTCCCCGATTCCACGCCTCGGCTGCTGTGTTGAGATCCTTGTTCTTGTATAACTCCGCCGTTCCTCCCCAGTAACTCCTTAGTGGGCGTTGGAGGTTGGCAAGTAGTTCATTTAAGTTGCTTCGGTTGTCGTCAGGGAGGTTGGTATAGTCTGGCTGTGGAAGAGATCCCGAAGTAAGATCTGCTTCTGTGAACCCCGCTGAGGTTTTGGAATCGGGAACAGAGGGCCACGGATTCGCGGATCCTGGAACCATCCACTCGTCTGTGGTAGGAGTCTCTTGTTGAAGATCATCAAGTGTGGCCATTTATCCCTCCAGCGAGGAGTACCCAGGAACAAATTGATCCTGCGGCGGTGCTTCAGCCCATTGATCGTAAGGAGGCCGTCCATCCATCTCCCGCTGCTTTTTCTCTTCCTCAGCCTGCAAGTAGGCAAGCATCTGGTAATAGGTATCACTCTTCTCGGGAGCCTGTCCAGTTGCAGTAAGTGAACTAAAATCACCCTGCGGCTGGGAGGCCTGGGCTTGTCCACCAACTGGAGGGAGGCCTTCGGCTGACAGGACATTATTCCTATCCTGAGATCTACTGGCTATTTCATTCTTGAGTTGAGTCCATTGATCCTCCGGGAATTGTCCAGTCATCTTCTGCCAGTTTTGTGCCGCTGCTTGATCCGATTGTTCCTTCCACTGATCTGACAATGACTTGCCAGTAGCCGCCAGTATTGCCAACTCATTTGGATCCGCACTGAAGTCTCCCCGAGGGTTAATGAACCCCGCCGAGGATACTTTCGTTGCAGGAACAGGCATCTGTCCCGGCATACTGCTCTGATCTAGTTGAGATCCTGGGCCAGGCGTTGGTAGCGGGCCCATCTTTCGATAAGTATCTCCCCATGGGCCAGGTATAGTCTCTCTTATCATCTGCTGCTGGTTTGCAATGTCTGACTGTTGCAACTTCTTCTCTATGGCTGCCCTACCCCCCAGGTTTTTCATCAGTGGATCTATTACCTTGTCGTCTACGTTCCCGTACTCGGGCCAAATAAACGTTTTCATGGCACTTGCAAGGTTCTGTCTGAAATCAGCCTGCTTACCCTCACTCACTATTTTCAAGTCCTGGATCATTTTTTTAACTGTTGGATCATTCGAGTTCAGTGCAGCGTTTGTCAATTCGGAAATCCACATACTCTCGTTTAACCCTATTTGCGACGCTGCCGATCCTTGCGTTGCTCCAGCTACCTGCTTCTTGAGATCCATAAGAGAGTTGTTAAGGTTCTTGAGCTGAATATTCCAGGGATCTGTCTGAGGGTTATAGATCTTTGATTTACCCTCAGCCTCGGCAACAGCCTCTTTGGTTTTTAATGGGCCAGTAGCTTCCTGTGTTTGCCGTGCCTTTTGAACTTCAATAGGGACCATCTGCTGAGCTTGTGTAAGTGCCGATTCCCGTTTAATCTGTTCTTGTTGAGGCAATACTCCCAACTCAAGCATTAACTTTTGAGCATCTCTTAGCCCTATCTCGCCAGTTCTAACCCTCTCCATAATCTGGGCATATTGATGGGCACGAGCTTGTTGATTGGCTGAATTGGTATCTGCAAGATCAGACTTGTGTTCAGCAAGAGGGTATCTCTGCTCCTGCTTCCACTTCTCCATCATCATTTGCTGGATATAGGCTTGTTCTTTTTGAGCCTGAGCCTGTCGTTGCTTTACCTCATTCATCTGCATCTGTCGCTGAACAATAGCCTGTTGTTGCTGTTGTTGCTGAAAGGCTCTATTCATCGCAGCTCTTTGCTCTTGTTCTTGACGGCTCTGTTGCCTATAGTCCTCCCTTTGCTGCCAGTCGTCATAGGGTAAACCACGAAACCCCTGAGGTTGTCCTCCGCCTCTTCTTCGCAGTGCTTGTCTTTGCCTTACCAGTTCTTCGAGTGTAGGCATCGTAGTTACTCCTTTATTTTACCAATAAGAATCCCAAGAATCGCCTGAATTGTTGCTTGTTTGCCAAGGATCTATTGAATTGCCAGGAACTTCATAGTTATAGTCCCGGTTTCCGTAATCAGTGCTCCCTGTCCAGGAGTTCTGATATTCTTCTGGCGTAGGGGCAAAGGAACCACTATCAGCACCGGCCTGGGCATCACCTAGCATTCCCATGTCTTGTAGCATCTTCTCATAGGCATCCTGTTCACTCCAACCAGCCTCACCGCCCCAAACAATAGGCACATACTCGCCAGATCCTCGTCCCTCTCCTTGTCCTGTTAAACTTGGGCGAGTTAAGTCAAGTTGAGGCATTAGCTCTAGTTTTGTTGGAATATTTGCCGATGGCCCTAGTCCCGGAGGGCCTGATCCACCTCCACCTGAACCACCACTTTTCCCCCCGCCACCGGGAGGAGAGCCAGTACCAGTACCGCCACTGGGAGGAGAGCCTGTTGGCGGCAATGGCTTGTTAAGTTCATCTTTTTGTAGTTGAAATTTATCTTTCTCTAGTTGCATCATATCTTGCTGATATATTTGATTCGCAGCATCTCTATCTTTTTGTGTCTGAGCATTCGTCAGTGCTATCTGATAATTCTGATCCGCTATAGCCTTCTGTTGGGCTAGGTTTAGCCTGTTTTGATCTGCTTGCCAGTTTTGTTGATTAGTGGCTTGCCATGCTTGCCAACCTTGCGTCCCTAGTCTTTCTCCAGTCTGCCAACCTCTCTGTGCAGTATTCTCTCCGCTCTGCCAACCACGCTGTTTCTCACTTTCTCCAGCGGTGAACTCTCTACCAAGGACGTTCTCTCCAGACTGCCAGCCACGCTGAGTAGCAGCTTCACCAGAAGAGAATTGTTGTGCCGCTATACGTTCTGCCGTTTGTTGATCGAAGCCCGCTGCCTGTAAGGCGGCTGTTGCTGCCTGTTGTTTTGAATTCTGTTCAGCGGTAAATGATCTCTCTATACCCTTCTCATTTAATGTCCCGGCATTCATGAGGTAGTTAAGGGCATTAGTATATCGAGTATCATATCCACCAGCCAGGGCATTAATAGCCTCACGTTGTAACCCTCCAGCATAGTTAGGGGCACCGGCAACATTATATCCACCACGCTGAACTCCTGAGAGAGCTGCCCTTCTGACATAATCCTCAACCTGATTACGTTGGCCCGAAAGCATGGTATTTGTGAGGGTGTCCATCCTGCTTTTAAATTCAGGGGAGTTGGGATCTGTCCAGCCATTGGCTCCACCGTAAGCAGTATCAGAGGAAGATCCCGATGACATGGCACCACCTCCACTCATGAGAGTAGCCAAATCAGATGAGGACATATTCGAGGCACTGCCCCCTGCATTCAACGCTGCCATTATTTCTTCAAGTGTTGCCATTTGTTATCTCCCTTTAAAGTCCCCACATATTTGTACTGCTTGTACCCCAAGAATTTTGATTTGTTTTTTGCATGTCATCAAGTGGTGTTGGGCTCCACGTATTACCCTTTGCCCCACTGCCCCACCCAAGCAATGCTGATCTCCTAGATTGCTCTGATGTTTGCGAAGGAACCTCATACCCAGGATACCAACTACCAGCCGCTGCTCGTGATATTGGTGTTGTCACTTGTGATGTAGGTGCAGGAGAAGATCCTGCTTGTGCGGGCTGTGGGTGCCAAATTGGATTCTCATTCCATGTAGGAGCGCGAGTAGTCGAGGGGGCAATATATGATGGAGAAGCCGGTCCGGATGTTTGAGTGACCGTAGGGTTTTGTTTTTCCGTAGGTGGGGGCGGAGCTATTACATTGCCATATTGTTGCCAGTTGCCGCTTGCTCTCTCAGCTTTAGAAAACAACCCGGTGTCTTGAGATATTGGAGTTGCAGGCGAAGAGTAAGGCTGATTCCTATAGGCACCACCTTCTGGTAATCCAGTATTTTTATAAGCATCTTGAACCTGAGTTTGTGTAGGTGGATTGTTATTAGCCATACTATTAACGTAATCCAAAACCTGAGTGTCTCCGGTTGTGGGTTGAAATGAACCTAAATCTGATCCAAATTGTGCATTTGCAAGAGCTTGGGCATCTTCCGCTTGGTTTAATTGGGATGCTCCAGGCCCATTAGTCCAAGAATTCATTTCATTGTCTAGTGATCGAGGTTGATCCTTCCACTGTTGAGGAGGATCAGGGTAAAGAGAATTAAGTTTATCTCTTGCATCCTGTTCACTCCAACCAGCCTCACCGCCCCAAACAATAGGCACATACTCGCCGCTTCCTCTGCCGCCACCTTTACCCTGTAAACTTGGCCGAGTAGCGTCTATCATAGCTTGATAAGCCTGATTTGCTTTATCAATTCCTTGTTGTCCTTGGGGAATACCTTTCTCGTTTCCTCTCCAACCAGGACGATACTTATCCATCCACTGCCAAGCAGAGTTTTTAGGTGGCCCACCAACATCAGGAAACATTTTGTCTGTTAGTGCTCTCTCACCCCCGTTATTCCAATTTATTGTATTACCTATACCCCTTATGTCTGCCATTTTCTTTCCTTATGCCGTACTAGGCCATCCTCTTACGGCTGCCAACTCTAAATTTAACCCATAAACATTTCCAGGCCCACTCCAAGCAAACGTGAACTTGAACATATTGGCCGACACGTTCTTGTGGCTGAAGTCCAAGACATAAGCCTTTGTTGCTGATAACGAAAGTGAAGATACAGTGAATATGTTTGCTGTTTGTGCCGTTGCCTCACCATCAACCAACACGCTGAATGTCAGGTTTCCGGTAGTTATTGAACCATAGATGGTTACTGCTCTCAACTCTTTTTGAAGCTGAGGAGCCTCAAACCCTAACCATCCAGTACTGGCTGTTGAGGTTATAGCTGTCCCTGCATCAGTCGTGGATGTAGGATCGAATAGTCTGTAGATATACCCATCATAGCCACCACACAGTAAATCAATCTGTCCCGTTTTGGCCGGTGCATTGGCTTGATACTCTCTTGCTTGACATAGACTTGTCGCGGCAATAGAAGCCGGAGGTATCCATACACCATTGGTTATGTCATAGATAATTAGCCGGTTACAGGTTGTCTGTGCAATATCTGTCCCAGTAATCATCGGCACGGACCATATCAACCAGTTCCGAAAGGCCCAGAAACACGCTGAAGATAGGTGGAGATAATTGAGATCCAGTTTAGGATTAGCACTTGTAGAATCCCACCATGATACCCATTCACCGAGTTTAAACAGTTCCGCTCCGGTAAAACACCAAGCCCCGTTATGATTCAAGAAATACACACCCTGTTTATTCTTAGCATCTGCTATTGGCCCTGTCTGTGATTTGCCATACTTGTCGATAGGGGCCAAGACTATGCAATCAGCATTAACCGGGGCCTGTGCTGCTGATTCACCTCTAGGGGCAATGAGATCCGCAAAGGAGTCCTCAGTGATTTGATACCACTCTTCCAATTTAGTCATCCACATTTGATCGTAGGAGCGGATAACACTGAGAATCTGATCCTGTCCACCTACCTCTATGGATACTGATGTAGAGCCAGAGAACCCATATTCTTCGAAGGGGCGAGACACATCTACTTGACATCTACGATCTGGGCGGTTAGCCAGTGCCAATCTATTTGCAAAAGACAAGGCGAATTTGTGTTTCACTAGAGGTAGAGGTTTAGAGGTAACAGCTACCGTTGCTATTCCAACTGAAGCACTGAGAGTTGCTGATACTTTTAATCGAATCCAGTATCCCATTGTTTGACTGTAATTAAGGGGCTTGCACTCTCTCCAGTCAGTAGGCTCCGCCCATTTCAACTCACCCTTTATGGCAAGTGTTTTACTGGAAGAGGAGGTGCCATCAGTAAATGAGGTGAGCGCGGACCACGCCACTCCATTCCAGTATTCTCCACTCATGGCAGAGACATTGTTGTTGTTGGCATCATTTACCATCGTGAACATGATGGCAAAAAACTGTTCAACTCCAGCGATATAAATGTAGTCCGAACTGGTAAGAGCATTTACATCAGCTCCGGTAGTCAGTGCTCCATCAGCAACCTCAACTGTGTAATCAGCAATCAGGTTGGTAACTGTCCGGTGAACCACAAACCCCATAGCCAAGTCACCAGTACCCGAAGCGTGGAGATTACAGAGAGGTTGACAAGGGCCTGTGTAGGTGAGCTTTGACAATTCAGTCACTACGTATGTTGGATCTACCACACAAGTTACTGTGGCTTTGTCCACTGAGGGTATATCTGTCCCTGATCCTTTTAGTTTATACCCAAACATTAGGTGATGGTTGACAGTGGTATAGGCGTTTGCGTGTGTCAACTCTGCCTGTGTTAGTGCCTCTAATACGGACTTAGTCATACCTGGCGCGCTATCCAATGCTCCCAGGAATGAGTTAGGCGAGGCTGCCTGCCAAGTTGGTGTGCCCATAACCGTGTTATACTGCCATGTTCCGCTGTTATTCCCAATGACAGGTATCCAGGCTGTAGTCCCCACGTTGTATAGCTTGTATGTGATCCCAGAATCAAAGGATATTACCACATAGAGTGTGGATGATCCTGGTTGAGTGTTGGTAAGTGCAACAGATGTGACATTACTTGCTGTTGGAGGAGAGGCAACTGCCGTTATTTGAGCTAACAATTCCCCAGTGCAATAGTTTGGGACATTCTCAATTAACTTAATCTCACCTAGTTCTATGGCAGTCCCATTGGATGTCGTGATATTCAGTCGATAATACCTGTAGGCTGTATCATTGGTAAAAGAATAAGGACCAACCCATGTGTCGCTACCCGGATCTGATATGGCTGTTTGAGTATCCACCACCGTCCAGGCCGAGGCATTGTTTGAGCCCTCCAGCGTCCATGCACTAGGGAACATGGCATTCGCTGTCTTGGCAGACTTGAGGTAATACTTATTAACCTTCTTGGTTATCGCGGCACCCATGTCTATTCGAATCCAACCCGCCGTAGTTCCTGGTAAGGTTTTCCAACAATCATAGGCATCAGTATTAGTCTGATTGAAAGCTCGCCAAGAGAGGTGATCGTAAGCTGTGGAGTGAGTAGCCGCATAGGGCACTGGTAGAGAAGGCCCTGTCATAACAGGCGTGGCTGATGCAAGAGAAGTATTTAAGGCACCGTAGTCTGATCCATCACTGTTGACTATAACAACCCCGGCAGCATAAACTAAGGCCGTCAGTGAAGTTATGGCTGTGCTGGCCTTATATGAACTCAGGTAGACATCGTTTGCTCCTATACCTGTTCCTTCTATCTTGGTAATTGTCCGAGTATCAGCATCACTGAAGGTTATTAACAACCCTCCTTCGACAAGAGAGGCTCCGCCTACAGGAACAACTGTGCTTGTGGCATCTTGAAATTGTCCCGCCCCTGTCAATGTCCCGGCAACCCACTTGGTTATCGTGCCCTTGAGATCCTGTTGAGAGATATCTGTCGAGGCATTGGTAGGCTCTATTGTGGCTGTATGATCTACGATGTAGCCAATAACATACTTATCAAAGGATGGGAGATTTGCTACATCTGCCATCAATCCCCAGGCGAAGTCCAAGGTAGTTGTTGCTACACTGAACCCTCCCGTGGATTCCCATTGAGATTGAGTTATTGCCGCAAAGTCTGTTCCTGTCATTTGGTTCTGGGTGACGGCAAATGCCTGCTTAAGTGCCTGGAGCTTTGTGTTATTGTCTGCCGCTACCCACGTTGGGGTAGTCGTGACTGAACTGTTATACTTCCATGTTCCCGAATCATTCTTGGCAATGTCCCGCCATGCCGCTGATCTGAACACACTGTAGGTTGTTTGGGCATCAAAGGATACTGAGTGCCATACCTTACTAGCCCCGGCCTTTGTCTCAGTGACGATTATACCTGTGATGTGACTCCAGGTGGAACAGTCCACAGCTTTTCCAACAACAGTATCAACGGCTTGCATGTAGGTGGGGACGTAAATGGTAGTAGTAGGAACGGACTCGACAAGTTTCATACCCCCCATACCTTCCCAATAATCACCTCCATAACTCCCGTTCCCAATAGTAAATCTATAATACCTATAGGCCGTTGAATTTACAAACGTGAAATAACCAGCATTATCTCCTTCCCTACCATACCATTTATTATCTCCAGGAGGGGGGTAGTCTGATTCTACTGCATGTAATTCAGTCCAGCCGGAATCATCTGTGCTCCCTTCGAGAACCCATTGTTGGATGTTATGGAATCCTACAGTCCCACTACAAAAGAAATCATATTTATTAACAATTTTTGTAGATCCTAAGTCAATTTTTATCCAAGCTCCCTCTAACATACCTCGTGAGTGAGGCTGTTCATAGAACCAACCTGTATTTTCAAAACAATACCAAACGTTTGCATCCGCAACACTTGAAGAAGCTACTAATGGACTTGGTAATATGTTTGAAGTCATCACAGGGATAAGATAGGCTACATTAGGATTGTCTGCCCCATCTGGTGTTGCTGATTCTGTTATGGTTAGTGTTGGAATTGTCACAACACCAGAGCCAACCTCAGTCCCATATATAGCTGTTACATCAGCATCCGCATGATCCACTGATAAGACTACACCAATGTCTGGATCAGTCCCATCACCACTACCACCTGTAATTCTCACCGAGGTATCTGCAAAGACTACCTTCACTCCTAGTTCAATTGCAGGACAATCACCCGCCGCCCCTAGTGTCGGCACTTTTCTCATCTTACAGGCCGCCGACATGGTTTCAGGAACGTAAGTGATTACAACAACTATCTCATTCTCAGAAGTAGTTACTCCACAAACATGAGTAGCATTATAGGTTGTTTCGGTAAAGCCATAGAATCTTACCTTATCCCCTGCTACTAATCCATGTGCAGTATAAGGGAAGCCTACCTTATCTGTCCTGTCTATTACTGCATCATTGCCAAAGGCTACCTCAGCCCCCTCGAACCTACCCTTCTTGGCTGTAACTCCCTTGTTCCAGTAAGATATCTCTCCCTTCAAATCCTGGAGATCCACGTCTGCCACAGTAACAACATCCATTGTGGATGAACCTGTTGCCATACCAGTTAAAACATATTTGTCGAGCGAGGGTAGGCTATCCACGGCTGTAGTTAATCCCCAGGCGAAGTCCACATAGTCAACTGAAGCACTGTATCCCCCAGAAGCCTCCCATTGAGCCCGTGCCATCGCTTCTACGGCTGTCTTAGTCCATCTATTGCTTGCAACCCCAAACGCTTGTCTGAGGGCTGTGTGCTCGTTGTTGGTGGATGCTGGAACAAGGATCGTTCCATTGTTATATTTCCATATCCCCACATCATTCTGAACAATGGTCCTCCACACGGAGGAGACATAAGCCTTCCAGGTATTCCTCTCATCGAAGGAGATAACGTGCCACGTAGTGGAAGTGGATGGAGTTGTCTGGGTAACGGCTATAGAATCCAGGTTGGTAAATGCCGAGACATCAGCCTGGATAGCGTCACCTGATCTTGCTATGCAAATCTGCACAGGGTAGGCCAAGGGAGATTCGATGAGTCTCAACTCTCCTACCGCTAGGTTAGCGGAACCATTCTTAACAGTTATGTCAAGTTTGTAATATCGGTAAGCGATAGCATTGGTAAAGGTGAATGCCGTGGCCCATAAGTTTTGGCCTGGATCAGCAATACCTGTCTGAGTATCCAAGGTATCCCAACTTGAATCATCAAGGCTACCCTTGAGCGTCCATGTGTTAGGGAAACCTGTCTCTCCGGCAACATTCTTAGCCTGGATCATGTACTTATTAATGACTATGGTTGAACCGCAGTCCATTTTAATCCAGCCCGTAGCACTGGCCGTCTCCCAACACATAGTTGTATTTTCTTGGTTGAATGCCTTCCATGCTGCAAAAATAGCCTCTTCGGATGCCGCTGCAACTTGGGGGGACGGAAGGACATTGGAGGTCATCTGAGTAGTCATGACTGTAGTGCTGGCATTGGCGAGGCCATCCGCACCACCATAACTATTGGAGATTAGGCTTCCAGAGGTAACTATGCCGTATTCAATTCTGGCAAGGTTCCCCGTGGCGTGATCTACTGATAACCTAACTCCACTTGCTCCAGTCCCATCTCCGGTAATGTCAACAATAGTGGACTCTACACCATCATTGAATATAACATTAGAACCCACAATTACATCTGTTCCACTCCCCACTGCAACCGCAGTGTTCCCTGAGTTCCTAAAAGTCCCAAGGTTAGAAGAGTTTCTATTCCATGCTACGATAGTGCCGAGGTAGTTAGGTTGAGTCACATCAGAGATTGAGGCTATGTCAGAATAAACATAGCTAGTTGCACTGGCGACAAGGGAGAATGTTATCCTATACCAATACCCTGGAACCTCTGCAATAGCAGAATAGTCTGCCTCTGCTTCGGCCCAAGTTACTGTTCCACTTTTGGCGAGGGTAACTCCAGTAGTGGCAGTATTATCAGTTATTGATAGCGCATCCCATGCCCCATTATACCACCTAGCCACTGCCATTGTACAAGGAGTAGCATTAGCCTGATGGACTTTGAAATACATCCCCGTAGATTTAGCCACATCAAGACAAACATAAATACCACCGGCAACAGGGAGCGCAGGAATATAGGCAATCGAGTCATCGTCATTGTCAGTGAGAGCCGTAGTCATATCGAAGTAATTAAGGCCATCGAGCGTGCAGAAGATTTGCTTAGGAAAGGCCCAGTCTGAACCGTCTGTCTCCAAGCCACCAAGAAATACTAGGGGAACCGTAGATACGCCCTCAGTTATAATAACTCTATCATTAAGGGTAGCTACAGACATTCCACCGGCAGTGAGGCCAAGATCATATAGTTCTGTAAAGGACAGGGTAGAGCTAGGTAGTCTGGTTTTAGAGACATACAGCTTACAAAGAGTTGAACTCCTTACTTGAGCCAAAAGATACGACACTTCATTAGAGGGAAACCTAACCTGAACAAGTTTCTCAACAACACCCCCAGACATTAAGGCAGCCGCAGTACTCGCAGTTTTACCGAGTCGAGTTTTCATCCACTTGTCAGACACATCAATATTCTCTGCGGACCACAGGTTCTTAACGTCATAGTTTACCGGATTCACACGGGTATTAACTATTCCACCACTGAAGTCTAATAGTTGAACAGACTTGAGGTCCGGGCCTTGTGGTTGTCCTTGTTGCTGAGGTTGTTGTGCCATTATCTATTTGTCCTTAGTCTCATTCCAGGCGTGCCCATAACCAACATGAGTCTCGCCATTGCCTTACCGAACAAGCTCGCATAGTACTGCTGGTTCTGTTGAGCCATCGGCGAGTGCCTATCCCTGGCATACCCCTGCATGAGGCAGTACCACACGAACAAGTCATCATGAGCCTTCGGTATTGGCAAGTCGTAGCTCGATGTGCAGGCCACCGCAGCCGGACAGTATGAGTGAAACACTGCCAGGCCGCTCGTGAGATTCCTATCCGGAACCGGGATCAGGTATAGGACATCCCCCACCATGTGATAGGCCGAGGCCCGAGATCCGCTTGCATACTGTTTGAGTGCCCGCTGATAATCAACCCAAGTCCCAAACGTCATCATTTCATCGCTGTAAGTTGTCGCTGTCGGTTCATACCACCTTACTGATTCCACCTTCTCGATGTCCGGTATCAGGGTAGTGAGGTTATATGATGCTTGTGCGGCTACAACATTTAATAGTGTCTGTTTATGCCAGTATCCCAGGACAGCTATCTCGTAGATGGCTTCGTTGATCCAGCCTACGATATCAGCCTGGTTAAGAAACCTCTGTGAGTCATCATTGAAGAGTGTCAGCACCCTACTCACCACGATTCCAACTCTACCAAGACAAGTTGTCGTGGCCCCGGATGATGTGGTAATGTTGGCAACTAGGGTATAGAGACGGATAGCGGCAGAATCTTCATTAGAGTCCGCTGCAATACGAGAGAGAGAGACGCTGACAACATCCCCGGAAACAAGAGTGTGCCCACCTACCTGCCCACTGGTAGAGATGGTGACGGATCGAGTGTCAACAGTAGAGGCTATTGAGCTAGAGGTATAGGAAGCATTGTAAGTGGCTGAGAAGGCTCCAGTCGTTACCTCATATTGCCATTTATGGCCCTTAGATGCCGAAGCACTGGACTCCGACATTACCATGACAATATCTTCACCCGCGACATACGCAGTTGGAATGACTATAGAAAACCCTGCCTCATCCAACAGATCCCATTCAGTATAAGTCCTGTCATAGGCATCAGTCCCATTTACAGGAACGTGGCCTAATAGAGGGAGCATAGCCTCTATGATGATTTCGCTCATTTACCTTTACCTTTACCCTTCCCTATCACATTCGAGAGGTTCATCATACCGCCCTTTTGAGCAGCCCAAGTGTCCGGCCCCTTGTGGTTCCTTGTCAGTGTTGGCAAGTACTTCTCTATGAAGGGCATTATGGCCTCGGGTAGAGCCTTGTCTGCCTTGGGCAGGAAGGAGATCTTGTTGGTTTTCTTTTTGCCGGCACGGTAAGGTATATCCATTTTATGCTCCTACCTAATAACCCATTAAACTGTCTTCTATTGATTGTGGGTATTTTGACATAGTGAAGTTGTGAAACGCATTAACAGTGGGGTTATCTCTCGCCCCTGAATATATCTTTTTAGCCATAACTTCTGCCTCGAAGAGAAGGCTCGCCCTGTGCCAACTTCGGATAATTCTCAGGAAGATCTTGGGGCACAGGTGATCTGAAGAGAGAGTCTCCCATGTTTACAGAAGGATCGTTCTCTTTGTAGGGATTGAGTAGAGGATCAGGCTTATCTATATAGTCTGTTGGTTTCCTGTATTGCAGAAGTATGTCCTCTGTTTCCTTGCGAAAATCTCTATACCTCTGTTGAAGCTCTTCTTCTTTGAGTTGCTTTTCCATCTTCTGTTTGTTCAACGCCTCATCTTGCTGTTGTTGCCATCTGGTGGCAGGATCCCCGAAGAGGTATTTATTTATCCCCTGAATTTTATCCAATGGGAATGGTAGTTGCTTGGGGGGTTCATACAGGTATCTCATGTCTCCTGGCATAATAAGGTTGTCCCCGAGAGGATCAGTCTTTTGGGTGTTCCTCGGGAAGGTTGTCTCTTCGGCCAGAAACCCGGGTAAACCCTCCAGCCCTAGTTCGGGCTGATTATTGCCAGGCGCTTGAAAGTTGAACATGTGAGGAAGATCTAAGGGGGCAGGCTTACCTGTTGACGTATCTCGAAGTTCGTCATGAGGGCTCGGTGGAGTTTCCCAGCCAGGATCTTGAGCCGAGAGGTATCGTCGCTCATTCTCCTTATCTTTGAATGTCGAGGGCCAGTGGCCTGTCTCGTCATAGCCTGCCCCAGCATTATAAGCACCTCTGTAGTCATAATGATGCTCCGGATCGTAAGGGTTAGGATCGTAGCCACGCTGAGCCGCGATACTCTTATACCAGTCCATAAACTCCTGCTCGCTGAAATTCCCCGAGCCCGAGGTGTCTACGGGCGGGAACAAGTTGTAGTCATTCTCTTCGTTCATTTAGATCCACACTATTAGCCCACACCAAAAATGTATGAAATTATCTGGGTAAAGGTAAAGTATTTCAATGCCAAGAGTCATGGTTGCCTCTGAAGTTGCTGCATAATCTGTTGAAAACTCTGTTGAAGTTGCTGTATCTGTTGTTGAAACCCCTGCATAGCCTGAGCTTGCATCTGTGGATTACCAGAATTCTGCAACTGACTTATTTGCATCTGCGTTTGAATCTTAGCCATAGAATCCCTATGGTTAGCTTGAGCCTGTATGATTTGAATTTGCTTAGCTATTTGCTGCGCTTGAGTTTGAGACTGTGACTGCTGAACCGTGGGCACATTAGGAGTAGGGCCGCAACCCTGGAATTGTTGTGCCGGAGTAGAGTAAATCGCTGCCACAATGAAAACCATTATCAGTAGTCCATATTTTTTCATGGTTTCTTATCCCCTATAATTAATCTTCTTATCGCTGAGATATCCCTGAATAACGCTCCTTCAAGGTATCCCACCACGACACCTTTTTGGGTGGAACTGGAATGAGTGACAGCGGGTAATCCGGATCTGTCTCTCCATAGTATTCCGATGTGTCCATCTGGCCTTGCTGAGGTAAATGTCCACCAGATGATGTCCAGTTCTTCTGTGGAGTGGAACATGATATCAACGCCATTCCAACCACCAAGGCCACGCCGCATATTCCTAGAAGTCGTACGCGATACCGGCATACCTGCCCTTTTAGCCCCCAAGAAGATATACCCGGAACAGTCCAAACCCCTGGACTCTCTCGTGCTTTCTCCCCATACGTATCTGGGATGAGCATTGATGATCGTTTGAATGTTCTGTTTAAATGGTTTGGCATATTGATCTCCTAGCCCATAGGCAAGGTTAGAGGAAAGGATAAGCCCTAAAATCAGGAATAAGCGCATATTATACTCACAGCAATAAGTAATGCTGCCATCATAATAGCAAGGGCCCGTGGATCTTCCCCAATCATGTGAAGGCCGTCTCCAGGGATAATAAGGGAAGCTGCTATAAGACTTCCCAGTAACATCATGATTCCCAAGGCCATCATAGGGACACGCAGCAACATAGCCCTAACCAAGGCATCCCCATCAGGATCACAGCCAGGGTAATATGTTATAGCCACCATACACACGATAACTGTGGCCGTAATCACTAATACCCATCCAATCAATGAGTTCACCAGATGCTTGTTGAATACTCCATGATCCGGCATTATTGCTCCCTCCGTTCCTTACCATCCCATTTTTCTGTCACTGAAAAACCACGTAATGTCACAAGGAGTTCTCCTGTCACAAAGTCCAGTTTATTAGTTAATATATTGATGGATTCTCTCGTTAATTCCCTCGTTGATTTTGTCTCCTCAGTATAATCATGGAGCCATTGCCGGTATTCTTCCACCTGATTAGTTAGTTTCATCATAGTAGGACAACGCTCAATCGGACAATTCTTCCAGTGTTCCTCTGATGCTGTTCTGGCAACCTCCTCTTGATGTTTCCTTGTAAGTGTTGAATGATTTACCTCATACAATTTAAACTCTTCTCTAAATTTTGCTAATAGTTGTTCCAACAACTTCATATCAGAACTGCTGTTGCCAATTTCTAATTCTAAAAGTAACAGTATTTGATCCCATTTATCCAGGAACACTCCAGCCTGTAGCCATTGCTTCCTGAGATAAAACCAAACAACATAGGCAATGACAAGGATAGCAAGAATTAGCGCGGTTAAAACCCAACCGTGAGAACCCATAAATGAAAGTGCCTCAAATACCATTACACGAATCCTTTCCTGATAGCCTCTAGTGCAGCGTTAATCAAAGTGTTCAGCATGTTAGTTTCGATGTCGGGATAGTCCTTAGACAGTTGATCTCTTACCAGCTTGAACTTCTCTGAACTATCAAGTTGATTATCAGCCGCAGCCAACTTCACCAGTTCAAACGCACTCGCTACTGAACCAGGAGGAAGTTTTGACATAGCAACCCCCACAGCCTGAAGGATTCCAGTGGCAATAGGATTGCCCTTTACCTTGTATATCAAGCCGATTAACCAAGAGATGAAAGCCCACATGTTTCCTCCTATGATGCCAGAGCTGCTTCTACTTCTTCAACAGTGAATCCTAGACGAAGAAGTTTACAGTGTTCATCCAGTTTAAATTCCTGTTGAATAGTTATTGGTTCCTGAGTTTCCATGTCTTGTGATTGAATCAATCTATGAGTATTATCAATGATACCTTCGCCAACTAACTCCACGTTATCCCAAATCAATCTAGAATCATAGAGAGTTTGATAGTACTCCCTCCAGTTATCTTGGTTATCCCTGACATACTCATAATCGAATTTACTATTTAGATACCGTGCGTTTCCTATCATAACGAAATCTCCCTGTATTCTCTCTTAGGAGTAATAAGCATTCTTTCTGTTGTCCAATCTCTATTATATCTATTTAACATTGTGGGGTATTTGATATTTAGTTTGTCTGCCCACTCAGCTAGTGTTTTGGAAACACCCTCATAACTAATATGTTTGTTTCGTCTTGTATTGTTGCATTGTTCTGTTTGTGTCGTCCATCTACAATTCTCAGGACAATAATCTCCATCATTATCTATTCTATCTAAAGACAGTGTATTTGAACAATCACCCATATCTTCATAAAAGTTTCTGAAATCATGCCATCGTTCACAAACCTTAATACCGCGACCGCCGTAATTATGATATCCTGGCGAGTTGGGGTTATTGCACCTATCTATCATTCCAGCCCAACGCTTGTACACTTTAGTTCTAGCCATCCCATGTTTTGTGTTTCGCGAACTGGACTTAATTCTATTTATCATATCTGGGGTATAGCATGGCACTGAACAATAACTTCTATTTGTAGACTCATTGTCTAAAAATATCTTTCCACAAGTTTTGCAAACAAACTCTTTTTTATTGTTCTTCCATAAAGGACTATTATTACCAGTTTTATTGATAGACAACCAGAGACCATAGCAACCTTGGGAACAAAATCGTCTTGGAGCATTACTTGCATAATAAGTAAAGGTTATCCCACACTGCTCACACATACATGTAAGTCTCTTTGTGCATCTCTGAGCATCACCTTCCATTATATTACTCCTATTCTTTGTTGTAGATTAAAACAATTTCCATGTTGCATCCAACCTAATGTTGATGCAATTGACGAAACACATGAATCAAATAATTGGTTGCCTCGATGAAGTTGAACCGGTAACTTTGCTAATCTTAACTTCACTCGTTTAACTGTGGATCTTCTTAATAGGATATAATTCTTAAAGTGTCTGTATCCTAAGAAATCTACTCCCCTACTTACTGGGAACAGCTCACACTTCGATAAGATTAACCTCAAGTTAGTCCAAATAAAATCTTGTATTTTGATAGACAATTCTCTTAGAAGGCTCTTATCATCATGGAACAGAAGGAAGTCGTCACAGTATCTAATATAAGCTTTAACCCTATGAGTTTGCTTGACGAAGAAATCTAGTTCATTTAGATACAAGTTGCCAAACCATTGAGAAGTGTAATTTCCTATTGGAACTCCACTAATAGAATACGCTATGTCCTTTAATAATTCCAATGTGTCCTTGCATCTCATCTTCTTACAGATAATCTTATATAAAATGTCGTGGTTGATAGAAGGATAGAATTTAGACACATCGCACTTGAGACAATACTTGTACTTCCTAACGAACTCCATAGTTCTACGGGAACCTTTGTGAATCCCCTTACCT
>Ga0208495_1000294_pt1 | contig 19975 bp, 13 predicted proteins | sample CryBogmetaGMA14M_FD_184551 | JGI IMG/M metagenome (GOLD analysis project Ga0208495, IMG submission 184551) | Freshwater microbial communities from Crystal Bog, Wisconsin, USA - MA14M (SPAdes) | ecosystem: Environmental > Aquatic > Freshwater > Lake | place: Crystal Bog, Wisconsin, USA...
AGCGTACGGTGATGCGATTAAGGTTAGTTACACGGGCACCGATATAACAGCCACAGATGGCGGTGTGCTTGTAAGCTTTGCAAGCCCGTCAGTCGACAACGCCATGCCGGTTCCGGCACCGGTAGTCATTGGAGCCACAACCAACGCAGCCGGGACGGTCATCACCCTCATATTTAATAAGGCGATGAACAATCCCGCCGGCAAACACGCAGAGTTCAAATACAAGATCGGCGGCGGACACGCCCAGTCATTCAGTGCAGCAGCGCTCAATGCAGATCCCACCAGGATCGACCTGACAACGGCAGGCACACCGATTGCGTACGGTGATGCGGTTAAGGTCATTTACACAGGCACCGGTATAACAGCCACAGATGGCGGTGTGCTTGAAAGATTTGGAAGCCCGTCAGACGACAACGCCAAGCCGGCTCCAGCTCCGGTAGTCACGGGAGCCACGACCAACGCAGCCGGGACGGTCATCACGATCACGTTTAACAAGGCGATGAACAATCCCGCCGGCAAACACGCAGAGTTCAAATACAAGATCGGCAGCGGACCTGCCCAGTCATTTCGTGCAGCAGCGCTCAATGCAGATCCCACCAGGATCGACCTGATAACGGCAGGCACACCGATTGCGTACGGTGATACGGTTACAGTCAGTTACACGGGCACCGATATAACAGCCACAGACACCGGAGTGCTTGTAATCTTTGCAGGTCAGTCAGTCGATAACGCCATGCCGGTCCCGGCACCGGCAGTCACGGGAGCCACGACCAACGCAGCCGGGACGGTCATCACGATCACGTTTAACAAGGCGATGAACAATCCCACCGGTAAACACGCAGAGTTCACCTACAAGATCGGTAGCGGACCTGTCCAGTCATTCAGTTCAGCAGCGCTCAATGCAGATCCCACCAGGATCGACCTGACAACGGCAGGCACACCGATAGCGTACGGTGATGCGGTTAAGGTCAGTTACACGGGCACCGATATAACAGCCACAGATGGCGGTGTGCTGGCAATTTTCACCGACCATGCAGCCACAAACGACGTCCCCGGGGATGTCCCGAAGGTCTCATTAACAACGCTCAATGCAGATCCCACCAGGATCGACCTGACAACGGCAGGCACGCCGATTGCGTACGGTGATACAGTTAAGGTCAGTTACACAGGTACCGGTATAACAGCCACAGATGACGGTGTGCCAGCAACGTTCACCGACCATGCAGCCACAAACGACGTCCCCGGGGATGTCCCGAAGTCCTCATTAGCAGCGCTCAATGCAGATCCTACCAAGATAACTCATGGTTCTTTACGTACGGGACAATATCAGCAAATTATAAATGGAATAATAATTCTTTTCCTTATCGTTAACGTAATGATAATATTCTCATTGGTATCAGATAGATCTCAAAACAGTTTTTTAAACCCCGTCAACACAACAGCAGGAACCAGTCCGATGGTTTCACCAACCATTACCCCAGCCAGTACCCCAGCCAGCACCATTATCACCCCGGTAAAGACTATAGCGCCCACTCCTGCACCGACACCGACACCAGTTCCTGCACAGAAAGGGTATGTGAATATTTTTTACATGAATAACCAGAATCTGGATACATCATTGGCACCGATATATCTGAACCTTGTCAATCCTCCGCTGATTATTGATTATAACGTGATTCCGCAGAACATCACTGATATAAAAGCGTATGATTACAAGATCTTGTCCACCGTACACCACGACACTCTCATCATTACCCGCCCCTATGAAAATGCCGAGTTCACCGTTACGGTAATAGACAGGGATACCGGGGAAGTAGTGGTCGACGATGGATATGGAAAAGAGTACGGTCAGCAGACGCCCAGGCAATTGGAAGTCAGAGAAATAGGAAATTATACCATACAGGCATATGGACAATATGTGAATGTTACCCTCTCTCTGGAGATCCCAAAAATGGGGAACCTGCCAGCATAAAATCGATCCGCCCGCGCGAGACGGAGCGCGTTGAATCTTCATTAGTCGAACGTTCTGTTTGAAACTCCCCTGTTTCACATCCAGGGAGAATCAGCGCGTTGAGGATTGTTTGAGATCTTTTTTTGCCCTTGGCAGTGAGTTCTTTTAGTTTTTTTGAGTTCGTCTTCGGAAAGTGTTACGATGTATTTCGTCATATCCAACTCCCTCCTGTGGAGTATGAAAGTACTACATCAAATTCTTTGCAACATTACCTGATTGACCAGACCGTAGAGGCAAATTAGCAAAAGGATTTAGCCAATTAAAATAGCTAAACTACTATGGATAGAATAATTGGTGGGAAACCTGAAGCTGCCTGGCAGGGGAACTGGCGCACACTCGTGGACACTGCAGCAAAGGAAACCCCGCTGGGGCAGGTCATAGTGAAAAACGATCTTCCTTTTGGCTTGGAAGTATTCGCCGACCCGCAGATTACCAAGGTCTGTTACAACCTGATGAATAATGCGGTGCGGTATGGCGGGAAGATCACGACCATCCGGTTCTCTGCTAAGGAATCCGGCGATGACCAGGTGATAGTATGCGAGGACGATGGCGATGGAGTCGTTGCAGAAGATAAGGAGAAGATCTTTGACCGAGGCTATGGGAAGAAGAGCACCGGGCCCGGTTTGTTCCTCTCACGCGAGATCCTGGCAATCACCGGCATTACGATCATTGAGAATGGCACTCCCGGCAAAGGAGCACGGTTCGAGATTACGATACCGAAGGGGATATACCGGTTCACCGGTACCAAGACAGAATACATTGCAGAGCTGTCAGTCAACAACGCCATGCCGGTCCCGGCTCCGGCATTCACTGGAGCCACGACCAATGCAGTCACCAACAACGTCCCCGGTGATGTCCCGACATCCTCTTTAGCAGCGCTCAATGCAGATCCCACCAAGATCGACCTGACAACGGCAGGCACACCGATCGCGTACGGTGATATGGTTAAAGTCAATTACACAGACACCGGAGTGCTTGTAAGATTTGCAGAGCTGTCAGTTAACAACGCCATGCCGGTCCCGGCTCCGGCATTCACGGGAGCTACGACCAACGCAGCCGGGACGGTCATCACCATCACGTTTAACAAGGTGATGAACAATCCCGCCGGCAAACACGCAGAGTTCAAATACAAGATCGGCAGCGGACCTGCCCAGTCATTCAGTGCAGCGGCGCTCAATGCAGATCCCACCAGGATCGACCTGATAACGGCAGGCACACCGATTGCGTACGGTGATACGGTTAAGGTCAGTTACACGGGCACCGATATAACAGCAACAGACACCGGAGTGCTTGTAAGCTTTGCAGGGCAGGCAGTCAACAACGCCATGCCGGTCCCGGCTCCGGCAGTCACGGGAGCTACGACCAACGCAGCCGGGACGGTCATCACCATCACGTTTAACAAGGCGATGAACAATCCCACCGGCAAACATGCAGAGTTCACTTACAAGATCGGCAGCGGACCTGCCCAGTCATTCAGTGCAGCAGCGCTCAATGCAGATCCCACCAGGATCGACCTGACAACGGCAGGCACGCCGATTGCGTACGGTGATATGGTTAAGGTCGGTTACACGGGCACCGATATAACAGCCACAGACACCGGAGTGCTTGTAATCTTTGCAGGGCAGGCAGTCGACAACGCCATGCCGGTCCCGGCTCCGGCAGTCATTGGAGCCACGACCAACGCAGCCGGGACGGTCATCACCATCACGTTTAACAAGGCGATGAACAATCCCACCGGCAAACACGCAGAGTTCACCTACAAGATCGGCAGCGGACCTGCTCAGTCATTCAGTGCAGCAGCGCTCAATGCATATCCCATCAAGATCGACCTGACAACAGCAGGCACGCCGATTGCGTACGGTGATACGGTTAAGGTCAGTTACGCGGGCACCGATATAACAGCCACAGACACCGGAGTGCTTGTAATCTTTGCAGGTCTGTCAGTTGACAACGCCATGCCGGTCCCGGCTCCGGCAGTCATTGGAGCCACGACCAACGCAGCCGGGACGGTCATCACCATCACGTTTAACAAGGCGATGAACAATCCCGCCGGCAAACACGCAGAGTTCACCTATAAGATCGGCAGCGGATCTCCCCAGGCATTCAGTGCAGCAGCGCTCAATGCATATCCCATCAAGATCGACCTGACAATGGCAGGCACGCCGATTGCGTACGGTGAAAAAATTACAGTCAGTTACACGGGCACCGATATAACAGCCACTGACACCGGAGTGCTTGTAAGATTTGCAGACCAGTCAGTCGAGAACGCTATGCCGGTCCCGGCACCGGTAGTTATTGGAGCCGCGACCAACGCAGCCGGGACGGTCGTCACCATCATGTTCAACAAGGCGATGAACAATCCCGCCGGCAAACACGCAGAGTTCAAATACAAGATCGGCAGCGGATCTCCCCAGGCATTCAGTGCAGCAGCGCTCAATGCAGATCCCACCAAGATCGACCTGACAATGGCAGGCACGCCGATTGCGTACGGTGATAAAATTACAGTCAGTTACACGGGCACCGATATAACAGCCACTGACACCGGAGTGCTTGTAAGCTTTGCAGGGCAGTAGTCAAACGACAACGCCAAGCCGGGTCCCGCCCCGGTAGTCACTGGAGCCACGACCAACGCAGCCGGGACGGTCATCACCATCATGGTTAACAAGGCGATGAACAATCCCGCCGGCAAACACGCAGAGTTCACCTACAAGATCGGCAGCGGATCTCCCCAGTCATTCAGTGCAGCAGCGCTCAATGCAGCAGTTGAATAAGAAGGAGGAATTTCTTCATCTCCCGCTTTCAGGTCGGATAAGAGAAAACGGTCTCCCGCCCCCCCTCTCCAAAGAACGGAGCATAAAAGTTTCCCTTTCCTCCGCTCGAAGCGCATCTCTACATCTACCTTTTCAGGCGTCAGCCCGAGAATTGCATAAGGGTTACGTGTTGGATTGGTGGGAAAAAGTTACGTCTTTTCATCCGCCATTTTTCAAAGTATTCCCTGTCAATGTAATATGCTGTAAACGAACGAAATCCCGGTTCAATCGTCTCGATATCATTTTTTCCCGTCGTTTCCAATAAATTCTGATTCAGTATACTCGTCAGCGAGATCTGGTGGGAGTTGTTTTGGTGTGAGGGGTTTTGGAGTGAACTGACTAACGGGTAACGAGGGCGTTTTACGTTGGCGGGGAGGTGGTCTAACCCTTTTATACGACATCGATCGAGAATTCGTGTGTTTCACGGTATTCCAATCCAATGCCATCGCGATACATTACTATAACTTCGAGCGGGATTTTTCCTTTTAATTTTCGTCGGATCCCTATGTCCAACGCGATCGTTGCTCCTGCATTGATTGTCACCGGTTTTATCCGTTTTGTCTCAAATTCATCTGAGAAGGTTAACCGGACATCTTGTACAGGAGCATTCCCGTAATTCGTTAATCGAATTTTTATGCTGCCCCAGTCATCTGCAATGAGCTGGGTATGATCCAGCGTGAGTGTAAGTATCGGTTTTGCACCTACGATGAACGAATTCAGCTCATCAATCGTTTTTTCCAATGTCTCGATATCTTGTGCCTGAAGATTTTTCTTTATCGAATCCGGTACAGTACCAACACTTTTGGCAGCCTCATGTAATTGTTTTACTTTCTCACCCAGATCTATTTTAACTTGTTTCTCTTCGTAAACTTTAATAACCGATTCATATTTTCCTTCGTTATAGAGAGAAACAATGTCCGGATCGGGCATCGAGATTTTATATGACGTAGCTGTGTCGTAGACCCGTTCAGAACGGGCAAGGTTGACTAATAATTTATCTGATTCAACGATTGCTTCCACATACTTTTCATTATCGATCAGCTGCTGAATAGTATCGGGTGAGCGTGTAAAGATCCAATCGTGCTGATGTATAGGGTTGAGGGTGTTATTTATTGAATCCAATTGTTTTCTGGCATACGTTTTCAAGGGGTGTTCGCTTTCTGCAAGATTAATTCCGCGTATCGTATTTACTATCGCATTCAATTCAGATTTGGTGATGGATGAAACGGCAGGATTGTTTCGAATCTCAGTTATCTGATTGAGAATTATTTGTTCTGTGCGACGTTGGATCGCATCTGGTATTGGCTCGGTTACTTTCTCTTTTACGAGGGGGCGATCAACAGATGGCTTTTTCTTTATTCGATAGATGCCATACCCTCCAGCGGCAAGGAACAATAATGCGAGAATAACGATTATTGGTAATGTAAAATTGGAATCTCCAATGGCAAGGAACAATAATACGGGAATTTCGATTATTGAAAAGATAAAATTGGAATCTCGACTGCGAGAATACGTTACCGTTGGGGAAGGAGTTGGGGTTTGTGTTACGTTAGTTGTAATAGTTGCCGGATCGGTTGTTTGTATTGTTCCAACTTTGTTTAGTAAATTATTCTTGTTAACTTGTGCAATTGCATAATTCGGGTCGATTGACAGCGCTTTATCATAGGCATCCAGGGCATCCTGATACCTGCCAAGATGGTCAAGTGCATAGCCTTTATTGTTCCATGCATTTGCATCATTCGGGTTAATTGAGAGAGATGAATTAAAGGCATCGAGAGCTTCAGAATACCTGCCAAGACGGTCAAGTGCATAGCCTTTATTGTTCCATGCATTTGTATTATTCGGGTTAATTGAGAGAGCTATATTCTGGGTATCAGATGCTTCAGAATACCTGCCAAGATAGGTAAGTGCAAAGCCTTTCTCGTACCATGAATCTGCATCATTCGGGTCAATTGAGAGAGATGAATTAAAGGCATCGAGAGCTTCAGAATACCTGCCAAGACGGGCAAGTGTGATACCTTTATTGTACCATACATTTGCATCATTCGGGTTAATTGAGAGAGATGAATTAAAGGCACCGAGAGCCTCAGAATACCTGCCGGCATCAAAAAGCGAATCACCCTCTGTATTCCAATCATAAGCGGTTTTATTAGTAGCTGCCTGCACAATTGGGATTAAACAAGAAACGGATATAATGAAAATGAGGATGCATAAGTGATATGCTCTATTGGGGGTAGTCGATTTGGAATTAATCATGATTTGCCAACGATAATCCGTATTGAGAAGTTATCGGCATGGTGGATAAATGTTGTGAGTTCGGTCTTTAAGAGGTACCGTATTTTCTCTATGCAGTGTACAATGGATTTCCTGTCGCATTTGAGGAAAATTTCTTTTTTCACTCGTATTGGATAGTTTCACACCGCACTCACCACGATATCATATAGAATCGGACAAGAACCGGCATCAGTGTATCCCTGTGGTGCATACAGAAAAATTCGAGAGCTGAAATGATGAAAAATCCAGAGAACTTCGATATGTCGCTGGTACCTGGCAAAGAACCCGACTGCTCATGGTGGGATAATGGTTGGTGTATTATGCTCTGCGGAGTGGGAAAATATGGCAGGGAGTGACTTACAACAACCTTAAAGCGAGCCTCAACATTGTGGTTCTGTTGGCGACAGAGCAACGCAGAGCGGCGCGATGAGCCATGGGGGTCATCGTTCGCTCCCAGTCCGGGCCCGCCCTAAACCCCCATCATCGACAACCAGTTGCACACGGTGCCGATGCAGTCACTGACCCCAGTGCCCGGTATACCGTTCTCGGTAATTGTGATGCCGGTGATCGACAGGATCTCCTCCACCGCTATTCACCCCAATTCCGCTCTGTGCCTGTTTTAGCGTGTGGCTTTGGGGGAATGTTGCCGCCATTGACACTGTTTCCGTCACGATACCGGGTCTGGCGGGAATTCATTCACGGGCAACCTTCGGGCATGATGGAGTTGCAGCAATAATGATTATATCCATAATGATTATACTTATAATCACTATGAAGTTCTATGACCGGGAGAAGGAACAGCAGCTCATGAAGCACCTGTATGGCACTGCACCCTCATTTCTTGTCATTACTGGCAGACGGCGTGTCGGAAAGACAGAACTGATCCGGGAATTCTCGCGGGGTAAAAAAGCCCTGTACTTTTACGTTGACCAGAACAAGTCTATCGACATCCTGATGGAGGAATTTGGGCGTTACACCGCGTCAGTCCTGGATCTGCCCGAATACATACGGATTGACACACCGGAATCTCTGCTTGAATTCCTCTTCACCTATGAACGCCCCCTCATCGTTGTGTTCGATGAGTTTCAGCGATTCCAGAAGATTCACCCGTCGTTCATCTCCCAGATGCAGCGCTACTGGGACCTGAGGGGAAGGGACTCCCGATTGTTCCTCGTTATCTCTGGCTCTTCAGTTGGGATGATAAAAAAGATCTTCCTATCCGGTGATGCACCACTCTTCAAACGGGCGGATAACATCCTCACTCTGCAACCGTTCGGACCACGAGAATGTCTTCCCATCCTCTCCGATATTGGTGTGAATAACCTGCCTGCGCAGATCGATCTGTATCTCCTGTTTGGGGGGACTATCTACTATTACACGTTTCTTGCGAAGTACGGGTGCACCGATCTGAAGAGCGCTCTTGAACGGCTGGTTCTCGATGAACTTGCCCCACTCCGCCGCGAGATGAGCGATGTGCTCATTGAGGAGTTCGGAAAGGAGCATGCAACCTACTATGAGATCCTCGCGGCAATCGCAGAAGGGAAGTGCGCCCAGAAGGAGATTGCGGCATTTACGCATCTTGGTCCGACCTCACTTCCCCCATATCTCAAGGATCTTGTGGATCTGCTCGGGATCATCGAGTACCGGGTCCCCGTCACAGAACAGGACAAACGCTCGAAGATGGGGCGGTATGTCTTCGTGGACAATTTCTTCCGTTTCTATGCCCGGTATATCTACCGGAACATGAGTATGTACCAAAGTGGTCAGTATGATCGCATAAAAGACCGGATATTATCAGAATGGGGAGCATTCTCCGGTTGGGCGTTTGAAGAGATGGCAAAAAAACTTCTCGCACGGGAACTCGCTGGCAGGTACGAGCGTATCGGCGGATGGTGGACCCGGAGGGGTGACGAGATCGATCTTCTTGCACTGGGACATTCCGGGAACCTTGCGATCGAGATCAAAAACCGGGATCTCACCCTGTCAGAAGCACGGGAGATCCTTTCTGCACTCGAAAAGAAGTGCCCGCTTGTGAAGGGGCTATCCGGGCAGATGACTCTTGGTGTTGCTGCCCGTACTGTTGAAGGGAAGGAGGTGCTGACTGGCGAGGGATATTTTGTCTGGGATCTATCTGATCTTGGGATCGGAGGGTGAGTGTCACAGTCAATGGTGGTCACACGGATATCATGCCAGGTACCTGATACCCATTCTGTCGCCATTATTTTAGTGTTCGCGGTAAAATGCACGACAGGTCTTAAAGTGCCGCTCACTACGGTCCCTTATCGCACCGGTACGCACCCTTCGGCACGGCGATCTCAAACCGTGCTCCTTTACCCGGAGTACCGGTCTCAGTAATCGTAATACCGGTTATGGACAGGATCTCGCATGAGAGGAACAACCCGGGCCCGGTGCTCACATCTTGTTGATGAAGACGTTCCGGAAATGGAACCCGGTCTTTATTGTGATCACGGATGTAAATTTTCATATGAAAACTACTCGTGCCGTTTTCAGATAAGTCCCCATGAACCGGCGTGGTACCAGCAATCGTCATGAAAAACTAAGAACATGCTGGGTCATAACCTCACGAATGCACTAAAATAACCTCAAATTGTAGATATTTTCTTCTGGAGTTTATAAACAACTGTGAAATTTTCCAGTTGTGACCCAGCCTGAGAAGCGGTTTTCATATTAAAAAAAATGGGGTTGAATGATCTTACCTTGCTGGTATGATCAGTGAGCGCTCTCCCGCGGGCATGAACTCGCGGATTGCACCCTTCGCGAACTCGCGGCGGATTTCTGAGAAATCGAACTTGAGCGACGGGTCTGCGAAACAGATCTTGATCAATGGGGATAGGGTCCATGCATCCTGGCGTGCGATGTGGGCGGCGCCTGCAATACCGGCGTATCCGCCCTCGTGATCGGAGGGTATTGCATTATCTGCAAATCCATTCCTTATCGATCATCCCTCAGTTTGACATAGTATCACAGATGATAACTGCCCAAATGCTGTACCCGTTCAATTCGTGCAACAATATAGGGAAATTGAGAGAACGGTTGTTTGTAGATTTTGTACAGGAACCCGGAAACCGAATGGGAAAATTCATCTGATAACTGGAAATATTGACGAAACTTCCTCACTGTGATCCATTGCTCAGAAGTTCCGGTTTCCGGCATATATTGTTCGAGAAGATCCGGGATACAATCATAGTTCGTCAAGCTGGATTCTCTCCCTATATTGTAGATTTTTTGGTAATTCTCATCAGGAGCTAAAAAAATATCCCCTTTTAGGACTCCACTATTTTGACCAGATTTTCCATTACCGCATCCACGGCTCTCCATGTCGGCGAATTGGCATGGCGAAGAATATACGGGCGCCCTTCGTCACCGGCTTTCACCATCTCGGGATCAAGCGGGATGGATCCCAGATATGGCACGCCCAGTTCCTGTGCGGCTTTTTCTCCGCCACCCCTGCCGAACAGGTCTATGGTATCCCCGCAGTGGGGACAGATCATCCCGCTCATGTTCTCGATGATCCCGATCACCGGTATCTCCAGTTTCTCGATAAACTTAATCGCTTTAACCGCATCGAGCACAGCGACATCCTGCGGTGTAGTAACGATGACTGCGCCCCGCAGGTTCGGGGCAAGCTGTGCGATGGTGAGCGCTTCGTCTCCTGTCCCGGGGGGCAGATCGACTACCAGGTAATCGAGCGAGCCCCAGTTCACTTCATCAAGAAACTGCTGTATCACCGCCATCTTCATCGGTCCGCGCCAGACAACAGGAGTGCTCGTATCCGGCAGCAGGAATGCCATCGACATGACAGCAAGTTTGCCAGTGACATGGACAGGTTCAAGGACCTTTGCGAGAACCGACGGTCTCTGGTCTTCGATGCCCAGCATCTTTGGGATATTGGGACCGTGAATATCGAGATCGAGCAGCCCGACCATCCTGCCGTGGGCTGATAACGCAGATGCGAGGTTGACGGAAACCGTGGACTTGCCGACGCCCCCTTTCCCGCTGAGCACAAGTATCACGTGCTTCACGTCGATCTTTGATCTTGGTGGCAGCCCTTGTGGGGCATGCGTCGATTGTCCTTGAGAGCATGGGGTGCAGTTCTCATCGCGGTTCGTTTCTTTGACATGTTTTTGTGCTGTCATAGTAGTATTCATCCTTGTAATCGTGATGGTTGCTGCCGGCTGGATCAGCGGGCAGTACGATTTAATCGGTCTTGCTCATGTGGGAGAGCACGTCCGCGGTTCTTCCCATTTCAATAATCTTGCCGCCTCGCATCAGCGCCACACGGTCGCAGACATCCCGCACGAAGTCCATATCGTGCGAGACCACGATGAACGTCTCGTCCATCTCGTCCCTCGCGTTCAGGATCGAGTGCTTCACGTCCTGCCTGGTGATTGGGTCCATCGTGCCGGTTGGCTCATCGAGAATGACGAGACGCGGCTCCTTGATGAGCACTTGAGCGAGCGCGACCCGGTGCCGCTCGCCATCGGACAGTTCGCCCGGGAACCGGTTGAGGATCTCCTTTGATTTCTCTTCGGTGAATCCCGCCATCCGGAGGGTGACTACCGCTTTGCGCATTGCGAGCTCTTTGGGGAACTCTAATCCGATAGAGTCGGTCAGGTTGTCGAGCACGGTACGGTGCGGGAACAGATCGTATTCCTGGTGCAAAAGGCCGATGTATTCCTTCGCCCTGCCGCGCTCGTCAATGCCGGGCTTTGTCATATCCACCCAGTCTTCGCCGATCCGGATGTTCATTTCGCCGCTTGTAGGTTCGATGATGCCGGCAATGATCCGCGAGAGGGTGGTTTTTCCCGCACCGCTCTTGCCGATGATACCGAAAATTTCCTTTTTGGCGACATCGAACGTCACCGTGTTCACTGCCCGTACGACACCCCGGTCGACCGAGATGTAGCGCTTGCTCACATCGCGGGCTGCAAGGATCTTCTCACCCAGTTCCGGCAGTGCGGTATCATCGAGCTCATGGTAGTCTTTGACAAAGGATCGGATCACTGCCTTTGGCGACCCGATAGTTGCTATCTCGCCATCGACAAGCAGGATCGCACGGTTCGCCATGTCCTCAATAACCTGCGAGAAGTGGGAGGTGACAATCATACCCATCGCATTCTTCTTCGTCGCATCGATGAGCATGCTGTGTACCAGCCGGGCGGTCTCCGGATCGAGCGTGCCGGTCGGTTCGTCGGCAAAGAGCATCGCCGGGTCCTTTGCCAGCTGCCGGGCGAGTACCACCCGCTGCTTCTCGCCTCCGGAAAGGTCGCGGGCGATGTGCATCATCCGGTGTGACAGTTTTACCTCGTCGATCAGGTCAGCGGCTCTGTTGATTGCGTGCTCCTGCGGGTAGTTGATGTCGTCCAGTGCATGAAGCACGTTCTCGATCACCCGGTCATCGCCATAGAGCGCGAACGTGCGCTGGAACATGATGGCAGTGCGGTGCATCACTCTGGACTTCATGCCGTCCGTCTTCTCGTCCCAGAGATCGACATCCACCGCGATCAGTGTGCCACCACACCGGGAGCAGCAGGTGCCGGCCCGGCTCTGCACATCCATATGATCGCAGGTGTCACACGCGGCAAGATGGTAGATCACCGAACCGCCTGTCGGGGGCTGCTCGACGCCGCGAAGCAGGTGCATGAGCACACTCTTGCCCGCCCCGCTCCTGCCAATGACGCCGACTATCTCGCCCTCCGGGATCTCAAAGGAAATATTGTTCAATACTCTTTTTCCGTCGAAATCCATACAGAGGTTATCAACAGAAATGAATGGGGAAGTCATGGTATCCTCTGGGCTCGTTATTCGGTATCGGGTTTTTCCTTTTTATTGTCTGGTGCATCCTCTTTCTGGCATGGGGAGCACCCGTTGTTTTTTGTGCAGGTGCCAAGTCCCCTCCCGATCGCCCGCCCGCGTTTAAGCGGTCCTGTTCCGTCAAAGTTTGGCATAGATATCACGTGAAAATGTAATCGATTAATTACCCTTATGAGCGTAAATACTTAAGCGTAGCGAATCAAAAAAGAAGATTAAGCGGAGAGCTTGTAGGTGTGCATCTCCCGGCAGCCCTCACGCGCCGGCACACCCATCTTCGCCTTCCGCTGCATCCAGATATCTGGCTGGCGTTTATTTTGAACCCGGTGCGGCGACAACGACCTTGAGCGCTGCCGTGATCTCAGGCATTACACAGACGTGGTGTCAGTGTGCACGTTCCGTTTAGCCTGCTTGCGCCGGCATTTCGGGCACCTGCCCTCTGCCGCTTTCTGGCAGCCTGCCATCTCTATACCCTTGCCGTTGACGAGCGCGTCTGCGATCTTCCGACGGGCTTCATGCAGGTCACGCCACGCGGTCTTGCGGGAGACTCCCAGTTTTTCTGCTGCCTCTTCCTGTTCGAGCCCTTCGAGGTCGATGAGCCGGATGAGTTCGATCTCTTCAGGCTGGAGCAAGATCACGATGCCGTCTTCATGCGGGCAGCAGCGTGGTTCATAGCAGCGTGACTCTCCGGTGCCCTCAATGATACGCTGTACACGGGGTCTGCCCCGGCGGTGGCAGGGAGGCATCTCCATCTCTTCGCTCGCTTTCATGCATCCTCCTGTTCAATCATAGTGCTGTCACAGGAATTAATAATCCCAATGGTCTGTGAATGTGGAGGAGACCGAGAGGATGATCCGGTGCGTTTTTGTGACCCGGCTCTTCTCGTCACAAAATATCGTTTGATCATCCGCTTGTATGGGGTGTTGACGATCATCTTTTCGATTCTTGTCACACGGTAATGGCAGGTGCGGAACGGACCCTGGTAGATACGTCGCAAAAATCCCGATATCGCCGGAGACGCGGTGTCGTTCAGGTTAAAATGGGTGCGGAGATCCTGAACGGTAATCCAACGCTCCGGCACGCCACCTGATTCCATGAACTGTTCCAACAGTTCGGAGATTGCGCGACGTGTGCCCATCGTCTTCACCCTGCTATTCGTGATCCGGTACCAAAAGTCCCGAAGGCACTCCTTTTACTGGCAGCGGGGTTTATGCCCACAAGGGTGTGGTATCTCGTTTTCAGTATCATCGGTACTGCAACAGCAGGATGATCCGAATTTTTTGGGGGACATGCAGGTATCCCGGTTGCTGCCGTGATCGGGAGTAATGACGTGGGTTTCACCGCACATGCAGGTGTGTTCAATGGTGCACTCTTGTTTGATGGGTGCAGCTGCTCGATCATTGTGAGTTTTAGTTGTGTTTGGTTCTGGCATTGTGTCACCATGTGTACGGTTTCACGTACTATATTTACACATATGCGCATAAATCATATAAAACCTGACACACTGACATCCAATCGCGAGACGGTCCGGACAGGTGGGCAGTCGTGACCGCCCCCTGTTTTCTGCACGCCGGAATTTCTGTGTGGTGCAAGGGTTATGGTGGCAGTATTTTTCCAATCATACCATATTTTAGAATTTTAAGAATTAATCTCAAAACACAATGTTAAAATAAGATTTAGTATTACAATAAATAAGATTCTTATGAAAAAAGTAGCCACAATTTCTCTGATTATAGTTACTCTCCTGTTCGGCATACTCTTGTCAGCCGGATGCACCGCACAGAGCACAGCGCCGGTAAAAACAGGAACAATTACCATCACCGATCCTGCAAACCGGACTGTTGTCGTACAACACGACCCCCAGCGGATCATCGGCGTCGGTGCAGGAGCACTGCGGATGATCGCGTATCTCCAAGCAGCGGACCGCGTGGTCGGCGTCGATGATCGGGAACAGATACGGTATAACACCAGCGGCTTTGGGATGCCCTCTGGTATCGACAAACCGTACAACCTCGCCAACCGGGAACTCGCGACAAAACCATTCATCGGCGGAAAGACTGGTGACCCCGAACTGATCGCGGCGCAGAACCCTGACGTCATCTTCTTCACGTTCACGACAGGAAAAGATGCCCAGACTCTCCAGGAAAAGAGCGGTCGTCCCGTCATTGCGCTGACAACCGGCGATCTCGGGAAAAATAAAGATGCATTCTACCAGTCGTTCAGGATTATGGCACACGTCCTCGGGAAAGTTGACCGTGCGGAAACAGTAATCTCGTATATTGACGGGACGATCGCGGACCTTAATAACCGGACAAAAGAGATCCCGGCTGACAAGCGCCCGAAGGTATACGTGGGCGGCATCGCTTTTAACGGGGCGCACGGTTTTCTCTCCACAGACCCTGCATATTCCCCGCTCCTGATGGTGAACGGGAACAATGTTGCGGCATCAGCGGGCCCGGTCGGACAGATGATGATCGACAAGGAAAAACTTCTCGAATGGGATCCGGATATCATCTTTGTCGATGAAGCGAGTTATGCGCTCGTGAAAGAAGACCTCAAAGACCCCGTGTATCAGTCACTCTCTGCTGTGAAGAACAACCGGGTGTATGGTGTGATGCCGTACAACTGGTACGCCAACAACTACGACACGGTACTTGCGGATGCGTATTTCGTCGGTAAGACGCTCTATCCTGAACGGTTTGCCGATGTTGATCCCGCACAGAAAGCGGACGAGATCTACACGGTGCTCGATGGGAAACCGGTGTATGGCGACATGAAGAACCTCTTCGGCGGCTTTGTGCCGTTCTCCACGCTTGTGAAATGATGGTGCGGCGATGTGCGATCATACGTCCGAGATTCCTGATCTTACTGCGGTTCCGGCAATCCCCGGAACTCTCCCCCTTGCATTTTTCGATACAGCGCTCGCGGGGTTACGGCACTATTACGCGGTGACAACAGCACTCGATCTTGGGCTTTTTGAACTGCTCCGCGAGCCAAAGACCGGGAGTGAATGTGCCGACGCACTTGGCTGCCGGAACGATCTGGTCACGCTGCTGTGCGAGAGCCTTGTATCGACCGGTCTGTTGGAAAAGGATGGGGAACAGTTCCATACGAGTGCAATTGGGCAGTTGTATCTAATCAGTAGTTCACCGTTCTGCCAAAAGCATGCAATAGCATTCCAGCGCCGGCTTGCCGGGCTCTGGACACAACTCCCCATCATCTTAAAGGAAGGTCCCGTGACGTATGACCGTGCAGGGATGTTCCGGGATGTGATCATTCCCTCGATGGCGGAGCACTGCCGGTGCGGGCTGCTCCAGCAGGTGACCCGGCAGATCGCCGCACTCCCGGAATTTCCGGTTGCCCGTAGGCTGCTCGATCTCTGCGGGGGGCACGGGCTCTATGCGATCGCGTTTTGCCAGGCAAATCCCCACCTTGAAGCGGTTGTGTTCGATCTCCCGGAAGTGACGGAAGCAACCCGGGACTTTATTCAAAAGTACCAAGCAGACCGGGTCCGTGTTCTTCCCGGCGATATCTTTACCGATCCTATCGGCGGCGGGTATGACATCATCTTCTCATCATCCAATCCCGGCGGAAAAGTCCCTTCGCTCATCCCGAAAATTGTTGCTGCACTGAATACCGGCGGGCTGTTTATCAACAAACAGGCAATCGATGATATCCCCGAAGATCCTTATACGAGCCTTGAATGGAATCTCTGGACATTTGCAGGAATTCAAAAGCAGATGAAGAGATACGTCTTTTCGAACAGTGTCACCCTCGCTGAATACAACCGGCAGCTTGCCGATCACGGGCTTGTCGTACGCGACGTGGTTCCCATCGATGCAGAGACTGCGATGACGATTGCCGAAAAGGTTGTACGGGCAGATCAGGCAGAGTGACATATGCACCTTGACACCCGCAACGTAACCGAATCGTGCGCATACACGGGATACGTACGGCGCAAAGTTGTCTTCCTTGCTGTCTGCCTGGGAGTACTTGTGCTGCTTGCGTTCGTCTCTGTTGGTGTGGGGAGCGTCATGCTGCCTATCGCTGATGTGATACAGGCACTCCTGCACCACTCACCCGGAAATGCGGAGACGATCATCTGGAACATACGGCTTCCCCGTGTGCTTGCCGCCATCACCTGCGGTGCAGGACTTGCGGCAGCCGGTGTCGTGATGCAGTCAGTATTACGCAACCCGTTAAGTTCTCCCTACACGCTGGGCATCTCACAGGCAGCAGCATTCGGGGCAGCATTCGCCATCACAACCCTCGGCGCCGGGACACTCGGGCGCCTGCTCTCTGACGCAATCGTTGTCAATAACCCATGGCTCGTGACCATCTGTGCATTCATCTCCTCACTTGTCGCAACCGCCGTGATCCTTCTCGTGGCAAAATACCGGAGTATCTCCCCGGAGGTAATGATCCTTGTCGGCGTCGCTCTTGCAGCATTGTTCACGGCAGGGACAACCTTCCTCCAGTATTTCTCCAGCGCAGAACAGATCGCCGCGATTGTCTTCTGGACATTCGGGGATGTAGGGCGGGCATCGTGGACGGATCTCGCGATCATCGTTGCCGTGGTTATACCCTGCACCGGGTATTTTATGGTCAGGCGCTGGGATTACAACGCACTCGACAGCGGCGATGAAACGGCAAAGAGTCTCGGCGTGCATGTTGAACGGGTACGGACGATCGCGATGCTCCTCGCTTCCCTCGTTGCAGCGGTTGTCGTTTCGTTCCTCGGCATCATCGGGTTTATCGGGCTCGTAAGCCCCCATATGGTTCGACGTTTTATTGGCGATGACCAGCGGTATCTCTTATTTGGCTCCTGTCTTGCCGGGAGCATCCTGCTCCTTGGTGCAGACACGGTTGCCCGGATCATCATCGCTCCCGCTGTTTTGCCGGTGGGTGTCCTTACCGCATTTCTTGGCGCTCCCCTGTTTCTCTACCTGCTCATACGGGGGTACCGTTCATGATCCTGAACGTGGAAAACCTCTCGTTCCGGTACAACAGTCATCCCGTGCTGCGGGATATCGGGTGTGAAGCCATTCCCGGAGAGATTGTCGCCATCCTCGGACCAAACGGTGCCGGCAAGACGACACTGTTGCGCTGCCTGAACGCATCGCTCCGTTCGTACACTGGTACGGTCATGCTGGGCGAACAGGACATTCTCGCGTCGTCCAGAAGAGAGATCGCGCAGTCGATGGCATACGTCCCCCAGCACATCGAGTCCCAACGGGTGACGGCGTTTGATGCGATCCTCCTTGGCAGGCGTCCGTGGATTGGATGGGATATGCGCCGGGACGATATCCTGAAAGTGCAGGCAGTCATCGATCAGCTCAACTTAACCGATCTTGCCCTCCGGCATATCGATGCAATGAGCGGCGGAGAACTCCAGAAAGTTGCGATCGCCCGTGCGCTGGTGCAGGAGCCCCGTGTGCTGCTGCTCGATGAACCGACAAGCAGCCTCGACTTAAAGAACCAGCACGAGATCATGCGGTTTATCCGTTCTGTCGTGCGGGCTCATCATCTTACGGCGCTCATGACGATGCACGATCTCAACCTCGCGCTGCACTACGCGGACAAGTTTGTCCTGTTAAAGGAGGGGTGTGTGTTCTGTGCCGGGAATGAAGAGGTCATTACGCCAGAGTTGATTGAGGCGGTGTATGGGATTCCTGTCACCATTGAGCAGTGGTGCGGGAGGCAGGTTGTTGTGCCGTTGTCGAACGAGGAACCCGAATTCATATCCAGACCGTGTACCACCGGCGGGTGATTGAAATGTGACCGTACATGCTATACACACAATCTCTCTCTATACACGCATTCAAAGATAATTGATCGATAACAGGCACAAAGATCATCCTGGCAACAGGGTAACAGAGCGAAATTCTGGGATGGAATACATTTACCCCGCACAGGGTACATGAACTGATCACAGGTGATTTTCCTGACACATACACCAAAATCCTTTTTAGACGCTGTTGCATTCCACGGGCATTCCTGTCCCGGGCTTGCGCTCGGCTATCGTGCCGCTGAGTATGCATTGAGAACATTCCAAACGGCTCGCAGTGAAGATGAAGACCTCGTTGCAATCGTTGAGAACGATGCCTGCGGGGTGGATGCCATCCAGGTAGTAGCCGGCTGTTCGGCTGGCAAGGGTAACCTGATCTTCCGCGATCTCGGCAAACACGCCTACACGTTCATCGACCGGAAATCCAACCGGGCGATCCGGCTCGTCCAGCGTCCGGAGCCGTTGATCGAGCGGATCGATCCGGAAGCGGCTGTATTGCGGAGCGCGGTGATGAGTGGCACCGCAACACTGGCGGAGCAGAAGGACTTCCAGACCCGGCAGGCAGCGGTGATCGACAAGATTCTCGCGATGCCAATTGAGGAACTCTTCCTCATCAAAGACGTGAAGCCGGAGATTCCGGAGCGGGCGAAGATATTCCGATCCGTGCCATGTGCCCGTTGCGGCGAGATGGTCGCAGAGCACCGTGCCCGGGTGAGCAACGGGGATATTGTCTGCATCCCATGTGCCGGTGATTATCACCGGAGATGATGCCAAAGACATATTTTTTGTGACTGAAAGCCGAAAATCTCATCATCTCTTACGGGTGATACTTCACCATGACGCCGCAGATTTCCCTCACGGTTCTTGTCGATAACACCACACTGACAGACCGGTATTTCACGGGAGAGCCCGGGCTCTCGTTCTTCCTTGAAACGGGGGGAAAGAAGATCCTGTTCGATACCGGGTACTCGGATGCATTCCTTGCCAATGCGGGGAAGATGGGGATCAGCCTGCGGGATCTGGATTATGTCGTACTCTCACACGGGCATCTTGACCATACCGGGGGGCTTGTTCCACTCGCAAATCACTTGACCGAAGCGAAGATCAATACCATCCCCCACAAGGTACCGAAGCTGATTGCCCACCCCTGCTGCTTTTACCCGCGACCAAAATTCCCGCTCCCGAATATCGGTTCGATTCTGAATGAGGATGAGGTACGGCGCCAGTTCCCGGTGAACCTGTCTGATAAGCCGGTATGGA